>Ga0079995_1051641_pt1 | contig 20193 bp, 21 predicted proteins | sample FaiFalFF_MnMetaG_2_FD_69198 | JGI IMG/M metagenome (GOLD analysis project Ga0079995, IMG submission 69198) | Freshwater microbial communities from Yellowstone National Park, Wyoming, USA - Fairy Falls C (FF_Mn_C) (SPADES assembly) (version 4) | ecosystem: Environmental > Aquatic > Freshwater >...
GGCTGGCACTCCGCTGGGACTGGAGGCCGTCGTGGAAATGGGACGGGCTTTGGAGCAACTTTTGGAGCAGCGACGCCAGCATATTGCCCACACCTTCACGGCTGCCCTTGCTCCCCTTGCCAGCGATTGTGTGGAAGGAAAGCTGCTTACCGAGAACATGGCCTACAACAGCGCTTTTCTCATTAACTGGGAAGATGAGCCGGCTTTTGCCCAAAAAGTGGAGGAGCTGGATCAAGCTTTTCAGGGACGGCTGCGCATCCGCTACAACAATTTCACTGCTCCCTACCATTTCGTCAAGCTTTGACCGGCCTGTATTCCTCCCCAGGATTGATAACATGGGCTTGCAATTTAGGGCGGAGCCATTTCAGGCCGGATTCATATCGGCATCTGGGGAAGGCTATTCAACATCGTTGCCCAGAGTGATCACTCCCAAGGAGTCTTTCGATGGCCGCAGTAACCGAAGCCAAAAAAGAAGTCCAACAGGAAAAAAAGGTTTGGGCTGATGAGGAACTCATGGCGCTGCCTAAAGATGGGCACCGCTATGAGGTTGTCAATGGAAAACTGGTAGACATGGGAAGTGCAGGGGCACTGCATGGAAATCTGACTATCACTCTAAGTTCAGCTCTTTTTGCAGTTGTCAAGGCCAAGAAGCTAGGCGCCCTGTTCGATTCCAGCACCGCTTTCAGGATGAGGAGTGGAAATCTGCGATCGCCCGATATTTCCTTCTTTGCCAGGGAACGCTTACAAGGGATGGCCGAGCTGCCCACTGGCTTTTTGGAAGGGGCTCCGGATCTGGCCGTTGAAGTGCTATCTCCTAGCAACACCGTAGAGGAAATCGAGGGGAAAATTGCCGACTATTTCGAGAACGGTGCCCGCTTGGTCTGGGTCATCAGCCCAACTCAGCGCTACGTGTTGGTCTATCGCTCTGCCCACGAGCCAGATCGCCTGCTAAAGTCCGCAGATATCCTCGATGGGGAGGAGGTGATCCCTGGCTTCCAGTTGCCGCTTGCCGAGCTCTTCCAGAAGCTGCCTTTCTAGCCTGCCCTTAGATTGTCCCAAAATTAAGGGGTGGCGCATGGCCACCCCAAGAAAAAGACTTTCCCAGCCAATGTCAAACCAGCGCCGGCACCCGCGCGCCAACCAGAGCCTCCTTGAGCGCCCGCACCTGGGCCACCATGGCTACCTCGTCCTGGAGGCGGCTGACAGCTTTGCCCACCCCCACCGCCGAGGCCCCAGCAGCGATGGCTAGGGGCACCGTTACCGTCGAGAGGCCGGAGGCGCAGATGACCGGCACGGAAACTACTCGGCTAATCTCATAGGTGGCAGCTAGGGTGTGGGCAGCCTTCTCAATAAGGCCCAGGGATCCGCTATGGCGCGGCTCAGCGCTGGTGCTGCCCTCGGTTTGGATGAAGTCAGCCCCCAGGTCTTCCAGTTTCTCCGCCAGCTCCGCCTGCTGATCCAAAGGCAGCGTGTGGGGAACGGTTACCGATAGAAGGGTGCGCGGCAGGAGGGAGCGGGTTTGGCGAGTGAGCTCCAAAACCTCTTCTGCGGAGAAGACGCGGCCTGAGGGGTAAAAGCTGTCATAGTTGCCAATTTCGGCCATGTCAGCCCCTGCTTGCACCGCAACAGCCAACTGCTGCGGATTCACTGCCGACACGCAGATGGGCAGATCTACTTGAGCCCGCACCGCCTGCACCAACTCGGGACTGGCAGCAATATCTACCCAGGTGGCCCCTCCCTGCTGGGCAGCACGGGCAATTTTCAGCACGGACTCCAGGTCAAAGTTCTGCAGACCGCTGATGATCTTGAGGGCACGGCGCTGGGCAAGAGCGTCAAAAAGAGCAGCTTGAGAGGCAGGGGTCATAGAAGTGTCAGGTCAGCTTATTCAACGAGACAGAATGGAGAGGGAAAGCCAAGGGGCCGCTGTTTAGCCGCGGCAATACCAGTGTAGGGGTTTTGCCTCCATCTCACAAGGGATCTTTCCCTTCAATACAATAGGAATCCCTTCTTGTACTTTTGCTATGTATCGCTCCCCCCTGCCTTTTCTGGGCCTGACCGAGTCGGATCCAGAGGTAGCCCATGCCATTCTCTTGCCTGTCCCCTACGAGGCCACCACCTCCTACGGAAAAGGCACCGCCAAGGGCCCCCAAGCGCTCCTGGAGGCTTCGGCCTACGTGGAGATCTACGACGAGGTGAGGGACTGCCAGCCGGCCCTCCGCCCCGACTGCCGCGAAGAGATCTCCCGCTACTGGACGGCGCCGCCGGTAGAGTTCGAGGGGCTGGATACCCACGAGCTGGCCATGGCCGAAATTCAGCGCCGCGCTGCCGAGTGGGTTAGGCCGGGGCGGTTTTTGCTCTCCATTGGCGGCGAGCACTCCATCACTGGCCCCCTAATTGCCGCCCACTTGGTGCATTACCCCGAGCTGCATGTGCTGCAGATCGACGCCCACTGCGACCTTAGAGATAGCTACGAGGGATCCCGCTACTCCCACGCCTCGGCCATGGCTCGGGTAGTCGAGCAAGTGGGCAGCCGCCTTACCCAGGTGGGGATCCGTTCTATCTGCGCCGAAGACCGCCAGGCCATCCGCAAGTACCGCCTGCACACCTTCTTTGCCCACAGCCTGCACAGCAAGCCAGCTCAGGAGTGGATCCCAGAGGTGATTGCCACGCTGGGAGCCCAGGTTTACCTGACGGTGGATGTAGACGGCCTCGATCCCGCGGTCGTGCCGGCCACCGGCACCCCTGAGCCCGGTGGGCTGAGCTGGTGGGAAACCGTGGAGCTCATCCGGGCGCTGGGGCAGCAGCGGCAGATTGTTGGCGCCGACGTGGTGGAGCTGGCCGTTACCGGGGAGCGGGAAACCGATCGCCGCAGCGCTTTTACCGTCGCCAAGCTGGCCTACCAAATCCTGGCCGCCGCTTTGGGTTAAGCTCCTCCTGTTTTGCCTCCAGACACAATAAGGACTGGACTCTCGGTGTTGCCAGCTTCCTAGATGCCCCCAGCCATGTCCTCGCCTTCTTTGCCGCTGCCCCTAGTTGACGAGGAGCTCATCCACAGCCGCATCCAGGCTGTCCGAGCCCAGATCCCAGAGCAGGTGGAGATCATGGCGGTGAGCAAGGGCTACAGCGTCAACCACATCAGCGCCGCCTATCGAGCCGGGATCCGCCACTTCGGCGAGAGTCGGGTGCAAGAGGCAGCCGTCAAACAGGCGCAGCTGCAGGATTTGACCGACATTGTCTGGCACCTGATTGGACACCTCCAGACCAATAAAGTAAAGCCAGCCCTCAAGCAATTTGCCTGGATTGACAGCGTCGACAGCCTGCGCCTGGCCAAGCTGATTGACCAAAAAGCGGGGGAGCTCCACCTCACCCCCAAGCTTTGCCTGCAAGTGAAATTGGCACCGGATCCCAACAAATTCGGCTGGCTTGTCCCCGACCTGCTGCAGAGCCTGCCTCAGCTCAATCAGCTGCTGCAGGTGGAAATTGTGGGCCTGATGACCATTCTGCCGCTCGGCCTTAGCTCAGAGGCCGCCTTGGAACTGTTTCGTAAACTAGCTGAGCTTGCTGAGTCCATTCGGCAAAGCGGCTACGAGCGCCTGCAGCTACGCACTCTCTCGATGGGGATGTCTGACGACTACCTGCTGGCAGTGGCGGCAGGCTCCAACTTGATTCGGCTGGGACGCGCTCTGTTTGCCAATGCCGAGCGTCGGTAGATGCAAACTTTATGAAGCTCTTGAGTTGTGATTAAATTTTTCTGAAGCTGTGCCCCTCCAGGATTGCTCTGCAGGGCTCTTTGGAGGGGGAGGCCTGCGTTCCTTGGCTGGCGTTGGCAGCTTCTTGCCCAAAGGCCTCCTCAGTCTCTTGAAAGAGAATATGAAGGACGTTTCCTAGCTTGGGCCTCTGCCCAAGATCGCGGGTCTAAACGCCGAGCTTGCTGTAGATGTAGGGTAGGTAGTGAGGATGCAAGGGATGAATGTCAGTGGAATCTGGAGCAGGGTAAAGGACTTTGTGGGCTTAAATGATCCCGCGGATAACCTGGAGGAGTACTCTGAATCGGAGATGGAGGGGCAGGACGACTACCAACTTCTCTATGAAAGACACCGTTCTGCATCGGCCACCTCTAGTGAGGAGGAGGTAGAGCACCCCTGGCGGGGACGGCGGCAGCGCTCAGTAGAAGCTGGCGAAGGGCCTGTCCATCGGGAAGAGTCGCGTGGCCATCGGCGCAGTCAGCCTCCTCGGGAGCGCTCAGGAGGGAGTGGTATGGGGAGCAAGGTGATTGGATTGCCTGGCGTCAGCCAGCCGACCAATGAAGTAGTGGTGCTGGAGCCGCGCAGCTTTGATGAAATGGCCCAGGTTATCCAATACCTGCGCGAGCGCAAAACGGTGATCATGAACTTAAGCCTGATGGATCCCGCCGAGGCGCAGCGTTCGGTGGACTTTGTTGCCGGCGGCACCTACGCCATTGACGGCCATCAGGAGCGTATTGGGGAGAATATTTTTTTATTCACCCCCAGCACCGTCACCATCTCCACCCCCAGTAGCCAAGTTGTGCAGCCGCTGCAGCGCCCTTTGCAAGGCCCTACCCCTCTCTGGCCCAGCGGCTATGAGCACCTGCAGGCGGTAGGCCAGCAGTAGCTGCGATGGAGCAACCGCTGCTGAGTGTCATTGGGGGCGGAGCTATGGGATCTGCCCTGCTGCGCCGCTGGGTGGCGGCAGGGGTTTATTCTCCAAAGCAGATGGCGCTGCGGGAGGTCGATAAGGACAGGGCCACCGCTCTCCAGCAAGAGCTTGGCATTCGTCTATTGGCCGATCCCTCGGAGGCGGGGGAGGCCGAGATTTTATTTTTGGCCGTCAAGCCCCAGGTCTTTCCGCAGGTAGTGGCAGAGATAGGGCAGCCGGCGGCCACAGAGTTGGTCATTTCTATTATGGCCGGGATCCCTTTGCAGCAGTTGCAGCAGGCTTTTCCCCGGCAAAAGGTGGTGCGCACCATGCCCAACACACCGGCACTGGTGGGGGCAGGGATCACGGCTATCTGCTACGGGCCAGGGGTGACGCCTCAGCAAAGGGATCTGGTGGAAAGGTTGTTTCGGGCTGTAGGCCAGGTGGTGACGGTGCCGGAGAGCCAGATGGATGCGGTAACCGCCCTGTCAGGATCGGGGCCAGGGTATTTGGCAGTGATCCTGGAAGCGCTCATCGACGGCGGCGTAGGAGTGGGCCTACCGCGCCCCATCGCCACCCAACTGGCGGTGCAGACCCTGGCAGGCACTGCTGCCCTCCTGCAGCAGGAGCAGCTGCACCCCGCCCTGCTCAAAGACCAGGTCACTAGCCCCGGCGGCACCACCATTGCCGGCCTCCAAGTCCTGGAACAGGCAGGGGTGCGAGGGGCCCTAATGCAGGCGGTGCGGGCGGCCTACGAGCGCTCCCGTCAGCTCCAGGGATCCTAGCGCCTGCCACAGCGGGCGGGTCATCCAGCTCCACCCCACCCTGAGCTGGTGCTCTAGAGTGGGCAGGCGGAAGAGGTAGGCAACTCGCCGCGCTAGGTAGCCCAGGGGGCCGGTTAGGGTAAGGCCGCCCAAGGCCGAGACTACTGCCGTATCCGCCCCTAGGCTGAGCATCTCCCCCAGCGAAAAGTAGCGAAACGGCAGCAGCGGCCGCTCCTGGGTGAGCAGAGCCCACAGGTTCCAAGCGCAGTAGCCCGCTTCTTGGAAAGCTGCCTGGGCAGTTGCAGGTACGGGCTGTCCTGTGGCATCCACCACCGCTGCTCCGTCGCCCAGGGCAAATACTTCGGGAAAGGTGGGCGTTTGGAGAGTGGGCAGGACCTGCAGGCGGCCCCGCTCGTTCTTGGGCAAATCCAAGTTAGCAATGGCCGCCGCTGGTTGGGTGCCGACTGTCCAAAGCACAGCATCGACCAAGTCAACAGCCATCTCCTGAGTTGCCAGGCGCTGCCGCTGCAGACGAAAGGGAGGAGCGCCGTTTTCTCCCGCAGCCTCGATCCCAAGTACCTTGGTCTGCAGCTCCACCTGCACCCGCCGTTGGGCCAGCGCCGCCTGGGCTGCCTTCCGGCTTGAGGGAGCAAAACCCGGCAAAATCTGGGATCCCACCTCAATAAGACGGATCTGGCCGCGCGATCCCAGCCGGTCAGCCAATTTGCAGGCTAGCTCTACGCCGCTGGCCCCTGCCCCCACAATAGCTAGGTAAATGGCCTGAGCCGGATCCCGCGCTTCTAGGGCCTGCAAGTGGGCCCGCAGCCGTTGGGCATCGGCTAGGGTGCGGAAGGGAAAGGCAAACTCCGCTGCTCCTGGCACGCCCTGCAGGGGAGTTTCCCCTCCCAGCGCCAGCACCAGGGCGTCGCACTCCAAGGTCTGCCCCTCTGCCAGGAAGACGCGGTGCTCTTGGAGGTCAACCGACTGCACCGCGCCGCGGCGAAACGCTACCCCTTCCGGCAGCAGATCCTGGAAACGGGGGGCCACCTCCCACTCCTCCATCTCGCCGGTGAGCAACTCGTAGAGCAAAGGAGCAAAAACAAAGCGCTCCTGACGATCCACCAGGGTAATCTGCGGCGGCTCCGGCCAAGGCCGGCGGATGAGCTCCAGGGCTGTATACAGCCCGCCAAAGCCGCCCCCAAGGATGCAAATGCGACGCATGCTTCGAGGGTTGAAGGTAACATCAGCTTAACAAACCGACCGGGATCCAGCCTCAGGGCTCTGCGTTGTGCAGGGGAACAGCCGCTGGCGGCGGAAAGACCGTTGCCGCATTGACTCTGCGGGGTAGGATGCTGTCCAAAAAGCCAAGGATTCCCCAAACCAGGCCGATGCTGGCCACCCAAAAGAGCCACAGCCCACCCGCCCAAGGAGGTGGCAGATCCAGAGCCACTCCCCCAATGAGCGGCCCAACGGCAAAGCCTGCTGCCCAGCAGAGGGAGTTGATCGATAGATAAACCCCCCGCAGATGCTCTGGGGCCAAATCTGCCACCAGCGCCGAAGCTGAGGGGTTGTAGCTCGCCAAGGCCAAGGAGAGCACCGCCAAGGCCAAGGCCGCCATCCCTATAGCCGGCATCGCTCCCAACTGTGCTGCTGGGCCGCTGAGCCAAACCAACCCAAATCCCAGGCCCCACATCAGGGCGGATCCCTGTAAACCTTGGATGCGGGTGAGGCGGTTCAGCCAGCGGGCCACCGGTATCTGCAGCAGGGCAACGATGGCCCCGTGCAGGGCAAACAACGGGCCAATCTGCACCTCAGGGATCCCAGCTCCCTTGCGCAAGTAGAGGGGCAAGCTGCTGCTGAGTTGGGCAATGTAGGTGGTGAAGAAAATGTTGGCCAGGGCGAACACCCATAGGGGGCGATCCCGCAGGGCAACTTTCCAGCCTGCCAACAGAGGCTCTGCCGCCGGCTGAGCTACTCGAGTTTCCTGAACGCAAAGCCAGAGCAGGGCTAGAAAAGCCAAGTACGTGAGGCCGTCGATAACAAACAGGAGGCGGTAGTTCTTCGTCAGAGCTACCAGGACGCTGGCCATGGCGGCGCCAAGGCTCAGGCCCAAGTTATCCCCCAGGCGGTTTAGGGCATAGGCTTCGTTGCGCTGCTCGCGCGTGGTTAGATCCGCTACCACTGCCTCCACCGGCGGCCAATAGAGGCCCTGCCCGAACCCTGCCGCCAGGTTGGCCAGGGCAAAGCTCCAGAAGCCATGGGAAAGGGCAAAGCCAAAGGAGCCCAGAGCGGAAATGGCCAGCGAGAGGATCAAAGTGGAGCGGCGGCCCCAAGCTCCGTCTGCCATGGATCCCCCGAGGAGGCGGCCAAACACGCCAGCAAAGGCCATCATGCCCAGACCCAAACCTACCTGTTGGGAAATCAGCCGACCGATAAAGATCAGCCAGACCTGAAAACCGAGCTGTGGCCACCAGTAAGGGATCCGCATAGGGGAGGCAACGGGAGACAAGTTACCTAGCCTACGGGATCCCGGTCGCTGACGCCAGAATCCAGTGCAGCAGGCAGGAGCAGCCGCGCCAGCCGGCACAGCCGGTAGTCGAGCTGAGCCAGGTTATTTTCCATTGCCTTCGTCACCACCAAACACCTGCTTTCCCAAACTGCCTGGCAGCACTCTCTCGACCTAAACCCCGCCGGCTCGCCTTTTCTTTTGGTCGGCCCACCCATCGGCACTGAGACAGACCTTAGGGGCCAGGGCTTGGAGGGCTGGCTGCAAAAAACTGTAGCAAAAATTAAACAAGCATTGAGAACCCAGACCCGCCGGCCAGCAAGGCGGCTTGCCAACCCCTAGCATCCGTGGGCCAGCAGGAGAGGATCCAACTGGCTGTTACCTGACGGCCACCGGCGACTTGGCTGCCGCAGCGCGCTCCTCTTCTTCCTCAGGAGGAACAGCCACAAACTCGATGTGGTTGAGCAATGTTGTCACGAAGGCAAAGAGCAGAAAAGGCAGGGAGATGACCAAGATCAGCGCGATGGTGAGGAAGGCGTAGAGGGGGCTATGCATCAGAGAGAGGGCAGCGCCCAGGCCAGCAAAAATCACGATTAGCCAAACGATGATCTGGCCGTAGATATCCCCAAAGGAGAGGGTACAGGTAAAGCGGTAGCGGGTGTGGGTGTTCATGGCAATTTCTCGGGATAGCCTGGCTGGCTTGATCCTGACCGGGAACCAAGCCTTAGCCTCACGGGTGGATATGAGTATCTTGAGATTTTAGACGAGAGAAGGGGAGACGCCTCTCTTTCCTAAGAAATGTCTCAAGAATCGGCTGAGCAAGCCGGATCCTTCGTCTCTCCGAAGACAGGATGCTATTGTCGAGATCGCAGACGCTTTCTGGTAGTCAGCAGCCATGTGCATTTGTATTCACTGCTACTACGTGGACCGCTGCACCACCTATCACGCCGTGGAAGCGCAGCACCAACAGCCCCACCTCACCCTGACGCCAGATTTTGAGCCGCAAGGGCCCCAGATCAACGTCAACATCCGCAACGGCGGCACTGAGATGGAGTGGGACGTGGTGGCCTGCCAGAGCTTTCGCGAGGAGCGGAACAAGTGGGCAAGGCTCCGCCCCCACGAGGTCGTTCCCACTTAAAATCTAGAGATGGCCTAGATGCCAAAAGGGTTCTCCGCGCCTGGGGGCTTGAGACTTAGGTCTGCTGCAGGCAAAAGCCTTAGCTCGTTTATTTCGAGAGATTGGGAAGACTACGATGCTAACCGCAAGCCCGACAGCACCACCAACGGATGCTCGTCAACGGGTAGGCCAGTTTATGCGGTATCTCCAGGACGAGATCTGTGCTCGTCTGGAAGCGCTGGACGGCAAAGCCAAGTTTCGGGAAGACAGCTGGGAACGCCCTGGAGGGGGAGGCGGTCGCTCGCGGGTCATCCAGCAAGGAGGCGTGTTCGAGCAAGGAGGGGTCAATTTTTCCGAGGTATTTGGCTCCCAGCTGCCCCCTTCGATTTTGAAACATCGCCCCGAGGCAGCGGGGCATCCCTTTTACGCCACCGGCACCTCCATGGTGTTGCATCCCCGCAACCCCTATGTGCCGACGGTTCACCTCAACTACCGCTATTTCGAGGCGGGGCCGGTTTGGTGGTTTGGCGGCGGCATGGATCTCACCCCCTACTACTTGTTTGAGGAGGATGCGGCTCATTTTCACCGCACCGCCAAAGCGGCCTGCGACCGTCTGGATCCGGTCTACTACCCAACTTTCAAGATCTGGTGCGACCGCTACTTCTTCTTGCCCCATCGGGGCGAGGCCCGCGGCGTTGGCGGCATTTTCTTTGACTATCAAGACGACCGGCCCGGGCTGCTCTACCGCCCTGAGGGTGAGGCAGAGGCGGATCCCGAACAGCTTGTGGCTGAGCCGCTGCCACTCCAGGCGCGGGTGGGATCCCGCAGTTGGGAGCATCTCTTTGAGCTGGTGCAAGCCTGTGCCGAGGCGTTCTTGCCTGCCTATGTGCCGATTGTGGAGCGGCGGCAGGGGATGGAATGGGGGGAACGGGAGCGACAGTTCCAACTCTACCGGCGCGGGCGCTATGTGGAGTTTAACCTCGTCTACGACCGGGGCACGGTCTTTGGTCTCCAGACCCAAGGTCGTACCGAGTCGATCCTGATGTCGTTGCCGCCATTGGTGCGCTGGGAATACGGCTACGAGCCGCCGCCCGATAGCTGGGAAGCCCAGCTCTACGAAGTGCTGCGCCAGCCTCGGGATTGGGCCTAGGCGGTGCTGGTCTCAATTTTTGAGGATCGCGTTGTCTTCCCCTCTGCCCCTTGTCTACCGCTTTCAACCGCCCCGCCAGGCCGGGCCGGGATCTGCTCCTGTGTTGGTGATGCTGCACGGGATCGGCAGCCATGAGGGGGATCTCCTCCAGTTGGCCCCTTACTTGGATCCCCGCCTAGCGGTGATTAGCCTAAGGGCGCCGCTTCCCTGGGGGGCGGGTGGCTTTGCCTGGTTTGAAATGGCCTGGACGCCGGAAGGGCTGGTGGGGGATCCCGAGCAAGCCCGCCGCAGCCGGGAGCTTGTCAGCCACTTTCTGGAGCAGGTTCTGCCCCAGGGGATGGCCGACATTTCTCTGGATCCGGCCCGGGTCTATTTGCTGGGGTTTAGCCAGGGGGCGATCATGAGCCTATATCTGGCTCTAACCCGGCCGGAGAAGCTGGCTGGCGTAGTGGCCATAAGCGGTCGCCTTTCACCGGAGATCCTAGCCGAGGCGGTGGAGCCAGCCCGGATGCAACACCTGAGTGTCCTCGTGGTTCACGGCACCGCCGATACCGTTTTGCCTGTGGCTTTTGGCCGCCAGATCCGCGACTACTTTGCCTTGCTGCCCCTGCGCTTGACCTATCGGGAGTACGAAATGGGCCACGAGGTTTCCCCAGAAAGTTTGCGGGATATCCAGGAGTGGTTGCAAAGTCAGTTGGACAAAAGCTGTGGCCCTCCTTGGAGTTGAACCCTGGGCAAGGGCTGGGAGCCGTTGGGATCCCCTACAATAGCGGCAAAGTTTCTGTCCCCTGAGGCTCTCAGTGAACGGCGGCCAGCCTCCCTACGACATCCTCATCCTCTCCAACGGCCCCGGCGAGCTGCTCACCTGGGTGCGGCCAGTTGTCCTAGAGTTGCGCCAGCAACTGCCCCAGGCGCGTCTTTCCCTGGTGCTCTCTCCTTGTCCGCACGCCTCTGGGCAAGAGGTGAAGATAGCAGAGGAATTTATCCAGGTCGATCGGGTTCAGGAGCCCGATTTTTTTCTAGCTTTTTTGCTCACGGGTCAGACCGAAGAAGCCTGGGATTGGGCCAAGCGGGGGGTGGTGCTGTTCCTAGGAGGGGATCAGTTTTTTGCGCTCTGGATTGCCCGCCGTCTGCGCTACCGCCTGGTGGTGTATGCGGAGCATCGGCCTCGCTGGCGACCCTGGGTAGACGTTTTTGCGGTGCGGACGGAGGAGATCAAACGCCGCTACGACGGGGGACGCCTCTTGGGCCACCGCTGGGCTGCCAAGATGCAGGTGGTCGGGGATCTGATGGCCGATGGAGTGGCCAGTGCTGTCTACTTGCCGGGGATCCCTCTTCCCGGCTGGCTCAGCAGCCGCTTTCTCCCCCCGCCGGCTTCTAGCGCTGCTCCTGAAGCGACGGCAGGCTTTTCCACCCTCCTCCAGCCCCTCCCCGATCCCATCGAGGAGCCGGAATCGGGGCAAACGGCACCGGAAAGGGTGGAACCCCCCTCTGCCGACGAAGCCTTGCTGCCGCGTGGCTGGCAACGTCTTGGCGACCACAACCGCACTCACTACCAGGTGGGGCTGCTCCCCGGCTCCAAGCCGGCCAAGCTCTCCCTGGGAGTGCCGCTGGTGCTGGCGGTGGCCGATGAGCTGCGCCAGTTGTTGCCCAACGTCCGCTTCGTGATCCCAGTGGCTCCTGGCCAGACCCCTCAGTCGCTGGCGGCTTACGCCCATCCCAGGCTCAACCCCGATATGGCCGTGATCTACGGCACCTCCGCCACCCTGGAGCAAACCAACCTAGGCTCCCACTTCGTCACTCCCTTTGGCACCACGGTACAACTGTGGACTCGTTTCCCCGCCTATTCTGTGCTAGCCAATTGCGACCTCTGCCTGACTACGGTTGGAGCCAACACCGCTGAGCTGGCCTACCTGGGGGTGCCCATGGTGGTGGCGATCCCCACCAACAAGCTGGAGGCGATGCGCGCCTGGGACGGGATCCCTGGCCTGTTGGCCCGCTTGCCTGGCCTGGGCACTTGGATAGCCCGCCTCATCAACACAATTGCCCTGCGGTGGTTGGGTTACCTGGCTTGGCCAAATATCTGGGCAGGACGGGAGGTGGTGCCGGAGCTGCGAGGCCATTTGCGACCAGCCCAGGTAGCCGAACAGGTGCGAACCTTGCTGGCAGACCCCCAACGACGCCAGCAGATGCAGAGGGAATTGCAACAGCTGGGGGGCAGACCGGGTGCGGCCCAGGCCATCGTGCAACTCGTGGCCCAGCAGTTGAGCAAAAGCTAAAGGAGACGACCGAGGCGCTCCCGCAGCTCGGCGGCAGCCTGCTCCAGGTGGTCGGGGGTATAGCCGGTGGTCTCCACCCGAACCGCAAGATGGGTGTCCTGGCTCTCGTGGAGATGAACCCACAAAATGTGGCGGCCATCTTCGGTTTTGCGGTTGGCGGCTTTGACGCCGTTTTTGGGGGCAGCGTAGGCGTTTGGGTCGTAGCGAACCAGATCCACCCAGGGAAGGTCGCGCAGGAGCCTTTCCACCTTGACCCAACTGCGAGGACGGTGGTGGCTACTCTCGCTTCGCAATTGGATGACCTCGGCGCGATTGCGGCCAGAATCTGGCAAGCTCGCCCGCGGGATCCGAGGCTGGACTGGCGGTTGCAGATGGGGCAGATACACCAAAGACTTGTATTGCTCGTGGATGTAGCAGACCGGGATCCCCAGTTGGCTGCCCACCACGGCCATAACCATGGCCTGGGCTTTGAACCCCCCAGTGGCGGCGAAGGTGACGAGCCCTTTAGCGCTCTCCGCCAACTGTTTCAGCAGCTCGGCCATCCGTTCCAAGGAGGATTCCTCCAGCTCGTAGTTGATGCCGGGGAGGGGCAAGAGGGAAACCCCTTGTTGGCCCAGGGCTTCCTCAAAAAAGAGCTTCAAAATCTGGGCGCACTCTTGGCCTTCGGGAGTTTCTGAGTAAAGCAAAATCAAGGCATCCTGGGGGGTGGGGTCCAGCCGGTAGTAGGTGTTGGTTTCGGCGCTGATCAGTTCCAGGTCTGTCTTTCTCATCCAGGCTAAGGCCCGCTCTGGATCCCCAATGGTTTTTTGCCCTAGCCACGGCCGCGGCGGCTGTAGGTTTTTGTCCGGGTTGGTGAGCAAAGAGGTGCCCACGGTCATGATGATGGTCTGCATGGGTTCCCCGCAAATTTGAACCGGCGGACTTATAGGGTAGCGAAGCCCAAAGCCATGGCTCTCAGCGCCGGCGGGAGTAGGGACGGGGATAGGGCTGGCGCATTTGCCGAGCCAGGTACACCTGAAAGGTCTGCGCCACTGCACCCGCCCGCCGCAGAGGGATCTCGGCCACCGGTTCAATGTGTTCAAAATAGTTGCCGTAGGTGGCTGGGATCCCTGCTTTTGGCTGGAACAGCTTGGAGGTGACTAGCAGTCCGTCTTTTCCCAGCCAGTCTTCCGGCTGAGACCAAAAGGCAAAGCCCCGCAGATCTTCATCTAGGCAGGTGAGGGGCTTCTCCGTCAGCGGTGCCAAGGCCATGCCGATCTGCCCGCCCAGGAAGTAGGTATTGGTGAAGATGAAGTCTACTGCCTCCAGGGCCTGAGTCAGGCGGGGATCCGTCTGAAACTGGCGGCGCAACTGCTCAATTTCAATGAGTTGGGTGGAGGGATCCCGTTCCACTGGCCACAGGCCCAAGCCGCCGGGCGCCTGCAGCAACCCGTAGCGCACATGGGCTAGCCCCACCCCCACCAACAGGCCCACCGCCACCGCCGTCCCCGCCAAGAGCCGCTTTGCTCCTGGCCATCCTTCCCAGCGGGATCCCAAGAGCAAGCTCAGCACCCAAAGCCCCGGCATCGGCCAGGTGGGGAGGATGGGCCGGTAGCCCCCCATCAAGGTAAAAGCCAGCACTAGCGGCAGCCCACAGGCCAGGATTAAAAGGTGCCTCAGCTCCTGATCCGCGAGGCGTCTTCTCCGGAAGAGAGCTAGCCCCAGCCGCCCGCCCTCTGCCAAGCTCAGCCCCAGCAGAGGGATCCCCAAGGTTGGGAAAAGATAAAAAACTTCCTGCAGCACCGTCAGAGCCAGATCCTGCAGGCGGTAGCCTGTCTCCGGCACCGCTCGCCCCCCTTGGAAGCGAAAGGAGATCCAATCCTGCTGGGCGTTCCAGATCAACACTGGGCTAAAGGCTGCCAAGAACCCCAGCGCCGCCAAGAGCGCCCAGCCGGATCTAAAGGCACAGCGGTGGGCTGGGCTGAGCAGGCAAAAGAGCGCCAGGCCAAACCCCAACGCCAGGCCGTGGTATTTGCCCAGAGAGGCCAGCCCCACCAAAAGGCCTATTAGCGCCAGCCGCGGCCCTGGACGGTAGCGAGCCAACCCGTAGACCCCCGGTTTGGGAGCCGGAAAAAACTCCTGGGCAGCCACCCACAGCGTTGCCGCCGTAAACAACGTCAGCGGGCTGTCCGGCAGGGTTAGCACCCCAAACCCAATCCAGAAAATGGGCGCGATGCTAATGGTTGCCAGGCTAATCAGCCCCGCCTGCACTGAAAAGAGCCGTGCTCCGGTGAGGTAAAGCAACAGAGAAGAGCCGGTGTAGGCCAATAGGGATCCCAGTCGGATGGAAAAAGCCGACACCTGCCCTGTCAAAACAGGCCCCAAACCCGTTGTCCAGGCCACCAGCGGCGGATGGTCAAAATAGCTCCAGTCCGGATGGCGGGTATAGAGGTAGTAGTAGGCTTCGTCAAAGCCTGGCGGCAACAGAGCCGCGACCAGACAGCGCAGAAGCAGGCTCAACCCCAGAATCCACAGAACAGCCCGCGGCAGCACAGGGGATCGCTTTGAGCGCGTGGGCAGATGCCATTATCTCAGCTTTGGCAAATCTTGCCTCCCCCACCTCCCCCAAAAACCAAGGGGGGTCTAGTCTAGGCCTAAGGCGTTGTCTCCGGCAGCCTTACTGGACACCTCAAAAGCTGGCCCAATTGTTCTGCTTCCGCCCTTGCCTTGCTATCATCAGTACCAAAACTCAGGTACAACAAAGGTTCTCCTGATTGCAACTGCACCTCCACCGAAAAAAGGTATCGCCATCAGAGTCTGTTGAGCTCTGAACCACAACTTGCTGCACGTCTCTGAAGGAGTAAGTTTTCCTCCTCCTTATCCCAAAGGGAGTGAGGTACTCCTCCAAGATCTGGTCTAGGGAGCGGTCAAAGGTCAGCCGGCATCTCGGTAGCGCAACTGTTCGCAATAGACCTAACAGAAATAACATTCCTGGGAGAAAAAGCACAATCAGAAGTACAGACAAACTTCCTAAGTTGAGAGTATTGCCGTCCACCAATAGCTGACTCTCTGCACTCACCTGAAACGATTGGATCTTTGTTGCCAATCGTCGGGCTTCGCTCTCGCTGGCGGTTGACCAGGCTTCCTTTTCTCCTGCAGAAGTTATGAGAGTGACGTAGTAATAGGTTCTCTTGTCTCCCTCAAAGTCTATTTGAACTTCAGTTTTGGTTCTGGCCCCTCTTACGTTATAATAAGACCTGACCCATTTTGGTAAGAGTAGTGGCTGGAAGACCACTTCGCAGTTGACCATATCCTGATCAAGGCGATAGCAAGTGAAGCTGCGATCTCCCAGAAAACGTCAAGTCAGGGAACAAAGACACAGCACAAAAAGAGAGCAAAGATAGCACTAACCGACAAAACTCCAAGCCCCCTTAGATAAACACGCTTGCTGGGGGTCTGCTCCACACACCTCATCTCCATAGGCTTACCTCCGTCGGGATCCTAGGCTTTGCCCTCATTATTGCTTGCTGCCGTGATACCTGACCGTTTTCCACAATTTTTGAGAGCGGAGTTTGGTTTTTTATGCCCAAATTAGACTGAGATCCAGGACAAAGCCAGGGAGGAGAGGATCCCCTTGCAGGTAAGCTGGGCACTCCAGGACTTGTAATGGCTGGCTAGGACGATAGACACGGGTCAATTAGCCAGCCCAGTTAGTGCAGCTTGGCTTGCAAAGCAACTAGATCGCTCGGAGGGAGCGCAACTCCAAAACAGAGCTCCCTAAGCGCCCCCAGCAGCATCCAGCAAGAGGTGAAGGAGTCGAAGACCAGCGATTTTCCTTTTCAGCTTTTGGGGATCAGCCGCTTCGGACAGGCGGCGCGGATATGGGACTTGCTCAGGTCAGGCATGAGGGCCAAGGCTCGTTCGGCATCAATTTGTGCTTCGCACACTGCCTCCAGCACCTGCTCTGCCAGCAGGGAAAGGGGCATGTCAGCAGTCTCCTCTGGATTGGCTTTTTCAGAGATTTGCCGAACTCCCTGGGGCGGAGGGGGTAAGGTCGGCTCTGCTCGGGGAGGCAAGGTAGTGGAGGTGCCCACTGACAGTTGGGTTTCGGCAAAGGTCGCGCCAATCCTCCCCAGCAGTAGGGATCCCAGCAGCAACACCAGCCCAGCCATCCCCTGTGCTGGCCAACGCCTTGGTCTCTGGGCAAGGCTGCGGCTGACCACCTCCCTGTCCAACCACCTACCAAGCCCCTGGCCGCTCATTTCACCCCTCCAAGACCACCTTCTTCCTCAAGCCTCAGGATATCCAACAGACTCAGAATTTGCAGTAGGCTAGGCCTTGGTCAACCTTTCCCGCTATGGCACGTCTATCCCAAGAGCTAGCCCGCTTAGCCGGCCTTGCCAACAGCTCGGAGCAGCCCGAGGGATCCCCACCAGAAGCGATCCGCATTGAAGAGATTCTCAAACTGGCGCGCGAGCGCAGCTTTGGCTTGTTTTTGGCAGTGCTGTCTTTTCCCTCGGCTTTGCCTCTGCCCGCTCCTGGCTATTCCACTCCCTTTGGCGTGGTTATTCTGCTGCTGGCCCTACAAATGCTGGCAGGGCGAGCCACTCCCTGGCTGCCGCCATGGGTGCTGCAGACATCCATTGAACGGAAGCAATTTCAAAAATGGGTGCAGGCCGGGATCCCTTGGCTGCTGCGCCTTGAACAAGTTGCCCGCCCCCGCTGGAACCCAGTCTGCACCAGTCGCCTGGGCCAGGTCTGGCTAGGCACCTGGATGGGTTTGATGGGCATTTCCATGATCATTCCCGTGCCCGGCACCAACACCCTGCCAGCGATGGGGGTCTTCGTCACCGCCTTTTGCCTCCTGGAAGAAGATGGGATCCTCTGCAGCTTGGGATCCCTGATCTGTGTGGCAGCGGGGCTGCTGACCACTTCCATTTTGGTAGGCTTGGGGCTGGGGGGAACGACCTTGTTGGATTGGCTGCGAAGATAGCGCCCTACCAGCTTCTCTCCCAGAGGGAGTTGGGGATCCCAGCTTCACTGACAAGCTGTATCGCCTACACCTTGCTGCAATCTAGAGCTCCGCGCCGCTAGCGGGAGATCCTGGCTGAGGTGTCCAACACCCCTACCTCTGGCGACGTGGCGTTGCCGCAGCCCCCAGCACTGCTTCTGTAGCAATGGGTCGAGATTGAGGGATCCAAAAAGCTCGGCTTGGAGCCCCTCGGCAGGCGGCATGGGTTAAATGACTTCGCCCTCGGACGTGATTCTCCCCTTGAGTTTGCCGGCTCGTTTTTCAGCTTCCTCAAGAATAAGAGGCAGTTGCTCCAACACCTCGCCGGGGTACTTCTCCAACACTCGCAGGGAAAGGGTGACCCGCCCCTTGGTCTCATCCACATCGATGACCACGGCTTTGATGGGCTGCCCTGGCTGGAACAAGTCGGAGAGGGAGGCGACAAAGCGTTGGCTGACCTGCTTGATGGGCAACAGCCCGCTGGCCCCTTCCTCCAGCTCCACAAAAATGCCAAAGGGCTTGAGGGCGCTGACCTTGCCCCGCACCACTTGGCCAGTGGTATAGCTCCCCAAGCTCTCCACTTGTCGGGCTACTCGCTGGGAGAGCACCAGCTTGTTGGCTGCAGGGTTGACTTCCAGCAAACTGGCGGTGAGGAATTGGCCTACTAGATCTTCCAGAGCTTCCCGCTGGAGGAGATGGGAGCGGGGAATGAAGCCGCGCAGGCCCTGCACATCCACCACCACCCCGCCCTTGTTGATGCCAATCACCGGCGCTGTGACCACCTCGCCTCTGGCTTGCTTTTCGACCAGCTCCTCCCAGAGCCGCTTTAGCCGCAGCCGCCGTGCCGAGAGCAGGATCTGCCCTTCTGCGTCTTCTCGCAAGATGAGAAACTCGGCTTCGCTTTTGAGGGGAAACACCTGCCTCAGGTCTTCCTCTGAGCCGACCCCAGCTTCTTTGAAAGGCAAAAAGGCTGGCGACTTGGCGCCAATATCCACCAAAACGCCGTCGCTCTGGTGCTGGAAGATGCGACCTCGGATCACCTGGCCCGGTCGGAAGTCAAGGCTTTGGGCCGCTAGAGCCTGGGCAAAGTCTTCTGCGGAAAAGATCTCGGCGGCGGGAGGGCGGGGGGAGTGCAAGCTCATGGCCAGGGTAGCGATGTGAAGCAGTGCGCTCCAGGATAACCCAAAACGAAGTCAGGATCCCAGCCCTTCCTGTCTGCCTTGACTTTTGCTGCAGCTTAGATGTAGTACATCAGCCTGGCCTGTTGCCCTTGGGCCTGCCGGTCACAGAGATCTTGCAAGGTTGTCTTTTGGAGAATGTCCACTGCCGCTGCTTGGGCCTCTTGCCAAGCCTGCAGAAGCACCTGGCGCTCTGGAGTGAGATCGCTGCTGGGCAAGGTGCGGGAGCGGCTCAGCTCCTCGCCCTCGATGGCCTGAATGACGTCTAATAGGGAAATCTGCCAGGGCGGTCGAGCCAGAAAGTAACCCCCCTTGGCCCCCCGCTGGCTACGCACCAGCCCTTGCCGGCGCAAGGTGGCCAGGAGTTGCTCCAGGTAGCGGTCGGGAATGGACTGATGGGCTGCAATCTCCCTAATCTGCAACACCCGGCCGTCGTTGTAGTGCTGGGCCAATTCCAGCAGCGCCAGGAGCGCGTACTCGCTTTTGCAGGACAGTTCCAGAATAGCCACCCTTAGCCGTAGGGACGAGATCTATGATATTCCGGTTTTCCGCCGGGGTTTTGTGGGATCCTGCTCTGGGCTGGGATTGGGCTTGTATGGTGGAATAGGCCTCTTTGGATCGATCTATGGTGGGTGCGGGCACCCGGATGCCGGCGGAGCGACTGCAAACTTTGCAGCAGCAGATCGGCAGGCTGATGGCCAACGTCGAATCGGTATTCCAGGGCAAGTCGCAGGTGGTGCAGGCGGTGGTGACAGCCTTGGTGGCAGAAGGTCATGTCCTGCTAGAGGATGTACCGGGAGTGGGCAAGACCACGTTGGCGCGGGCCATAGCCCGCAGTTTGGGGGCCAAGTTTCAGCGAATTCAATTTACCAGCGACCTCTTGCCGACTGACATTCTTGGCCTCACTCTTTTCAACAAGGAAAAAGGGGAGTTTGAGTTTCGCCCCGGCCCCATTTTTGCCCATGTCATCCTAGCCGACGAGATTAACCGCACCTCGCCGCGCACCCAGAGCGCCCTGCTAGAGGCGATGGCGGAAAAGCAGGTTTCGCTGGACGACCGCACCTACCCACTGCCCCGCCCCTTCATCGTGCTAGCCACCCAAAACCCTTTGGAGTACCACGGCACCTATCCCCTGCCAGAAAGCCAGTTGGATCGGTTCTTGGTGCGGCTGTCGATTGGCTACCCCAGCCCTGAAGTTGAGCGATCCCTCCTGTTGCATCGGCAACAGGCGGATCCCGTGGAGGCTCTGCAGCCCGTGCTTTCACTGGCCGAGTTACGGGAGATTCAGGCGGCGGTGGATCAGGTGTACCTGGAGGGATCCCTGGCCGACTACCTTCTCCAGGTAGTCCAGGCTACACGCACCTCCAAGCTGCTGCGGGCTGGGGTCTCCACTCGAGGGGCGTTGGCTTTGGCAAGGGCAGCGCGAGCCAGGGCCCTCGTAAAGGGACGCGGCTTCTGCCTGCCCGAGGATCTACAGGCCTTGTTCGTGCCGGTGCTGGCCCATCGTGTTTCCCTAGCTGGAGGGGGAGGGATGGCAAGTAACCGCCGGCAGG
>Ga0079995_1037599_pt1 | contig 20192 bp, 17 predicted proteins | sample FaiFalFF_MnMetaG_2_FD_69198 | JGI IMG/M metagenome (GOLD analysis project Ga0079995, IMG submission 69198) | Freshwater microbial communities from Yellowstone National Park, Wyoming, USA - Fairy Falls C (FF_Mn_C) (SPADES assembly) (version 4) | ecosystem: Environmental > Aquatic > Freshwater >...
GACCTGATACCCGCGCTGGCCCGATAAAAGCCAGCCCAATAAACCCAACGCCACCAGACAGCGACCGAGCAACTTGATCCACCGGCTCAGCGATACCGACGCCTTATGCGACATTGACATATTCGCACCCGCCTGGCCCAGGAATGTGCGCAATCATTTCCGGGCATTACTCCACAGTTACCCAGCGACGAAAAGTGGGCGAGCCATAAACGCCAAAAGGCCCATCGTGTGCATCCACCAAATCAACAAGCAGCACGAACTTTCCGGCCCGATCGGAACGCGGTAGCGGTAACGTTATCTCCAGGCTTTCCCCCGGAGCGACGGTCGTGTTGAAGAACCCCGCCGCATCGCTGGGTAACCCGGCTAACTCCGCCGGGTCGCGCACTTCTATGTCCCCCGGTAACAGCCAGGCACGCAGATGCACACCGACACGCGGCGTAGTGCGGAACCGCCAGCAAAAATCACTGCGATTGTGCACTCGGAATCGCGCCGCTACCGTCTCCCCCACTCGCCAGCGATCGGGAACTGAAAGTGGTTCAAGTTCGGCCCAGAGATGTCCCGGTTTATAGTGTTCCTCAACCCAGAGAGCAAAAACTTCCCGGCTTGACGCAAGCTGCAATTTTTTCAGCCAGTCCGCGTACCAGTCGAGCACCTCGGCCAATCGCTCGGGGCCACCTGCAGGAAACCAGCCATAAAAAGGCGACAATTGTTTCCGAGCAACCTCCAAACTCTCGTTTTCGCATATCAGTGCGATGGCCGAAGCTAGTCCCGTTCGGTCGGCACCGCGTCGGCAATGGAGCAGCACCGGTTTTTCGCAGTCCGATAGCACCTGAACTAAATTTCTAAGTTCCGGCACCGGTGGCGGAGCTCGGTAAGAAAAGCGGATGTCGTACTGCCGCACGTTCAAGCTTTGCAGGGTCTGGCGTTCCTGCTGGTACCAGTCAAACTCCGGGCAGCACCCGCGGAGGTTGATGACGCTACGCAGACCATAACGTCGAACGATCTCCGCTAAAGTTTCCGCCTTCAGCTGGGCACTCCGGTAAATCTTGCCCGGCACAACCGCGTGGAAATTGGTGCCGAGAAAAGTGTGATGCACCCACAAACCGCAACATGCCGTCAGCGCCAGCATCACCAGGACGCCGAGCCACTTCAGCCAGTACAGCGGCAAATGCGACGTGGCAGGCTCGCGGTCTGCGTCTCCGTTCGGAAAAGTCTGTCGCTCGGCCGGCATCCATTTCACCATGAAAAGTCGGATACGTTAGCCTCGGCAAGTGATCGGAAGCCTTCCCATCGCCCCGAAGTTGGGCGATGGGTCGGAAATTGTCCTCGCAGGAGCACGCATCAGGTGCAGTGCTACCAGACAACTGGAAGTCAAAAATCGCGCGGAGCGTAAGTTCGAGCCCACAACTGGTTGTATGCCAGGATTTGAGCGGGACGCCTAGGCCAGTTTGGCGAGCGATTGGTCATGGTGGCATTATTCTCAGCAACGCTGTCAGCTCCGGCTGGGGGAAGCACGAACTGCCCAGCTTATTTCAGGATTGGAAATGCCGCAAGAACCAATCACGCGACAGTTCGGCTACTTTTTCCAGCGCTCCCGGTTCGGGAAACAGGTGGGTTGCTCCAGGAACGACGTAAATCTCATAGGGGCAACGCAAGCGCTGAGCCGCCTGCTTATTGAGTTCGAGCACGACCTCATCCCGTTCGCCCACGATGAGCAAAGTTGGTGCCTGCACCAGAGGCAGGTAATCGCTGGCCAGGTCAGGTCGGCCACCACGCGAAACTATCGCTCGCACACCGGTCGGTTCCTGGGCAGCGGCAATCAGTGCAGCAGCCGCTCCGGTGCTGGCACCGAAATAACCGCAAGCCAGCTGATTGGTCTGCGGTTGTTCCGCCAGCCAGGCTTTTGCAGCCCGTAATCGCCGCGCCAGTAAGACTACGTCGAAAACCTTTTGCCGATCCTGCGCTTCCATTTCGGTCAGCAGATCGAGCAACAGTGTAGCCAGTCCCGCAGTTTGCAATACTCCAGCGACGTACTGATTGCGCGGGCTGAAGCGGCTGCTCCCACTGCCATGGGCGAAAACTACCACGCCCGCTGCCGCTTCGGGCACGGTAATTTCTCCCGCCACCCGGACATTATCGCAGTGAATCTCGACTTCCCGCCGAAACATAATCCGCTCCTGAATGAGGAACCTTGGTGGCTTGACCATTTACCTGTCCAACGGGCCAGCACCAGATGCCCGGAATCGCCTGACCACACTCAGGACAATGACCGCGGTCTGTGAGCCGATTCTCCAGCACACGAAAACCATATCGGCGAATCAAGGTGGTGCGGCACTGCGGACAGCGTGTGTCTTCCCAGGGATCAACCTGGCCGGGTAGATTACCCGCATAGACAAATTGCAGGCCCGCCTCGACGCCAATTTCGGCCGCTTGACGCAGTTGTACCACCGTGGTTCCATCCCGATCCTGCATCTTATAATCGGGATGAAAGGCGGTCACATGCCAGGGTATGCTCGGATTCAGCGTGACCAGAAACCGGGCGATATCCCGCAGTTCCTCCCGGGAATCATTGAAGCCAGGCACGAGCAGCGTCACCACCTCCACCCAGAAACCTCTGGTGACCAACCCCCGCAGCGTTTCCAGGACACGTTCCAGTGTGCCGCCAAGTTGGCGATAATGGCGATCCTGAAAGGTCTTCAGGTCAACTTTGTAAGCGGCGACATAAGGACGCAGATAATCCAGGACCTCCGGTGTAGCATTACCGTTGGATACATACGCACACAAAAATCCCCGCGCCGTGCCGAGACGAAATACTGCCGACGCCCATTCGGAGGTGATCAGCGGCTCGTTGTAGCTGGAGACGATCAATCGGGCCTGGCATTCTTCAGCGAGATCCACCAATTGCTCCGCGGAAACAGGGTGAATGGGCGTTCCCGCAGCCGGGTCGCGCAGGGCCTGACTGGTGAGCCAGTTTTGACAGTATGCACAATGCAGGTCACAGCCGAGCATGCCGAAAGTCAGGGCCCGGCTGCCGGGAAGAACATGGAAAAAGGGCTTTTTCTCCACCGGGTCGCATTGCAAGGCTGCCACGTAGCCAAACGGTACCTGCAATTTTCCGTCGCGAACGAAGCGCACCCGGCAGATACCGCGCTTGCCTTCACCAATCAGGCAGCGATGACCACAGGCTAGACAGCGAGCTCGCCCTTGCTCTATTCGCCACAACTCCCCAATTACACTATGGCGATCGAGCACTTCCTGCAAGCTCTCCTGCGCTACGGGCATAACTCGGTTAACCTCCATGATCGTCGCGTCGTACTTCCACAGCATATCGCTTTTTGTATTGGCAATTATATGCGTCCAACGGGATATAAACCGACCGCTACACTTTTCCAACCCGCCAGCTTCCTAACCGCATCTAGTAGATAACAGACGCGCCTGGCTGAGCCGCCAAGGCTTCTGCCAATCGCTAACACGGTGCCCTCAAGGCCAGCGTTGGCTGCACAGCAAACGTGGCAATTCGCAACCTGGTAGAACTGAGGTTATCCCCTTTCGGACAGCGTTGCTGCACTACGTACCTTCACAGCGCCTTGCCCAGACAGTGCCAGCCTCGCGGGTTGCCTTTATCGCTTACTAAGCATGCGCTCATAGCGCTGCGCCCGGTGCGTGCATCAAACCTTTGGAGAGGACGGTAAAACTTCACGGCCCGATCGCCTGCGGTCCTCGCTCGCCCGTGCGGATGCGCACGCAGTCTTCCAGAGGCAATACGAAAATCTTACCGTCGCCGATCGCTCCAGTTTCGCCCGTGCGGCCCGCCTGAACGATGGCTTCAATCGTAGCCTCGACGAATGCATCGTTGACCGCAATTTCGAGTTTCAATTTCGGCAGCAGCCGTATTTGCATCTCCGTACCGCGATAAACTTCGGTGTAGCCCCGTTGCCGGCCACAACCGCGTACGTCGCTGACCGTCATGAGGTAAACATCCCGCTCATTCAAAGCTCGCTGCACTTCGTCCAGCTTTTCCGGTCGGATGATTGCGACAATAAGTTTCATCTTCGGCTCCCTTGCGAGGACTAAATTTCCGCCAGCTCTACCATTGCTAATGAGTTAGAGGTTATTCACAACACCTACGCTTCGACGTGGACACGAATCTGACCGTCGCCGAGTTTCGAGCGGAGCAAGCGTTCCAGGCTTTCGCGCACGGTTTCGGCATTGCCGCCACGAAAACGGAAGCGATTGGCCTGCATGGTCGTGAAGAACGGATAGACACGTTTGAATTCCGGAGAAGGAACCGTGCCGGTCTGACAAAGTTCCGACCAAACATCGGCCAGCCGCTGCGGTTCAACTCCCTCTACCACCAGAGAAAACCGCTCCACACCGTCAGGAGGCTGGGTAGCCGGGCGAGGTTCTTTAGCACCCGTCAGCGGAAGCTCTTCCAGGGCCGAGGTGAGATAGAATCCCACTTCGCCGCGTTCCGTGCGGTCTAAGCCGACCACTTCCGATTCGGGATCGGTGGTCAAGCCTATGAGGTCCACGACTTTCACTAAGACCAGGCTGACAACGAAGGAGTAAGCTGCTGCCACTGCCGCCGCCTCCAACTGGATGCCAACCTGAGTAAAGCCACCACCGAGGAACAAACCTTCGTTTTGGACGCTCGCATTGACAAGCTTGGTGCACAAGCAGCCGGTAAGCAGTGCCCCGAGAAATCCGCCGACGCCGTGCACGCCGAATGCGTCCAGCGAAAACGGCAACGGCGGAAATGGCGGCGAGTCGGCCAGTGATTTAACGCCCTTGATGCAAATGCTGCAGTGCTACGCTCCCTGCACTTATTCGCTTTTCGAGGAACATAACATCAAGGCCTATGGCTGGATTCAGCAGGGGCTCACCTTCAACTTCGACGGGCCGAGCGACCGCACCAACTTCGGCACCTCCTTCAACCTGCGTTCCAACGATTACCGCCTCAACCAGGTTTACCTCGTGTTAGAAAAAACGCTGGGCGAAAACAAACAGGAATACAGCTGGGGGTTCCGCTGGGATTTCTTCGCCGGGCACGATGCCCCGTTTCTGGCGAACATATCGCTGGGTCTTTTTGATGATTTCACGGGGGGCAGTTTTAACTCCGTCGGCATCGAAATGCCGCAGTTTTATGCAGAAGCTCATCTCCCCATCCTGACAACCAACGGCGTGGACATTCGCATTGGCCGCTTTTACACCTTCCACGAATATGAGCTAACTCCCGCAGCTTTGACGGACTTCTACTCCCACGCCTATGGTTTCTTCTTTGGGCCGTTCACCCATACAGGAATTACCTTCACCGTGTATCTTGGCGACACCTTGCAGTTGATGAACGGCATCGTGCGGGGCTGGGATGTGGTGTTCGAAGATAACAATGACAGTCCCTCCTGGCATGGTTCGCTGAAGTACACTTCGTGCGACCAGCGGACCATCGCTTACATTAGCTGGACGGTTGGTCCGGAGCTGCCCAACAATAACCACGATCTTCGAACCTATATCACCTACGATTTGATTCGCAAATTCGGCACCTACGATCAGTGGAAAGTCGGGCTGAATTTCAGCACAGCCTGGGAATCCCATGCGGCTCCCGGTGGTGGCACGGCCCGTTGGCAAGAAGGTGCCGTGTACCTCTTTTACACCATCGATCCTCGACTGATTCTCGGCTTCCGCGCAGAAATCTACAACGACGAAGACGGCGTCCGTACTGGCTTTGCCGACCGGTTTCACGAGATTACCCTGGGGCTGACCTACAAACCGTACAAAAACTTGCGAATCCGCCCCGAAATCCGCTTTGATTGGAGCGACAAAACCAGGCCGTTCAACGACCTTCAGGAGAAATCCCAGCAGACAGCCGCCTTTGACATTATCTGGGAGTTCTGATTCCTCGCGCTGGTCATTCGCCAGGCAGGGCGGGGTTATTCTCCGCCCTGTTTGCTTTTATTCCATCTAACTGTCCGAGCTTCCAGACGGCTTTTGCTTACCCATGCCACCTGCGACTCGCCGTCCTGGCGAAGACATGTTCACTGTCCTGGAGCTCGTCGGGGATCGGCGTCTTCACCAGCCAACCGCCAGGAGACGCCACGAGAATCAGTTTCAACGGCCTACTTGCCGCGAGTGGCAGCGTCGAAGCGCTTGGCGACTTCATCCCAGTTGACCACGTTCCACCAGGCCTTCAGATAATCGCCGCGACGATTGCGGTAGTCAATGTAATAAGCGTGTTCCCACACATCTACACCCAGCACGGGATACTGGTTGTTCATCAGCGGGCAATCCTGATTGGGCGTGCTGATCACCTTGAGATGTCCACCATCCACAACCAGCCAGGCCCAGCCACTTCCGAACCGCTTCAAGCCCGCATCATTGACCATCTGCTTGACCTGCTCCAGACCGCCCAGAGCCTTGATGGCATCTGCCAGAGCACCTTTCGGCTCTTTGCTTCCGCCGGGCTTCATGATTTCCCAGAACATGGTGTGGTTGTAATGCCCACCACCATTGTTGATCACCGCCTGGCGAATCGCTTCCGGCACCTTGCTGATCTGCCGCAGGAGCTCGTCTATCTCCAGCTTGTGCAGGTCGGGGTAATCCTTCAAGGCAGCGTTCAGGTTATCCACGTAAGCCTGGTGGTGCTTATCGTGATGGTATTCCATCGTCTCCTTGCTGATGTACGGCTGCAGGGCATCGTAGGGATATGGCAAAGGCGGCAAGGTAAAGGGATACGGCATAGCGAGCCTCCTGTGTTTTGCGGTTACCGCGGTTGTTGACCGCCTGTGTTACCGAGCCACGTTCTGTGTCGCTAATATAGCGATGGTGTCGGCACTGTCCACCCTTGGACAGGGAAAACCACCTGGCGCTATTGCTCGCCTGGCTTAGTGGCCGGAGATGGCTCGGTGAGCGTAAACGTTTCGCCCGGCGTCAGCCAGACCACTCTTCCCTGTTGCCGTAAGGGCTGTTCCACAACTTCCGCTGACAGACGCAACCAGATTTCCTGACCTTCCGCTCGCTGCTGGCTGATCCCCGGTGGGGCCGTACTGGTCGGCGGATTGCCTCGCAAACGCACCGCATATCGTTCCGACATCTTACCTGTGCGGAATTGCAGTCGCAGTTCGTAGATCGCATAGCGCGAGTGGTTCTCCACGCGCTCCGGCAATCCCTCCGACCGGGCCACGATGGTGTACAGGTCCTGGGGTAACGCAGCATCACTGCCGACGAGTGGCTGCAATACCTCCACTACCATCGGGGTCAGCGGTTTTCTGTAAAAGTCTTCCTCAGCGTTGGCCCAGCGGGGATCGTGAGCCTCCCGCCACTGCACGACGAGCTGAATCGTCGCCTGTGGTGGCAAACCTGCGGAAGCGACCCGCGCGGGCATCGTTGCGCCCTTGCCTTGTTCAGGCCAAGCTTGCCAACCTAGCCAGTTCAGTTCCGCCGATACGTTCCGCGGCCAGACATTGGCACGCCGGTAGGGCCAGTCCTCCGGCCTGAGCTCAACATAGCGAGGCAGGTCCAGGTTCCGAAATTCCATAACGCCGTTGTTATTTCGATCGCGCCACCAGCCCCACCATTCGCCCTCGCTCTGTTCGGGCACCACCTGGATATAGGAGACATGCTTAGACCTAAGTTCGGGCAACCATCGCAACCCGGGCCGCACATCTGGCAAAGTGGGATATCCGTCACGCCACCAGGGAACAACTACCACAGTATTAGCCCTCATCAACCGGTGTTCCAGGTCAAGAAACTCGCTGGCACGATAGACTAACTCGCTATGCTGCCTTTTCCGGGCCTGCCAATGCTTCTCCATCTGTAAAAACTCGTCGCGTTTTTTCCAGTATGCAGGATCGTCTAAGCGCAAATCGAACAGCAGCCGCTGTTTGCTCAGGCGTAGTTTGCGTTCTTCCTCAGCGAGTACACTGGCCTGTGATGATATGTCCGCCAGACGCTGTCGCATAAGAACCGGCATCTCGAGTACACCATCTATACGTCGCAACACCTCCGCCACTTGATAGGGAGCAGTCTCGCGGATACGCACTAAATAAAGCTCCTGCACAGGGGCAATTCTCGAGATCTCCTCAGCGATCGCTAGTCCTGCATCTGAGACTAAAGGAGCAGGAGTTGGTTCTAAATCTGGCGAGAACCATCGTGTATAGTCCACCAGGTAAGTCTCCGCCGGTAACGTTCGCCCTCGACGATTTTCCCAGCCGCGGAAATCGGTAGCCAGAATAGCAACGCGCAAAGGCTCCCGATAACGTAACAAAGGTGCAGGTGAGTTGTGAATAGGGCGAAACTCACCCAGCCTGACATAGTGCAAGCGGCGCTGACCTTGAGTTCCCTGCCCAATATCTAAAGGCGGTTGGGGCAGGCGTATGCTGGAGATTTCGGGTAATTCCGCCAGTTTCGGTATATCATCCACTGGCAGGCGAACCCAGAGTATAGGCCCTAAACTTCCTTCTAATTCTGCCGACTTAACCAGCGATTGTACACGACCGAAAAGTTCGTATGCGTTACTAATATCGCGGAAAATTAGTTCAACCCGATGAAGCTTTTTGTTCCCTCCAGCCTGGCCGATTAGAGACCGGATTTCGGGACTAAGTTTAAGTTCCGGCGTTACCTTTTCTGGCCATCCAGGTGTAGGCTGACTAACTTTTGGAGGCTGAAGTTTCCCCGGCTGAGTCAACACCTCGGCTAAGTGGAAAAGCGAAATATAGTTTGGGGCACGCAGCAAAGGCAATTCTGCATAATTTGGCTCTTCCAGCTCATGAGCTGGCTCTAATAAAGCAAGAACCCGATTAGCTGGCAGCCATCCGAACAATCGCATGCCGAACTCACTATCATGAGCGATCGCTTCCACAAACCCGAGTTTATCCAATCTCTCCCGGGCCAGTCGGCGTATTCTTTGCTGACGGTCATAATCGAAGCCGTTTGTCAGCCAGATTTCTACCAATACCGGCTCGGTACTTTCAAGGGTGGCGTCCCAGCCCGATGGTATCAATACTATCGTGCGAACATGACTAATGTTAAGCAAGGTGGGAACGGCTTTAGCTGGCAGTTTGCCACGGAGAATATCGTTATAACGCCATTCTTCCGCTTTCAGCGGCTCTTGCTCAAACCCGACCAGCTGAAGATGTTTGATTAGCTCCTGGTATTGAACCCACCGCTGCGTAGGTGCCCGTGAGTCAGCATCCAGTTTGACGCGGAAGCGTACATGATAATGGTCGGGGCTTATCCGATTAGGCGCGCTTGACTGCAATGTAACCATATAAACACCCGGCAACTGTCCAGCACGCCCTATGTTTTCCTGCGGAAGGTATCCGAACCAAACACGGGGAGCCATTTGCATTTCACCCCGCAAACCCAGGGCGCGCAGCTGCTTAATCGTCTCTTCGTGGTTCGCCTGAGGACGCAGAATTATCTGAACCGATGGAGACGGTGTCTGGGTCTGAGTAAAGATCGCACTAATGCATGCAAATAAGCCGATGGCTGCACTCAGCCAACCGCTTACACCATATCGCCAGCACATGAGACCGCTCCCTGGATTCTGCAATCGGGTTGAATATATTTTGGCTCTGGGAATGTCAAATTCAAGCCGTCGCCATCTAAACTTTGCCGCGAGATACTGCTATGTTCGTTCGCTACTTGAATTACTGTACCAGCAAAAGCGGCCAGGTTGTACGGATTATAGCGGGTGTATTAGTCTGGTTGGCCGTACTGATTATGCGACTGCCCGAACCGACCGGCCGACAATGGGGAGAAATGTTACTTCTATTAGCAACGCTCTTGCTCGTGCCACTAAGTTTCCGCTGGTTCGTGCCTCTTGCTTACGGCTGGCATGGCTGGCTATGGCGGGGGTTACATGGGTTGCAGTTGCCGGCCGCGCTTAGTCTCGTAGTTGCCTATAAGTGTTTTGCTCCGGGGATCTGGGCCTTGGTGACCGCGATACCGTGGTGCCTGGAGCTGGTATTGTTAGCTTCCTTCAGCTTAGGAACCCTGGTGAATCCTGGTTGCCGCACCTGGTTGAACTGGTGCCTGGCGATCGGGGCCAGTTTCAGCGTCATTGGCGGCGTGTGGATGTTATGCGACCGCATCGGTTATCGGCCAATGGATTTCGAGGCAGACATTGTTCTGCTGACAGCTATCCACTTCCATTATGCGGGTTATCTGTTGCCAACCATCGCAGGTCTGATGGTCAGCGATAAGCCTGCCTTATGGACGAAGTTCTCAGCGATCGGGACGCTCACAGGCGTGCCTTTAGTCGCGGCTGGAATAACCACCACACACTTGCTTGGTCATGCCTGGCTGGAGAGTATAGCGGCTGTGTTTCTGAGCCTGGTCGGCTTATTGATGGCGATAGGGCACTTGCTGGCGGCTTATCGTCATCGGCAAGAACGGTGGGCAGCTGCTTTGTTAGGCTTCGCCGGTCTTGCTCTTGCAACCGCTATGGTACTTGCCGCCTTATATGGAGTGCGCTTCTATGCTACAGTGCGCACACTGGACATCCCGCAAATGCGAAAGTGGCACGGCACATTTGCAGCACTAGGTTTCGCAGCACCGGCATTGCTGGGCTGGCGGAAGCTTAGAGCTTCCAGGGAGCGCGAAGATGCGGATGTAAATACTTGTTAGCCTCAGCATCGTTCGTTTGCTCTAAAACCGGGTCCCATTTCAATTTTCTGCCCAAACGCATAGCGATGTTATTGAGATGACAGATAGTGGCGGTGCGATGGCCGACTTCGGCAGGGGCAACCGGATCTTTGCGGGATTTGACCGCATCGAGGAAGTTACGCACGTGGCCAGGACTGCGACCCAGGGAAATTTTCAGTTTGGAGGCGTCGGTCTTCAGCAGAGAAGCAGGCTCGGCTTCCAGTTTGCCGCCGTGAATGTGGATAAAAATCCACCCATCGGTTCCCTCGAATTTCAAGCCGCGAGGTGTCGCGGTCGAACCGATCATCCGCACGCCATTCGCGTAAACATTGGTGAATTCGTAATCCCAGAACGCATCGTATAGGCTGCCTTTGTTCTGCATGCCCCGAGCCTCGATCTCCACCGGGCCGGTATCATCCGTTCCCAATCCCAGCTGGGCCAGGTCAATGATATGAGCGCCGCGATCCGTCATTTCTCCGCCACCGTAGGCGAGAATGAAACGCCACCAGAAATGTGTGCGTAACGGCGTATATGGGGCTTTCGGAGCTGGGCCCAGCCAGAAATCGTAATCGAATCCCTCCGGCACCGGTTCTTCCGGGGGAATTGAGGTCAGGGAACGGGCTTTTTGATGATGGCCGTCGCTGCACGGCAGATGGATGCGCACAGTGTGCACCTTGCCGATCAACCCGTTGCGCACCAGTTCACAGGCAAACCGCACACTCGGCGTCGAACGTTCGTGGCTGCCGGTCTGCAAAATGCGTTTGTTTTCGGAGACCGCCTTGCACAAAGCCCGTCCTTCGACCACGGAATTGACCAGCGGTTTCTCGCAGTAAATATCCTTGCCCGCACGGGCAGCGGCAATGCTAATCAGCCCATGCCAGTGATCCGGAGTCGCTACCACCACCGCATCTATGTCTTTGCGTTCTAACAGCTGGCGAAAGTCTTTATAAGCGTCGCATTTCTTGCCCGTGCGTTTCTGAACGGCTTGTAAACCATTTTGCAGCTGGCGGGCATCCACGTCGCAAACGGCCAGGATTTCCACATCCTTTTCGTTCAGGAACATGTTGATAAGAGCGACGCCCCGACCACCCGTGCCAATGACCCCGACCGTGATCCGTTCGCTGGGTGCAACCTTATCCTGCAGCCCCAGGGACCGCGCTGGGACAAAGAATGGAACGCTAATCGCAGCGGCACCGCTTGCCAGGAATTGCCGGCGACTCAGGATGGATGCGTTTCGGCTCATGGCTGGACTACTGTACTGGCTGGTATGCGTGTTCACCCCTTGTACTTACCATGCTATAAGAGAAAGGGCGAACAGGCCAACGAGCCAGCATTGCGTCCACCTTACCGCAGTTCGTAACCAAACCGAGGTGGGCCGGGAATTGTTCCCAGCAAGCCGACGAGCATGATCCGACCCGTTTCTGGCTCCTACGATGTTTCGCAGCGTCTCAACAGCCTTCGCAGAGGAATTCAAGCTCAGACCCGTAGCTGGCCATCATTACGTCCCCGATGGGAAAAACTGGGTGGACAAAACCGAGTTTGACGAGGCGAAACCACCCGCCGAGATGGCTGCATTTCGCGCGGCAATAGCCCGGCGGGAAAGTGGCAGCGCAGAATGGAACAAAGAACCTGCAACCGCTTCGGTCTCCCGATGATGCCAGCGGCAAAGCCCGCCTCAAAACGGCACAATAAACGCAGCCTGGACTGAACCCCGACACGCGATAGCCACAAGACCAAATGGCCAGACAGAACCAGATAAGGCCACCCTGACACCCCATCGGAGCGGAAGCATGCTGAGCAGAGCTACGCGAACCTGGAGAATTTCCCCTGCAGTCTGGGTGATGAGCGGTGTGCTCCTCTTCAGCTGGGCGAGCCCATTATCTTCCGACCCACCGACGCCCGGCACTGGACAACCGTCGGCAGGGGCGAGCCTGACCGTTACCGATCTGGTGAGCATTGCCGAACGGTTTCAACTGGTGGCACGAAAAGTGTGTCCCAGCGTGGTATATGTCGAAGCGAAGCGACCAGGTGGTGAACGTGGCAGCGAAGACGAATCCGGTTCGGGAGTACTGGTACGCCTGCCGGGTCGGCCGGATGTATTCGTGCTGACCAATTACCATGTCATTGCCGATGCCGGACCGGAGCGGATCGTCGTTCACCTGGCAGATCGGCGTGTGTTGCGACCGTTGCGGGTCTGGGGAGATGCCGAATCCGATGTCGCGTTGCTTTCGCTGGGCGAACGGCAAGATTTACCCGTAGCAGTCCTCGGCGATAGTGACCGCATGGAGGTTGGCATGTGGGTGCTGGCAATCGGCAGTCCGTTCGGGCTGAACCAGACGGTAACCCACGGAATCATCTCCGCACGCAATCGTGGTCAGGTGAGTTTGGGCCAGGGAATCCGCATCAAAGAGTTCCTCCAGACTGATGCTTCCATAAATCCTGGTTCAAGTGGCGGGCCACTGGTGAATCTGAACGCAGAAGTGATCGGCATCAACACGGCGATCGCCTCGCCGAGCGGTTCGAGCAGCGGCATCGCCTTCAGTATTCCCAGCAATTTCTTTCGCCGCATCGCCATGGAATTGCTTGAGAAAGGGCGGATAATTCGGGGAGCATTGGGCGTGCAGGTAGCCAGTGCCATCGAACCTGCCGAGGCATTACGCATCGGTCTGGAACGCACCGATGGCGCTCTGGTAGAAGCAATACTGCCAGGAACGCCAGCCGAGAAAGCTGGTCTGCGACCAGGCGACATCATCCTGGAACTCAATGGCCAGGTCATCGAACACGGCAATCATTTTATCAACCTGATCAGCGATACACCGCCGGGCACGACCGTGCGTTTGACGGTCTGGCGTGCCGGGCAACGAAAGCATCTGCAAGCAACCGTGGCCGACTGGGACGAAATGAAGCAGCAATTGAAAACACGCCGACCGGCTTTTCGATAGCAGAACGCTCGCAAACAGTTGCCGTGCGGTCCTGCAGGATGCTGTCCAAGAGCACGATTTCCTGGGCCAGCCAGAACTGAGAAGACCGACATAGTTGCAAAGCTGACGAACGCTCAGAATGGACCGGTAACAGATGCAGGCTGCGTTGAGCTTGCGTGTGCCCCCTTTCCCGTTTAGCTCCGGCGAGGTTCAGATGCGGGCATCAGCATTCAACCACCAGCGGTCGGGCAAATCTCTCCTTGCGGGCACAACCTCAGCTTGCGAGCACAAAAAAGACAGGCAGAGCGAGCCCGGGTCGTCCTCGCTCCGCCTGGCCGAATTGCTCGTGGTCGCAACGAGGGCTTACTCTTCTTCCTGTTGCTTACGCAGATAGATAAGCAGCCCGATGAGGGCGACTAAGAGGACGAGGACCACGAAGAAGAAGATCCAGAAGTTGTCCTGCACCCAGCGTGGCACCAGTCTGTCGAGCAGCTCGAACATAGCGATTCTCCTTTTGCAATGGGCTCGCGAAAAGCACAAGACCGGAGAAGCCGCCCGCGCTTCCACCGGATTTGGTGTTACCCCTGGCTTGATTTGTAGTTATTGCCTGGCCTCTTTTCAAGCAAAATTTTGGAAAAAACTTCACGGAATTGCCGCACGGGCGATAGCCAGGAAGTCCCGCGCTTGCAGACTGGCTCCACCGACCAGCACGCCGTCAATATCCGATTGGCTAAGCAGCGAAGGCGCATTCGCAGGCGTAACGCTGCCGCCATACAAAATCCGCAGTGTTTGCGAGATTTCCGAACCGCAATGCCTGGCGAGCCAGTCGCGGATATAGCTATGCACCTCCTGAGCCTGCTCGGGAGTGGCATTGATCCCCGTGCCGATGGCCCAAACCGGTTCGTAAGCAATGACCACAGCTGCAAGCTGCGCCGACGAAAGAGCCGGCAAACTTTCCTGCAGCTGCGCTGAGACGACAGCGAACGTCTGCCCGGCTTGTCGTTCTTCCTTGGTTTCGCCAATACAGAAAATGACCTGCAGCCCGTGTTGCACGGCGGCAATGAGCTTACGGCGGATAAATTCGTTGGATTCGCCGAGCACTCGACGGCGTTCGCTGTGGCCGACAATTACCCATTGACAGCCACAGTCGGTGAGCATGACCGGACTCACCTCGCCGGTAAACGCCCCTTTGGCCTCCGGAAACACATTCTGTGCCCCCAGCGCGATACGACTACCCGCCAGGACTTCGCGTACCGGCAGAAGGTACGGGAACGGCGGGCAGACGACGACGTAGAGCCGTGTTTCCTGGCCGATTTCGGCAACCAGTTCGCGCACCAACGTCGTCGCCGTTTGCCGGGTGGTGTTCATCTTCCAATTGCCGGCCACCAGTTTTTTTCGCATCGCGCTGTTGCTCCTGCTAACAATCTCCTGTTTGCTCCCCGTAATGTCAGTCGCCAGTCACCGGCTCCTGATCACTGGCCACTATTGACCGGTGCCGCCGACCGCGGCCACGCGCCATCGTTCCCGAATCGCTGGTTACTGGCCACCGTCGAAAGAGGTTTCGCCGGCATCGTTGGGGCCAATGTATTTGCCGAACAACTCGGCTAGGCGACGCAGGTCCCGCATCAGTTCCGCATATTGAGAAGGCAGAAGTGCTTGCTGGCCATCGGACAGGGCTTTTTCCGGGGCACAATGCACCTCGATATGCACACCGTCAGCCCCGGCAGCGACGGCCGCGCGAGCCATAGCCGGGATCAAATCGGGTCGGCCAGTTGCATGGCTGGGATCCACGATGATGGGAAGGTGGCTTTGCCCCTTGACATTGGGCACAGCACTCAAGTCGAGCGTATTGCGAGTTGAATCCTCGAAGGTGCGTACACCGCGTTCGCACAATACGACCTGATGGTTCCCTTCCGACAAAATGTACTCTGCCGACAGAAGCAAATCCTTGACGGTAGCACTCATGCCCCGCTTGAGCAGGACGGGTTTGTTGGTGCGGCCCACTTCCCGCAGGAGATCGAAATTCTGCATATTGCGAGCGCCAATCTGAAACATATCGGCGTAACGATTCACCAGTTCTACCTGACGCGGATCCATGACCTCGGTAACCACGGGCATATCGTATTTTTTGCCGATATCGTGGAGGATGCGAAGTCCGGTCTCGCCTAATCCCTGGAAACTGTAGGGACTGGTGCGGGGCTTGAAGGCACCGCCTCGCAGGATGTTAGCTCCGGCTGCTTTGACCGCAGCGGCAATGGTATCGAGAACCTCGTAATTCTCCACAGCACACGGCCCGGCAATCATCGCCAGCCAGCCCCCACCTATTCGCGCCTTGCCCACTTGCACCACTGTGTCGGTCTTTTTGAACTCCCGACTGGCGAGCTTGAACGGTTTGAGAATGGGCAATACCTGTTCCACCCCGGGCAGTGCCGTCAGAGGTCGGCCTTGCAGTTTCTGTTCGTCCCCGATGACACCGATGATGGTGCGGTGTTCCCCCCGGCTGATATGTGACCGCAAGCCCCATTCTTCGATTCGCTTCAGGATGTAATCGAGGTCGGCCTGAGTGGCCTCCGGTTTAAGCACGATAATCATGACACCAAAGCCTCACTCCCGTTTGCATGAGCATGACTCCAAAAGTGTACGCACATGCGGTACAAGCGGGCTAGAGTTGCCGCCACGCAAAGCTAGCGCACGCAGTCTGTCATACGCTTATCGCAGGAATGCGTCGTCAGAAAAATATGGCGCGGACGCATCATGTCAACCGTAGCGGCCGTTACAGAACACGGAAAAACTGGATGTTGCGCGCGACCTATAAGACCGACGGCGAACGCTATTTGAGTTTTTCCACCTGGAAAAACACCTCTCGCGCATCAACTGCAAGACCGATGGCCGGTAACATGGCCTGGTTTGTAGTTAAAAGGGTCCCCTCGCCCAACCAAACGCCGTTCGCCGAAATGTGCGTTCACCAGCATTTGCGGCCGTTCCTAGCAGAAGCGGTGCAGATTGCATCCGAAGACGGTGCTGCTTGGGTCATGTCTGCAAAGAAACTTGGCGGTAACTGTTAGCCACTTCTAGGAGATTGTCGCTCGCGCTGGGTCGTATCCTTCAGAAACGCGAGCATGAGCGTAAGCGCTACCGCTGAACAAGCGGAGGCGCAGCAATCGCAATCACGGCCCGCGGTGCTGATGTCTGTAGACCCACAGTGGAGATGTGGGGGTGCAACCCGATTGTATTTTCTCACTACATTGTATCCGCCAGGCAATCGGCAAAACCCAGGAGAGAATTTCGTATTTTTCTTGTACGTGGCCCTTGCCGTTTTACTAAATAATTGGTATTATTATTGTGGCCGGGGGAGGTGGATACCTCTGGGGCTGCCTGGGCGACCGGTCTCAGATCCGCCGAACCCGGCCTTTTCCGTTAAAAAGCCGGTTGCTCGGAGCGGGAATCTCCGAGTGCGGTCCGGTTCCACGGTCTGTCCAGGGGACAAGATAGACCAGGTCTTCAAGCACATCGCAGCGGCTGTAGTCTGGGTAGCATTCGGTATGAAAATCAAACAACAACCGCAGGATTTTTGCGTCGAAGAGTTGACTTCCGTACAGCCGGGTCAGGATGGGCCTTACGCTTTCTATCGTCTCGAAAAAGAATCCCTCGGCACGCCGGAAGCCATTGATGCCATTTGTCGAAAATGGCAAATTGCTCGACGGCGCATTGGTTACGGCGGGCTTAAAGATCGCCACGCCCAGACGACCCAGTATCTGACCATCCTGCACGGCCCCAAACGCGGCTTGCGGCAGACACATCTCCATTTGCATTACCTGGGGCAGGTGGCTGCGCCGTATGGGCCGAAAGCGGTCGTCGGGAACCGTTTCCGCATTGTGATCCGCGACCTGTCCAGTAGTGAAGCCCGGCAGGCGTTGGATGCTCTCGACGAAGTGCGGCAGGAAGGCGTCCCGAATTATTTCGATGACCAGCGTTTTGGTTCGGTAACCCCAGAGCGGCGCTTCATCGCACGGTACCTGATTGCCGAAGATTACGAGGAAGCCCTGAAATTAGCACTGGCCGCACCTTATGAACATGACCGCAGCGAGATAAAACGTCTGAAGGCATTGTTGCGAAAAGAATGGGGCAACTGGCAGATGCTCAAAGAGCAGATGCCGCGGGGCAATGTTCGCAGCGTCATTACCTATTTGTGCGACCATCCGCAGGATTTTCGAGGTGCCTTTGCCTGTTTGCATCGGGAACTGAAGACCCTGTATCTGGCCGCTTACCAGAGCTACCTGTGGAATCGCTGCTTATCACGCTGGCTGGAACTGCATTGCCGACCGGAGCAACTGATCGAAGTCTCGCTGCGAATCGGGCCGGTCTGGTTTTATCGCGGTTTAAATGAGCAGCAGCGGGAAGCCTTGCGAACCCTGTCCATCCCGTATCTGAGTGCGCGACTCAAGCTGGCCGAGGACCATCCCCTGAAGCCGATCATCACCGATGTGCTCGCCGCGGAAAAAATTGTGCTCCGCCAGCTCAAGCTCCGCCACTTCCGTAAGCCCTTCTTCTCACGGGGTGAGCGACCGGCCATTTATCAACCGCAGGACCTGCTTCATCGCCTCGACGATGATGAGTTGAACGCTGGCCGAAGGAAACTCTATCTCGAGTTTGTTCTGCCTCGCGGTTCGTATGCCACGATTTTGATCAAGCGACTCACCCGCGGCAGTAACCTCGACGATTGAAACCGGGTCGCCGTATCCCAGCCACCTTGCAGTAAGCCATTGCCGACAAGAAAAGCGCCCAAAAAGTGCGGCGTATCGGCGTCAGCGTGCAGTGGGTCCATACCGACCAGCGTTGCATAATCCGCCAATGCTTCGGACGGCCGAACTAACGCTTCCCACGGTTTGCACAGGAAAAATTGTTCCCAGCTATAGCAATTCGCACCATGCAAGTTCGGCGATAAATTTCGGCAGTTTTCGCGCACACACGCAACGATCACCATACCCATACCGCAGTTGCATCCATGCCGTGGAATCTCGTCCATGCTCCGTGTGTGGAAGGATTCGAACGGCCACGAGCCGAACCTTATGCGATCTGTGCCCGGCATCTGGCTAGAGGCTGTTGATGTAGTGGAACACCTACGAGCTGAACCGTTAAGCAAGCGATCCGTGCCCGGTCGAGACAAATTTACCCGACACACTTGCCATTTGCAACCATTTCCGTAGCCTGCGGGGGGGACAATTCTTTTCTCGACGGATGGAAAAAGGAGGCCAAACCATGTTCCGACGTATTGCGGGGGTGATTGGCGCCTGGTTGCTGGTTTGGGCGGTGATTCGAGCAGCACCGCTGCCTGCGGGCACCGCGGCACCGGAGGCCTTTCTGGATGCCCGTTGTGCTGTGTACGTTCGTTACGACGGTTGGGAAAAGCACCGCGAAACGTGGGAGAAAACTGCTTTTGCCGAGGTCCTGCGTAACGGTTTACAGCCGGCGATGCAGAAAATGGGCGATCAAATCCTGCAGAGCCTGCAATCTTTGCCAGAGACGTCTGAGATATTGCAACAGTTGCAGAAACATCTGCCGCCGGTTTTGGAACATCTGAACGCTCACGGCCTGGTGTTCGGTTTGCAGCTGGTGGAACCGCAAGACGGCCGAGTGCAGCTCACCCTGGTCCTGCCAGAGCAGGCAAAGCAGGAACCGCATCTGGCTGCTTTGATTCGCATGGTGGCTGAATCGAACAACTGGAAAATCACCGCTGTGCAGCTCCGCGAGCGGAAAATCCAGCAGGTGCAAATCGCGGATAGCTCCTGGAAAATCTCCTGGTGGTCGGAAGCCAATCATCTCCTCCTGCTGATAGGCACCGAGTCGCCGGAGCTTACTCTCGACGTCGCGGAAGGCAAAAAACCAAGCCTGCTGCAAAGCGAATGGTTTAAACGCGTCAGTCTCCCGCCCGGCTACGCCTCGTGCTTGCGTGGCTATGTGAACGGCCAGCCATTGCTAGAGGCATTGCGCCAGTTGGGGCCTGGCTGGCGCAAGGTCATCGAGGTCACCGGATTGGAAGACATCCCCGCGATCTCGTTTCACGTCGGCGCCCAGGATCGGGCATTACGGAGCACACTGACCGTTCACCTCAAACCGGGTTCGCGTAAAGGCCTGGCGGCGATATTCCCCACTGTTGAACAGGGAATCGAACCGTATCTGCGCGGCCAGAAGGCATTGCCGCCACTATCGCCGCGAGGCGATGTTACGGTACAGCGATTTGATCTGGCGCAGGGCATAAGCCAGCTGCGGTCGATTATCCAGACGGTTGCCGATGTAATAGATGAGCAAGAGTCGGGCAAAAGCGTCCGAGACTTTTTCGACAAAGCCGGTCAGATGCCCGAACTGGAATGGCTCCGGGAACTCCTCCCGCACCTGGACAGCCTCTGGGTGTACACCGACGCTTCCGCCGACGGACTGCTTTCCACGGGGATTCTTTTAGGTGTGCACCTACAGAATGTAGCGGGAGCACGGAAAGCTTTGGCCAAGATAAAATCATTCCAGAACAACGGCTTCACGCTGCAAGTCCATCGCAGCAAGTATCGCGGCGTGGAGCTGATTTGCCTGAAGGTGCAATCGGCTACGGGCTTCGGTCTGCCATTGATACCGACA
>Ga0079995_1068570_pt1 | contig 20176 bp, 20 predicted proteins | sample FaiFalFF_MnMetaG_2_FD_69198 | JGI IMG/M metagenome (GOLD analysis project Ga0079995, IMG submission 69198) | Freshwater microbial communities from Yellowstone National Park, Wyoming, USA - Fairy Falls C (FF_Mn_C) (SPADES assembly) (version 4) | ecosystem: Environmental > Aquatic > Freshwater >...
AGACTATTTTGGGTGTTGGCTCTGTTGTTCTGGCTGCTTCAAGGACCGTTAGGACTGTGTTGAGGTTGTTGTGGAGGTAGGGGTGTGGGTCTCTGTGGCTGAGCCTGTGGGATGCGAGGGCTGCCAGGTTGTATATCGTCGACGGCTGGAAGGATTTGAGAAGCCTCCTGAATGAGTTGAGGTCTGCAAGGTCGAGGACCGCCACACGCATTAGGTGGGCGTTTCTATGGGCTGTCAGGTGTTTGAGGTTATCCTCTGCGGGTGGGGCAACCCCAACAGCCACAACCCCCTCACCATCATCTAGGAGGCGTTCAACCAGATGGCTTCCGATAAATCCGAAGGCGCCTGTGACAAGCTGCAATCCACCGCAGTTGTGTTTTGTTGGTTAAAAAACCTAACACATGTAGTCCACGTCATCCATAATATCTGGATTTTCATCCCTTAACGGAGGACAGTTGGCAAGACGTACTAGGCTACGGATGACAGGTTTCATAGCCTTTGTGGTTAGAATGGGGAGCCTCTTTTCAGGATTGGCATTCTCAATAATTGTAGCTAGACGGCTTTCTGAAGAGGATTTTGGTGCATGGGCATACATCGGAAGGATAGTTTCCTATTTCGCAGTTACGGCTGCTTTCATAAACTTCTGGGCAGCGAGAGACGCAGGGCGTGGCGGTAAACCATTGAAAACTGCGTTGCTGTGCTCAGCATTGATGTCAGCAACCCTCTCGGTTGTCTATCTTGGGGTTGTAGGTTTTTTGGCTGCATCCATAGGTCGAGAATCATGGATTGTTTTGCTGGGCTTAATGCAGCTTCCAGTTCTTCATCTTCTCGGTACTGTGGAGGGGGTAGCGTACGGTCACAGGCCGGTCATATCATCCTATGGGTTTGCTGTTTTTGAAATAAGTAAAGTTGTCTTAGTCTTTATAGCGGTCTATGTTTTGGGATACGGGCTTGCCGGTGTTTTTGTATCTCTTACACTGGCCCAATTAATACAGCTTTCATTATTGGTTTATCTACAGAGAGATGTGTTGGGCGGAGTTGTTTTCCGCGATATGCTGAGATGGCTTAAAGGCTTATCGGTCCCACTCATAGCTATTGTTAACAGTTTTGTAAATGGGCTTGATGTTTTCCTAGGCGGGGTTCTATACGGCTCAGCCGTGCCTTTAGCCTATTGGCAGGCTGCTTTAATAGTTGCGTTGATTGTAGGCTTCTACAACAATCTGACGATTGGACTCTATCCCGCTCTCTTGGCGGGTGGAGGAAGTGGAGATGTGGAGAAGGTTTTTAGGTTTGCAATGATGCTCGGCATTCCACTATTGTTCGGCGCGGTCTTCCTTGGTAGGGATATCTTGCTTCTACTTAGGCCGGCTTATACCGAAGCGGCTCCAACTCTGTACGTATTGGCATTAAGCAATTGGATAGGAGGTCTGACCTCCATTTTTGGAAGCATAGTGGGTGGAAGGGAAGATGTTGACAAACGTGTTGATGTATCATTCAGGGATTATCTCAGGTCGTGGCTTTTCCGATATAATATTGCCGGTCTTCTCCTAGGCATAGCATACGTGACGGCTTTCTCAATAGTAACATATGTTGCACGAACAGGCGGCCTAGAGCCTGCGGACACGGCCTATGCATGGGCTTACGTCAATCTAGGCCTTAGCACAGCCAGCTTAGCAATTAGCTATCTCTTTTCAAGGAGGAAGCTTGTCTTCAAGGTTCCGTGGAAAAATATTATCAGATATTTATTGGCGGCTGCGTTGATGCTTGTCGTAATGTATCCGCTATATCTCTATATTCCCACGAGCAATACAGCAGTCGTGCAGTTTGTGAGAGTTGCATCCATGCTCACTATGGGAATAGCAACATACTTCGGATCGGTCATCTTATTAGATAAGGAAGGGCGGGAAATGGTGAAGATACTAGTCACCCGATTTGTAGGATGAGTGTTAGCCTTGGTGTCTTAGCTAAATAATTTTATATATCGTCCAAGTCAAACATTTGGAGAACGTTGAACCTAATACACAACCCAATTTTTCGGTCTGCCTCTTTCTGCTCACGGATTATAATAATAGCCATAGAGCTTATACGTAGTTTCTTAAAGCGTTTAGGAATACAAACTATTACAGGTATTGGGTGGGTGGATTTAGCATGTCATGTCCCGGTAATACGTAGACTGCCCCTGTCTTTAAAGTTATTCGGCTACCGTTATGTCATATTTGTTTATGAAATGCCCTTATGCTACTTTGCTTTCGGCTATGAGTATGAAAAGTTGGAAACCGAGCTAATAAGTAAATTGAAGCCAAAGGTATTCATCGATGTGGGAGCACATATAGGTTACTATACAATGCTAGTGCACAAGTTGGGAGCGGAAAAAATTATAGCCATTGAACCAGACCCCAGGGTATTCAGAATACTCAACAGAGCTATAGAAGCAAACAAACTCGAAAACATAATAACAAACAATAGAGCAGCTTACAACAAATCCAACGTTACGTTAGAACTTCATCTTTCCACGAAATCAGGACTTTCGTCAATATTCTCTTCTCATTTAACGAAAACACGTGGGGGGATAGCCAGCGTAAAGACTATAACATTGGACGAGGTTGTCCGTACGCTAAATTTAGACAAGATCGACCTCATAAAAATTGATGTAGAAGGCGCTGAGACATATGTTTTATCAGGTGCTCAGAAAGTGATAAATCAGTTTAGACCACTTTTGTTGGTCGAAGTACTGGAGGCAAACAGAAAAAATGTCTTCGAATTTCTCATGACTAAGAAGTATGACCGTTTAGGGCCATTTAGTCATGGTCAAAATTTTTTATTCATACCAGAAGAACAATTCATGAAATTTGCAAGAATTGTAATCTAAAAAGTATAGATTGAATAGTTAAGTCTAGTATAGTCAGCTTCGATCTTTCACGGACTTAATAAAATAGTTTAAGCCTTCTTAAAGTACGTTTGGTAAATGATCTAACGGTTCTATTGGGCAGGAGGGCTTTTATTAAAGGAAATGAAACTTTTGAGTAAGGAGGTAATAGTGGCTTTTTTAAAAGGTATCTGACTAAATGGTATGGAGAATTAATTTTGACCAATCCTTGCTCAGTAAGAATGTGAGTGAAATCAGCTCCTGAAAAGTAGGCAGCAGGTCCTGCAATCTCTAGATTCCACCTAAATTCCCTACCCTTCATTAGGGCTTTATATGGATCCTTTACTTTCTGTAACTCCTCTTGCACGTCATGGTCTTTGATATAGTCAAAAGAATGCATTTGGTGGATTGCTGTTATAACAGGCGTGGCATCAATTATGGGAATGCGCTTGCAATGTGCATGGTAGATATACCACCTGACAAAAACTCCACGTCCATAAATAAACGGAGGAATTTTGGCATTTGAAAGAAATTCACGATGGAAAAAATAGAAATCAGTAGGCAATGATCTTATATCATTGTGTATGTAATTCTTACGGACAATATTCTTGAGTCGTTCTTCTATTTCAGGATCGTCAAAATTCAGAATTGTATTTATATTTAGTGAAAAACTACGGCTTGTTAATAAAAAGTTATTGTCATATATATTGATGAGTTTTGAGACACTCTTAACAAAATCCGATAATAAAATAGTGTCAGCATTTATAATGCATACGGAATCATTTCTCGCATTTTCTAGTCCTTTTTTAATCATATCATCGAGATAGGGCGCTCCACTATATGATGTTTTGACTTCTTTAATCCATTTTATATTAAATTTAAATTCGCTTAAAATTGTTTCAAAACCTTCACTTTCCCCTACAACTATAATTTCGGCACCTTCTATAAATTTAGCCCAAGACTGCAAGGAATTTATTTGGTGTATTCGCGCTAAGCCTTTAAAAGGCTTTAAGGTTGTTATGAGCGATATCGAATGTTCTCCCATAATCACTTACTAAGAAATAGATTAGTATTTAAGCATACCGGCCAGAGCGATAGGTAGTGTCAAAAATGTTCTATGCTTGAAGTCGGTTGATGTGTCTTGTTTTGTGTGGATGTTGTATACTTGATTTCTCGCTGTTTTATCCACAATAAAAAGTTAAGGAGGCAAGGTTCTAGCCGTATCGGATCCAATGTTCCATAAGAGCCGTAGGAAGATCTCTAAGTTTTTAGCATGGTTTTGGTGCCTATAACAGTACATTACCTTGCCAAGAAAGGACCCCCATCAACTTAATATCAATCAGAGGGCTGTTAACGCATTTACCCAATATTATAATACTTAGGGACTTCATAACAATTAGTATGTCCCTACTCCGTGAGGAGTACAGTTTCAATGCCTTCCCAGAATCTACGTCTTTAGCAGACTGTCTCATCCACAGCTACAGCATTCTTAAACCTCTACGTTCCCACGGGGAGGAACGTAGAGAATCTTTGGAACCATTTTCTAACACTCTCCCTAGAAGTCATAGTATCTCTCTGAGACATCTCAGAGGCTTAACCAGAAACGCAACCTAATAGATTTTCTCCTCGCCCAATGAGCAGTTGACAGGATCAACTACAATTGCCTGAACCACCTCTCTATCCTGTTCCTTTTACCGAAAGTCTCGTGGAAGTAGGTTATTCCAATACGACTGGTTTGCCTTCACAAGAATCCAACACCTTCCTGAGGATACACATCTGACCTTTCACTTTCAGGTCTGTCTCGTCTACAGCAACAAGTCTTCTGGCTCTCTTTGATGGTTTGACTAACGATAAGAACCTGTGAACCCAAATCTTTACTGATTCCCTAGATTCACCGGTAAGAGAGACCCTCTCGGAGAGATCCATCAAGCTGAGTCCTGCTATGAAGAGATCGACGGAATAGATCTCCTCGAGAGGAGAGTACCTATGGGATCGAAAGTGATTGGAGAACGAGTATAGTACGACATCGACAACGTGCATCATGACCAGAGACCCAAAAGGCCTCAAGTAAAACTTGTCAGTTTCCAACTACAACGCAATAATATTTTAATACTGCCTTGCTACTAGCTGTTTTGAACATGTTAAAGCTGTTGACATACTTACCGTTTTTCTCCTTCCATAATTTCAGGTATCTAAAGCTTTTCGACGAGCTAGCTAAGAAGTTTAAAGTTTATGTTTTCGCTGGGGCACCTCCTCGCAGTAGTGATGTCAAAAAAGTAGTAAGGTACAAGCTTCTGCATGTAGTTCCGTTCTACCTGCCTGGAAGAATACGACAAATCTATTATCCGCTTTATCGTATAATAATGCCTCTAAATATTGTCGGAGCTGATGTTACCTGGTTAATCGAAAAGACTGGACCCCCCCAGCTCTTATTAACAAAAAAACCAATTATTTTAGACTTAGAAAGCCCTAGAGTAACTCTTCCTATTGAGGAGCTATATCGTCAGCCAATGTTATATCTAAAGAATGAATTAAGATTGCTAAGAAGTAGAAAAATCAGTAAAATTGTTGTTACCACGCAGATAATAAAGAAGAAATTGATCATGCTTGGAGTAAAGGAAGAAAAAATATCTGTTATTCCGTATGGTGTTGATACATCTTTATTTTTCCCCACACCGTTGCCTAGCGAACCGGTTATCTTGTATTATGGGGCATTTCCACCTTTCAGAACTAGACTACTATTAGAAACTGTTAAACACATAGCAAGAAAGAGAAAGGATGCGAAGTTTATACTTATAGGTAATATCCCCTCACGCATAAAAGTTTTACTTCGAAGTATTTTAGGCAGCAATGTTGAGATGTATGATTTAATAGAACATGACCAGCTTCCACAGTACCTGCAAAGAGCCAGAGTGTGTATTCTTCCACAGGATAGGTCGCTTGGTGGACGGTTATCATTTAAGCTTCTCGAATACATGGCTTCAGGCAGACCTGTTGTAGCAACAAATGTAGACGAGTCATTTCCTTTGAAGGAATCTAGAGCAGGACTAATAACAGAGATTGAACCGGAGTCCTTTGCCGATGCTGTCATTAGACTTTTGGAAGACGATGCGCTTGCCAACCACTTGGCCTGGAAAGGAGTAGAATATGCTCAAAAATATGACTGGAACAAAATGGTAGAAGATTACATAAAACTTTTGCAACAAGTTTGTAATGAAAGCTAAAAAGACCAATAAACCGTAACTATAGGTATTGGTTCACTTATTTCACTAGTTTTAATGGCCTTTCCCAATTTTTCCTCAAGAGTCGCTATAGACCTACGTGCATCGAAATGCCCAATCGTATGAAACTGCACGGCTATTTTCTTTACACCGAGTTTATGTAATTCTGCGAGATCTTTCAGGACAAAGTGTTCACAGCCTTCACAGTTAAGCTTCACCACGGTTGGATTGTAATTTTCCGCGAGTTCCGTTAGCAGCACTACAGGTACATCAAGTAACCTGTCATTGACATTCTCCTGTAACCCGTAACTATCCGAAACATAAACATCCGGCATTTTGGGTGGTTGGACACCCACAGCTGCGTTTAGACAAATGACCGGAAGCCCCTCAACGTTTCTTTTAAGATACCGGAAGTGAATAGGCACAGGTTCTACTGCTATCACACTTCTAGCACCCTTATATAACCACATGAGAGGCGTATCACCTAAATACGCACCTATATCAAGAACAACCTCTCCCTTAACATCAAACGGATATATGTTCAGATATACATAGGGGTGAGCTATATCTATTGTGTTAAATGGTATTGCGTAGTCATGCCCAAAATAATTTGGAATAACTAGAGAACCGTTTTCAAACCTGATAACTCCTAGGATATCTCCATATTGCTGCCATTTGTTTTCAAGTCTCACAAGTTGTTTTAAGAGCGTCCTCGCCTTACACGATATTATTCCGCCCCCTCGAGCTCTGAAACATTCATCCGAGTCCAAAAAAGCCTTGAGCAACAAGTGAAGCCAGTTTACACAATGTTTCCTAGCAACCTTTAACGCATACAGCCAAGCCCTGGCTTTAGTCAACATATTTTTAACTACGGGTGTCAAAACCTATTTATAAGTTTATGCATGAGTAGTGTATGGATACGGACAAACATGTATAATGTCAAAAATTTTAGAAAAACATGGTTGCACCATATCGTGGCTAGACAACTTTTCATTTAAGATTTATATAGTAAGGCTTGTAGAGTTATAAACTACCCTCACTACACACAAATGAGGTGCATAAAATGCACATAACAAACGTTTCAGTGGTAGGGCTCGGTAAGCTGGGTTTGTGTATAGCAGCAGTATTAGCTGACCGGGGCTTCGACGTTATAGGGGTTGACATTGACCAAGTGAAAGTTGATACTATTAACAAAGGGAAATCACCAGTTATTGAAGCAGGCTTGGATAGTTTGATTCAAAAAAATTTGGAAAGATTCAGGGCTACAACAAGTTGTTATGACGCAGTTAGCTCCACCCAGGCTACGTTTATTGTAGTGCCCACACCTAGCGAGCCTGGTGGACATTTTTCTTTAAAGTTTGTCTTGGAGGCTGTTAGGGAGATAGGCAGAGCAATAGCTGAAAAGGAAGATTATCACTTAGTTGTTGTGAACAGTACAGTGAGCCCCGGTTCAATGGACTATAATGTTAAACCATTACTTGAAGAAGTTTCAGGAAAAATATGTGGTAAGGGAGTTGGACTGTGTTACAACCCTGAATTTATAGCATTAGGGAACGTGATTAAGGGATTGCTTGAGCCAGACTTCGTATTGATAGGAGAAAGCGATCCACAAGCCGGCTCTATTCTAGCAGATATGTACAAGCGGATTTGCATTAACAATCCGCCGATTGAGAGAACTTCCTTTATTAATGCGGAAATAGCCAAGATAGCCATCAATTCATACATCACAATGAAGATTACGTTTGCAAACCTGTTGGCCGAAATCTGCGAAAACACCGATGGGGCCGATGTGGATGAAGTCACTAGGATTATTGGCAGAGATTCACGCATAGGCTCAAAGTATTTGAAAGGAGGATTGGGTTATGGAGGTCCCTGTTTTCCCAGGGACAATATCGCCTTCGCGCGCTTCGCTGAGTCTGTAGGTATAAAGGCTGAACTGCCTATAACAGTCCATCGGGCAAATTTATCACAGGTCAGAAGAGTTATCAAAATAATAGAGCAACTTAAGCTAAACCATAATAAAAAAATAGGAATCCTAGGACTCTCATACAAACCAGACACACCAATAGTGGAAGAATCCCAGTCAATAATGTTAGCAAGAGAGCTAAGTAGCAAAGGCTATGTTGTCCATGTATACGACCCATTAGCCCTCGAAGAAGCTAAAAAAGTCCTCGGTAATACCGCAATATACGAGAAAACCCTAGACACCTGTATAAAAAATGTCGATGTAGTGGTGCTTGCCACACCTTGGAAATCATTCAGCATCATCAACACAGAGGGAAAAATAATCATTGATTGCTGGAGGCTGTTGAAAGACCGTGAGGAGCTAAAAAAGAATAATCAATACATACCATTAGGCGTATGTTCATTAAATAGACCAAATCGGCCTTACTCTCAATGAGCAAGAGAAGGAACCTTATACTTTTCACACAGCTCCTTATGCCACTCAACTGTTTTTATTAGCCCTTCGTAGAGGTCGACTTTAGGCTCCCATCCAAGAAGCTGTCTAGCTCTTGTTATGTCAAGCGCCCTGCTGAAGGGCCCTTCTGGTTTCGACCTGTCGAAAACAACCTGCTTAGGTTTATGACCTGTAACCTCTAGGATTATCTTTGCAACATCCTTAATCTTGTATCTTTTATCCCATCCAAGATTGATGGAGGTTGCATCCGTTATCTTCTCGGCTGCTAGTATGGTACCGTTAACTATGTCGTCAACGTATGTGAATCCTCGCTCCTGCTCCCCAGAACCCCATACAACGTATGGGTCCTCCTTGTCTAGCGCCCTCTCTATGAGTGCTGCTATCGCGTGAGTGGCATCAAACTGGCCCGGGCCATAAACAGTTAGATATCTGCATATGGAGGATTTGAAACCTTTCTCCTCATGTAGGACTTTAAGCTGAAGCTCGCCCATTAACTTCGCGAAACCATATAGGTTATCGCTGCTTCTCCAACCCTCACCAGTAGAGAGTACGTCGTCTTCCTTCAGCAGATATCCCGGCTTGTTTAACGATGGGGGGTATACACATGCAGAGGATGAGTAATGTAATCTATCTATTCCTGCCTCGTATGAAGCCATTATAACATTATGGTCTATTGCAAGAATTTCCGACGTTTCGGTCTGGTATTTGTCTACGAACTCTCTACCGCCAAACAATGCGCTGAGGTGAAAGACGACATCGTATTCTCTGGCTAGGTTTTGGAATGCATGTCTTTCCGTCCGCAAATCCATTATGATGAGGTTTGGCTCGCCATAACCATGTTTGTTGTATATTTCTCTAAGCCTCTGTAGCTTGGCCTGCCAGACCCATGATTTGTTTGGATGTAGAAGCTTGTCTACGACTGTGACTTCCGCCCCCAAAGACAGAAGTTTATCTACAAGAGCCCCTCCTATGAAGCCTGCCCCACCAGTAACAATGACCCTTTTATTCTTCCAATTCATTTTGCAGCATCAAGCTAGTTAGGGAGTATATAAATGTTTATAGTATCGTGACCATAGTGTCCAAATAACGGGTTTATATAGCTGAAGCCCCTCCCATGGTAGCCTCGCGAGTTGAAATAGGCACCCCTAGAGGGTATTTAAAGCCTTATTTGGACACTATCATCATGACATGCTAATTCAGTAAAGCACACCAGACTTCTCCAACATCTTTTTAATCAAGGACCTACTTACTCTATTGGGTATAATCAGCTTCGTTAAAGGTAATGAAACTCTTGAAACAGGAGGAAGTAATGGCAATTTTACCACTCTCCTAAACAGAAGACGCGTTGATCTAGGTTGAACAAAACCGTTATGTGTTAAAACATAATCAATATCACCACCTGAAAAGTAAGCCGCTACACCTAAAAGACTTGAATTGAAGAGGTATTCCTCGCCCTGAGTTGGTAAATAAGTGTTTTGTCCCTTGTCTAGAGAAAGCGCCTTGACCTTTGGGTCTCTTATGTGAGTATACTCGTGGTTCTGGTGTATTGCTGTTATGGAAGGAGAGATCTCTATGACAGGTTTTTTCCGCATTTTCGTCTGATATATCATCCAACGTACGTATGCGTTTCCTCTTCCTACCACAAACGGTGGAATATCTTTAAAGAATCCTCTACGAAAGACAAAAACATCAAATCCTGCACCATTAGATGGAAAGGTTCGCTTTGTCTTACTTTCGACTGCTTTCGCTTTCAAAAATTTTATAGTTTGTTGGTCGTCTAGGTTCAATTTTTGAGTTACGTCTAAATTGGTTCTTATCGACAGCGCTAGGAACTCTTGGAAACTTTGTTTCATTAAGTTAAAAGCAGTTACGAAATCATCTAGTAAAATAATATCACCATTTGTAAAGCAGACATACTCATAATCTGCTAATTTCTCTCCATTTTGTATTATTTCGCTAAACAGAGGGGTACCAAACTTTGATCTTTTGATTTCTTTGACTATTTTCAGACCGTATTCGTTTGCCACATCTGTTACACCGGACTCCTCTCCCACAACCACTACATCACAATTCTTGACAAATCTTAACCAACTTTCTAATGCGTTTCTCTGTAATATGTTGAATATTCCTTCAAAGGGCTTGAAGGTAGTAATGATGGTAAGCACGCATAATTTTTAGTTAAGTCGAATATAAATTTTAAGTCGATCTCCTTTCCTGTAACAACCACACATGGTTGAGTTAAAGCAGGTTTTACATGATCAGTAGTTGGCAGGAAGAACAAACAGCATTCAGTAACAAGAACATATAGTATCCCGTTTCAGCCAGCCTATCATTGATCCTGGTCTTTCCAACACTAGCCTCAGGAGGGGGAGAGGTCTTAGAATCTCCCATTCACCATCGCTAGACCTCCTAAACTTCCTGACAAAAATAAACAAGGTCGGTCATATCCACAAGATTTTTAAATCTGAAAATGAAATTGAAGTGTTGGATTGTCTGGGAAAGTTCGGATTGTCAAACACTATTGCAATAGTTGCGGGATCGGCTGGGTTTACGCCTTAGAGACTACATCTCACTCGAAACTAAACTTAAGTGTCCAATTTGTAGGAATTTTATTCCTATCAATCCTCCTAGTGTACATGAAGGCCGTAGTCGGAGTGTGTTTGGTGGACTGTTTTTCAGAGCTTGGAAGGCGGCGTGGTTTATGGCTTATGTCTTTTAAGGGTTAGCTTGAGGATATTGATAGGTAAGCGGCGTAGGAACTTGGTTATGAGTATCTTAAACCTAGATTATCGACGGGCCGAAGGAATCAGATACCTGTGTCTGACATCCTACGAGCCTTACATCCATAGAGTCGTCAGAAAGGTTTTAGAGAATCCTGGCACAAAGACATTTATGGACATAGGCGCTCATATAGGTATCTACACACTTTATGCACATAAATTGCTAAGCAGAAGGTCTGAACCTTTCAGGATTGTGGCTGTAGAGCCACATCCCCATAGCTACAGTATTCTGGAGAGAAAAATAATGGGCCTAACCTCTGTAGACCTCGTAAAGGAGGCGGTTTATATGAAAGATGGTGAAACTATCTTTCATTTAGGTTCACTTCATAGATCGAGTAGTGTCACACCTACAGAACACCATGTTAAAGGCGGGTTGGTCTCCGGCGAAGCCACTTACGTAAAGTCCGTCAGGATTGACTCCTTGATAAGACGACTTGGGCTGGAGCGAGTGGACTTGTTAAAGATGGATATAGAGGGGGCGGAGTACATTATCCTAACAGACCCAACCCTAGATCTCTCCGTCGTCGAGAATATGATAGTGGAAGTGCATTACAACTATCGTAGCAAGGAAAGCAGAGATATAATGCGGGCCCTAGTCCAAAAAGGTTTCAAAATAGCCCCACTCTATCCAGACAATACATCTTGGGCATATCATCTCGTGGCATTCCGTGGTAATGTACCATGGTGAATTTAGGATGACAAAGATCAAATAATTTGACATACAGTAGTAATTAGGATGTATTAACCGTTATATACACCATGTATATCCCTTTTTCCATCGCCCATACCTTAAAATCTCCTTTGAAGTCTTTCCTAAGGGAAAGCAGTTTTTCATTAAATTGATACATCTCATTTTCGTGAAATTCTATCGCTATTTTTCTAACGCCAAGTAATGGAAGTTGAGAAAGCTATTCGAGGACATAGTGTTCACAGCCCTCGCAATCTAGCTTGACAAGTGTTGGGCGATAATCTTTCACTCAGTCCACCAACTGTACAACTGGTACGTCGAGTTTATTTGGCTTGTTAACGTCCCCGTGTTTAATAAAAGGCCCGTATCCTATTCGTCCTTCAAGCTCAGGAACATATGGCAGTTCTACCGCAAGCGAGGCGTTAATGCAGATAACAGGTAGACCAGCCACGTTTCTCTCTAAATACTTAAAATGTAGTGGTACAGGTTCCACTGTTATCACGCTCCTAGCACCTTTATAAAGCCACAACAGAGGCGTGTCGCCCAGATACGCACCGATATCTAGAACGACATCATCTACGACTTCAAAAGGATAGTGCTCCTTGAGATAGAAGGATGGTGGAATAATGTAATCCACCTTAAAAGGCACTCTAAAATCTCTTCTAAAATAGTTTGGAATTACAATCGAGTCGTCTTCAAATCTGACGGGTGGTAGAGTATCTCCGTGAAGCCGCCAAACATGCTCAATTCTTACAACCCTTTTCAAGAGGGTTTTCGCATCGCGGGATACGGTACCACCCGCTCTAGGTTTAAACACACCACTTCTTCCCATCAAAGCACTAACAACGAGCTCAGGCCACTTAACAAAATGCTTCCTAGCAACACTGACAGCGTTGTAGTATACCTTTGCTTTAGTGAAAAACATAAATATGATCACTCTGCTAAAAAATATAAAGTTTCTACCCAGCCTTCAACCTAATGCCCCGCTATAGATGTCTATTATAGCCCGGCTTTGAGGGAGCTTGGAGCAAATAAGTAGATATTCCACGGTGGTGAAAAAGTCCCTAAGCTATTGTAGACATAGAGTATTGAACCGATGATGTGGATGATGTAGAGGAAGGCGTAAATAGTTTTAGGGTCAATCCTACAGATTAGTGGTTTTTGTTTAAGAGATTTTACAATGTAGTCAACCCCTATCCCTGCTAGGGGCATGGTGGCATAATAGGTGACTACGCCTATTCTGAGGTCTCTAAAAGGCCATAGGAGATATGCGCTTAAAGCAGTGAGCAACAAAGAGTAAAAAATAAGGTTCTGCCTTCTATCGCCAACGCTGAAGAACCCTATGACGAGACTGATTATAGCTAGCGGGAAATGCGATAAAGCTAACGCCTTAGCTATATCCACCACATTGGCGTAGAAACTTGTCCCATATCGTCGCTCACTATATTCTAAACCGGCTCTAACATAGTGGGTCCAATAATTTTCACCCCAAGTTAACGTTGTATATCCCTGCCACACTATACTGGGAATGATTAATAGTAAAACCCATAAAAGGGTCGGTTTAAACCGATGCAATACTATACTCAGAAGTAAGATAGCCACTATCACTGGCAGGGTTGTTTCCTTTGATAGAATACCAATTCCAGCAAGCGCACCAAGTAATAATGACTTTGGTTTGTGTAATCTATTTTGAAGGCGTAGATACGTCCATAAGATTAAGAGAGCAAAAAAAGTGCTGCCCGACTCCAGCATCACTGAACCAAAATAGAGTAGGGTGGGCGGACTTGCGGTAAAAAACAAAGCAGCAGCCAAAGCGTGTTGCTGCGAGTCAGTTAGCTGCCTCGTAATTTGATATAGAAGTAATGAGCTTAACACCCAGAAGATAGAATTTAGAATACCATATGCAACAGGTATCCATAGAAAAATTGATGGAAATGCCGCTAGCAAAGGTACTAAAGGCCTTGAAGAAATCCAACCCTCAACCCCTTTGGCAGAAGCTATCCCTAAAAAATATCTAGTCATGTGGATATATATCTTGGAATCGCTGTACACAATGCCGAAAAATAAGGTAGAAAGAATAGCTGACAAGGAAACAATTAATAGAGCGTGTTTAGAATTCATCCCACCTAGCATAGTGGATTGGTTGGCGTTTGTGGAATTAATATAGTCTTCGTTGGCCTGCAACCAAAATCGGGGTGAAACTTTTAAACATAGCAGTGGGTAACGTATAGGTGTTGAGGCTGGCTACATATGTGTCTGCGTGGCCAATTTATAACTTTAGATATCGTAAACTTTTGTTAGAGCTGGCGCAGAGATTACACCTTTACGTCTTTACAGGTACACCCTTATCAGGAAGGAGAATAAGCAGCATAAAGCCGATTCTCCCTTTCAAACATCCCAAGAGATTGTGGTATTACCTTACACCACTCTTTTCACAGATAGCCCTGAACCTCGTCGATGCTGACGTAGTATGGCTGTTTGATACCGCTGGGTTTATTTCACCACATTTGACGAGGGCCCCTGTAATATTAGATTGTGACGACCCTAAGATTACGCTACCTGCGAAGGAACTAAAGCGTATCCCAAAGATATCCCTAGTTAATGAGTTGAGGTTGCTGAGAAATAGGAAAATCCGCAAGATAGTTGTCCCTACTGAAATGATAAGGAGAAAATTTATCGCGCTTGGGTTGGATGAAGATAGGGTTACCGTTATTCCAAACGGTGTCGATACAAAGTTGTTTTATCCTACGCCTTTACCTAAAGAGTCTGTTGTCCTTTACTATGGTACGTTCCAGCCTCATAGGGCCCGGCTTTTACTTGAGGTCATCGAGGTTTTTGCACGGAAAAGGCGAGATGCAAAATTCCTACTGATAGGCGATATACCGTCACCTGTGAGAGATAGGCTGCTGCGTGTCGCCGGTAATAGGGTTGAGATGCCGGGGTTTATTGAACATGACTTGCTTCCTTGTTATATACAGATGGCTAGGGTCTGCATCTTTCCTCAAGACAGGTCATTAGGACTTGGTGGCTCTCTTAAGCTTCTGGAGTACATGGCATCTGGCAGACCAGTTGTGGCAACAAATGTCGACGAATCATTCCCGCTGAAGGAATCTGAAGCAGGCATAGTAACAGGGGTCGACCCACAGTCCTTTGCTGATGCTGTCATAAGACTCTTGGAAGACGATGCGCTTGCCAGTTACTTGGCTAGGAAAGGAGTAGAATACGCTCAAAGATATGACTGGAACAAAATGGTGGAAGACTACATAAAGCTCTTCCAACAAGTTTTGAACGAAAGCTAAAAGGACCAATAAACCGTAACTCTATCATTTGAACTACTGGTAACCATTCCTTTACCTAGTTTCTTTTCCAAAAAATCTAATGAATCCCGTAACTTGATCTTTTTCATAGGGTGAAATTGTACGGCCATATGCTTGACGTTGTATTTAGGCAGTAAGGCTAGCTCATCTAATACATAGTGTTCACATCCTTCACAGTTTAATTTTACAACGGTAGGGTTGTACGTATTCACAAGGTAGATTAAACTCACTATTGGTGTGGAAAGAAAATCAGTCGTCTGGTTTTCCGCTTCTTTTATGCCGTAACTTGCTGAACCTATAAGGCTTGGAATCTCAGGCGTTTGTATTCCTAGAGAAGCTTGGAGCGGGATTACTGGTAAACCGGCCACGTTTTTCCGAAGATACTGAAAATGCTCCGGTACAGGCTCCACTGCTATTACACTCTTAGCACCTCTATACAGCCACATAAGAGGTGTATCTCCCAAATACGCACCTATGTCAAGTACCACCTCGCTATTAACACTGAAGGGGTAACGTTTTAAAAAGAATTTGGGAGGTGAGACGCCCCATGCGTTTAAAGGTATTCTAAATTCTCTGCCAAAATAGTTTGGTATAACTAGAGAGGTTTTCTCAAACCTAATAAATCCCAAGGCATCGCCGTAAAACCTCCAAACACCTTCCAGCCGCGCAAGCTGCCTCAAAAGTGCTTTCCCATTGCAAGATAGCGTCCCACCGGCCCTAGACCTGAACACACCATCAGAGCTGGAAACAGCCTTTAACACCAGCTCAGGCCAGTTAACAACATGCTTCCTAGCAGCACCAACAGCATGAAACCACGCCGTAACCCTCGCAAACATACAACCCTCAAACCCCCACGCCCTATCATAAACTTTGCAGCCCGACGGTCTGCTGGATAAGAGCCCTAAGAACTCCAAAGGACTTTTCAAAGAAACGTAACACTCACAGCATCTCTAAATCTGTCCACCTTTATCTGAAACCTATGCTTATCCTCGGGAGTGAAGCGGAATGGCGGGCATTTGTCAACAACCTTGATGAGTGGATTCATCCTCCTTCCCGTTTACTCGTAAACATCATGCTTAAAGCATTGCCATAAGCTTCTAGCTGGGTAAAGGTTGTTATATATCGGAGGTAACCACTTTAGCTAGAATCATGACATCCGTTATGACCTTCACTGGGAAGATAAGCGGCTTAAAGGCCGCATCACTTCACGCCCAATACTTTGAGGAATATGTAGCCCTAGCGAAACACCTAGAACACATAACAATAGTAACAGACACCGTTGAATACATCCCGCCAGACATACCACATAACCTAACAATCGTCAAGCTACCGAAAATAAAAATCCCCAAAATCTACGGCCTCACAAAAGTACTCTTTTACAGTACGGCACCCGTTATAAATCGGCAAGTTGACGTGGTCTATGTAAGGACCTTCAGCCCGCCGGAGCTGACCAGCCTCTGGTTAGCTAAAAAACTGAGAAACAAGAAAACAGTTCTGACTTTGGGTGGAACCTGGCTTTTCGGCAAACCCTTCGAGAAACCCACCCTGAAAAAGAGGCTCTTCAGATGGATTTTAAGAAGAGCGGCATACTCAGCCGACATCGTAACAATATACTCTAAACACATGCTGCCCGAGATAAAATACTTCCTACCACGTTTAAGAGAAGAAAAAATCAGGATTATCCATAACCCGGTAAACATAACTAGGTTCAGGCCAGGACTTCCACCCCCACCAATTATGTCGGATGGCTTAAAAACGGTTTTCTGGGTTGGACGCATAACAGAAGACAAAGGTGTAGGCGACCTTGTGCAAGCATTCAAAATAGTGCTGGAGAAAAACAAGGAGACCAAACTGATTATAGGAGGCACAGGCGCCCCCTCCTACGTTGAATCGCTGAAAAGAAAATGCGTCAACCTAGATATAAACGACAGAGTAATCTTCACCGGCGGCATACCCAACGAAACAGTCCCCAACTACATGGCGAACTGCAGCGTCTTCGCATACCCCTCAAGAGGAGGCGAAGGAATCCCGAGAGCCCTCCTTGAAGCCATGGCCTGCGCAGCACCCATCGTAGCAACCGATGTCTCAGGTATACCGGAAGCAGTTGAACACATGAAAACCGGTTTAACAGTCAAACCACAGAACATCCAACAATTAGCAACAGCAATAAACATGCTTCTGGAAGATGAAAAACTGGCGAAAAATTTAGGCACACAGGCTAGGGATAAGATAGAGAAAGAATTCAGCTACGAAGTAGTCATACCTCAAATAGCCAAAGCCATCAAGGACGTTGCCGAAAACAATTCGAAAACATGAGACGCCAGCCCACGTTAGCAGAAGCTTACATCTGGCCCCACTACTATGGAAAGGAGCAGCTATAACTCACGTTAAAGGACTGTTAATGGTTGAGAGAGTGAAGGCATGAGGGTTTTGATGGTGGGCAAGACCCCCTCCATAGCTTTGGAGACGTTAAGAAAGTACTGGGGCACGGTCCACTACGCCAAACCACCTTTGATCAGGCCTGGAAAATATGACCTCATAGTGGCGCAGGAGCCGACCCTGAGAACTGGCCTCCCAGCACTCCTCCTCGCAAAACTCACCGCAACCCCACTCTTCACCGAAGTCCACGGAAACTACTTACCTCACCTAAACCTCATCCAGCGAGCCATAGCATACCGTGTGCTGAAAAGCTCAGACCTAGTGAGAGCCGTAAACAAGACAATCACAAAACAGCTAAACCATATAGGCATAAACAAAACAGCCACCCTCCCCTCAATATACATAGACCCGAAAACCTTCCACCCCAAGAAAAAACACAGCCAACGCAGCAAAACCATCCTCTTCGCAGGCAGGCTAACACAGGAAAAAGGACTCGACCTCCTCCTAGACTCATACAAAATAATCATGGAGAAAACCCCTGACACGGAGCTGCTTATAGTTGGCCGCGGCCCCCTAAAACCCTGGCTCATCGAAGAAATAAGGTCAGCCAACCTCACAGGCCACGTCAAACTACATGACTGGGTCCCCCAGAACACGCTCGTCAATCTCTACAACGAAGCCGCAATACTTGCCTGCACATCACGGTATGAGGGCGGTCCAAGAGTTGTCTTCGAGGCCGCCGCATGCGAAACCCCATCCGTCTCCACAAGGGTTGGAATAATACCGGAAGCGTTACAAGATGGTGTTGAGGTATGCCTTGTCGACCGCAAACCCGAACAGATAGCCGAAGCTGCAGTAAAGCTACTCCAAGACCCACAGCTCAGGCAGAGGATAGGCGAAGCAGCCAGACAAAAAACACTCCAACTCTTCAGCTGGGAAGAAGCAGTAAAAAGATACGCGGAAACATACATAAAAGCAGCGAAAAACAAAGAGAAACAGCTTGTCCTTTGAAGAGGCTGAGATTCTGAGGGAAAGAGCTGAGGCATTCCTTGAAAACGCAAAACATCTCATCAACACCGGCTCATATGACCTTGCCGCATTTAACCTAGAGCAGCACTGCCAGCTACTGCTAAAATACAAATTACTCATCAAAACAGGAACATATCCACGCACGCATTCCTTGACAAGGCTTGCCGACGAGCTGGCAAAGCTCGAGCCGCAGACCAAAACACTGCTTGACAGAGAGGACAACATGCTTCTGCTAACAAAGCTTGAAGACGCATACATCGGCGCTAGATATCTTCCAAGAAAATACAGAGAGCCTGAGGTAGAAGCGATGCTGCGTTTCGTAATGGAGGTGTTTAAGCCGGTTGTCGAAAGGGTTTGACATCTACATTGATGAGGGGCTTAGAATTAGGCAGGTCTTCGACAATATTTGGGAGTTCCTTTCAGACGTAAAGGAGCAAGTCCTCAAGCTCTTTCCCGGGGCGGAGGTCTATCTCTTCGGCTCGGTCGCAAGAGGACTCTATACCGCCGCCAGCGACATTGACGTACTCGTTGTGACGGATGTGTTGGACACGGAGCTTGTCGACAGGGCGAAGGCCAAGTTAAGGAGGATGTTCATCGACACACCGGTAGAACTCCATATAGTCGACAGAACTACGTTTGAGAGATGGTATAAGCGCTTCATAGGTGAGGACGAGCTGGTTAAGATTTAGAGCTCTTACCTCATGTAGGATGCTATGAGCGTCAGGCCTCTGCCTGCGGCCTCTCTCTGCGCCGCGGGGTGTATCCAGTAGCTGAAAAGCGGCTTGTAAACCCTATGCGGTATAACTTTCCTAGCCTTCTCAGCCATCCCATCAAACTCCTTCACATCATGCTCGTATATCCGCGACCTAGCCTCCCCGAGTATCACAACCTTCTCTTCGTCCCTAACCCCGACGCCGTACAGGTTAATCTCAACAACCTCGCCATCCACCTTAAGGAACGTCCGTGTCAGCTCATCCACCTCAATCCCCTCATGCCTGCTAAGCCATCCGGGTAGTACAACCCTTGCAATATCCTCGAGTCCGAACCCTATTGTGTCGGAGAGCTTCCCGACCTGCTGGGCAAGCTCGCGTAGCGACACCTCAACCTTCGCAACCCTCTCTTCTGTCCTAGCCTGAGCTTCAGCAAGCCTCGTAACGGCCTCTTCAAGTCTTGTTACCCGCTCCTCCGTCCTTGCTTGGGCCTCTGCCAACCTAGCAAGCGACTTGCTTATGTCGGCTAGGCCTAGGTATCCTGCTACAGCATACCTGAACTCCCCATCCCTCTAAAGGAGCCGGATGAACTCTTTCTTGAGCCTCGACGCCATCCCATTTTATTTTCCCCGGTAAAACATTTAAGTTTCATGTGTTTACTCGATTGTTGGGATGATGACGAACGTCCATCTTGAGCTGTGATGCGCGATGGGCAGTCTGACCAGCTTTTCAATGCCTTTCGGCGTCTGCCAGAACTAGAAACGTTA
>Ga0079995_1049374_pt1 | contig 20158 bp, 19 predicted proteins | sample FaiFalFF_MnMetaG_2_FD_69198 | JGI IMG/M metagenome (GOLD analysis project Ga0079995, IMG submission 69198) | Freshwater microbial communities from Yellowstone National Park, Wyoming, USA - Fairy Falls C (FF_Mn_C) (SPADES assembly) (version 4) | ecosystem: Environmental > Aquatic > Freshwater >...
GACTTAGACATTTTTTGCCCTTCTACTATTAAGTGATTAACATGGAACCAGTAATTAGCTAAAGGAATTTCAAAAGCTCCTTCTGATTGAGCTATCTCGTTTTCATGATGAGGAAAGATAAGATCTATCCCTCCAGCGTGTATATCAAACGGTTGATTTAGATATTTTCTATTCATAGCACTACATTCTATATGCCAGCCTGGACGTCCTTTCCCTACCTCTGTTTCCCAATAAACATCTCCGTCATTTTCATTATAAGCTTTCCATAAAGCAAAATCTACTAAATTTTCCTTATCATATTCATCAACGTTTACCCTTACCCCAGCTCTTAAATTCCCTATCCTTATTTTTGATAGTTTTCCATAATCCTTAAATTTACTAATAGAGTAATATATGCTACCATCCTCTGCTCTATATGCTATACCTTTTTCTAATAATTTCTTTATTATCTCTAGCATCTCATTTATGTGTTCTGTAGCCCTTGGGTAGTAATTAGCTTTTCTTATGTTTAATTTTTCTATACTTTCAAAAAATATTTTCTCATATTTTGAAGTATACTCTTTTAAGCTAATTCTTTGTTTTAGTATATTTTTTATTATCTTATCGTCTACATCAGTTATATTCATAACATATAAAACTTCATAATTAAAATATTAAAATGTTCTAACTAAAAAATCAACAGCACAAAATGTTCTTAGATTCCCTATATGAGGATAATCATAAACAGTAGGACCACAACAGTAAATTCTAACTTTGTTTTCTTGTATTTCTCTAAAATCTTCTATTTTATTTGTTAAGGTATTATATAGTCTCATTTTAATTCCTTCTCCTTTAATTTTTTCTTTTATGTATATATTTATAATTAATTTCTTTTATACTAATATCCTTTTTAAACACATAAAAAATTTCATATCAAAAAAGGAAATAAATAAAGAAGTATAGAAATATAAAATTGTACTAATTTAGGTAATGATATTAAAAGAACAAGGAGGTAAATAAGGATGTATAAGGTAGGAGATAAATTTTGTTATTTTAAAACAAAAGCTTATCATAATAAAGAAATAAAAGAAGTTAATTTAGAAGATTATAAAGGTAAGTGGTTAATTATAGTTTCCCATCCCGCAGCATTTACTGGGGTTTGTCAAAATGAATTGATAGAATTAGCTAAAGATCAAGATGAATATAAAAAATTAGGAGCTCAATTATTTAGCGTTTCTACTGATAGCGTTTATACTTTAAAAGCATGGGTAGAAAATACCCCTGAAATGTCAAACATTGCTTTCCCCATGCTATCTGATTCTAATCATTCTATTACCTGTAAATTAGGAACATATGACGAAAATACAGGATTATCCAGAAGAGGAACCATAATTGTTAATCCAGACGGAGTTGTTGTACATATTAGTATTAATGATTACTTTGTGGGTAGGAATACTAAGGAAATTTTAAGAACCTTTAAAGCTTGTAAATATGTATATGATAACCCTGGAAAAGTTTGTATGCCTAACTGGGATGAAGAATTAGTTAAATAAATTTATTTAAATAATAAAAATTAAATAAAAAGGAGGAATACTATGAATAGGCAAGAAATACTTGAAAAAGTAAAAAAAATATTGATAGAAAAATTATCTGTTAATGAAGCTGATATAAAAGAAGACTCTTCTTTAGTAGATGACTTAGGTGTTGATTCTCTTGACTTAGTTGAATTATTAATGAAATTTGAAGAGGAATTTAAAGTAGAGATTTCTGAAGAAGAAAGCCAAAAAATATTAACAGTTAAAGATATAGTTGATTTTATTGAAGGAAAAACAAAATCTGCTACTACTAATTAACTTTTGCTTTCTAATTTATATAAATATTAAATATTAATTTAATAAAATTAATTTAAATAATATTATAATATTCAATTAGTGTAGGAGATTTTTGATTATTTTACTGGGTTTATGAAATATATAGAAACAATTTTAATTTCTTTTACAAAAGAAGTTATAAATAGCATTTCTAAAAATTTAGGGATGTTTTTTAGTGCTATAACTACTACCTCTCTATCTTTCTTAGTTTTATATCTATTATTAGTCTTTTATTTTAATATTGAAAATCTTCAAAAAAAGATAATAAATCAATTAACTATTCATGTATATTTAGATAAAAATGTTAAAGGAAGTCAGATTAAAGAAGTTATATACCAAATAGAAAATATAAATGGAGTTATAAATATACAATATATTTCTTCAAATGAAGCCTTAAGAAGGATAGAAAAAGAATTGAATATAAATATTTCAAGGGACTTAATAGTTAACCCTTTACCCAATATAATATATGTAAAAGTAAATGATCCTCAAAAAATAGATGAAGTAGCTAAAATGATTAAAAATATAAAGGGAGTTAAAGAAGTGAATTATTGGCAAGAATATATTCAAAAATTATCCAAAATTATGGATATCTTTAATAAAATATTTATATTTATAATAGTTTTGTTATCTTTTGGAATCTTAACGATAATATCAAATACAGTAAAAATGACGATATTAGCTAGAAGAAATGAAATAAGAATAATGCACTTAGTTGGTGCTCCCAATTGGTTCATTAAATATCCTCTTATTACTGAAGGTATAATCATATTAATTATATCTAATTTATTCGCATTTTATTTTGTTAAAATTTTTTATAATTTATTTTCTAACTGGATTTTTTCTAATGCTTCTTTTATTTATTTAATATCATCTGATTACCTAAATATTATTAGAAATTATGTATTTTTAATTTCTTTTATATTAATTATATTTATAACATCTAATACTATTGAGAGATACTTAAAAAAACTTATTCAAGGAGAATAAAATTTTATATACAAATATAGTTTAATTTTTAGTAAAGTGATGAGAAATAATTTTATTATTATATTACTTTTCTTTACATTTTATTTTTTATTATTACATAACAATAGCATTTTAGGTAAGGATGTAAATGAAATAAAAAAAGAATTAAATCTTATTAATCAAAAATTAAAAGAATCAAAGAAAAGATTATATTACCAAAATTTAGCTAAAAAAGACTTGGAAAAACAATTAAATGATACTTGGACTAAAATAATACAATATGAATCCCAAATAAAATATATTAACAAAAAAATTAATAATATAAATTTGAAAATCCAGGAATATAAGAATAAAATAGAAAAAAATAAACAAAAGATAGAGACTTTACAAACTATTATAGATACAAAATTAAATATAGCATTAAAGTATACAGGGAATTGGGTTTTATTCATCTTTAATATCTCTTCTTCAGATGTTTTATTAGATACTTTGTACCTAATAAAAGAAACTATAACAGTAGATATTAAATTAATTAAATCTCTCTCTCAGGAATATATTGAATTAGAGAAAAATACTAAACTGTTAAATGAAGAAAAAGTTAAGCTTGCTAAATATAAAACTGAATTAAATAAGCAGCAAAAATATTATAATTCTTTATTAAAAAAAAGAAGAGAGCTATTAGCTAAGTATAATCAAGAGATAGCAAAAACCAAGCAAGATATAGATTACTACGAAGATATCCAAAAAGAAAAATATGAAGAATTGCAAAAATATATTATCCAAAGTCAATCCTTAAATCGGAATTTAAGATATTCTGGAGGTAGATTACTTTGGCCCACTACTTCTAATTTGATTACTTCATATTTTGGATATAGAGTTCATCCTATTTATAGAACGACAAGGTTTCATTCTGGTATAGATATAGGAGCACCTTATGGAGCACCTATTTATGCAGCTGAAGCTGGAAAAGTTATACTTGCCTCATATTATGATGGATATGGTAATTGTATTATTATAGATCATGGAGATAGAGTTTCCACCCTGTATGCACATTGCTCTTCTATAATTGTAAAAGTAGGTCAATATGTATCTAAGGGTCAAATTATAGGATATGTAGGTTCAACAGGTAATTCTACTGGTCCTCATTTACATTTTGAAGTAAGAATTAACGGAAATCCTGTTAACCCCTTGAATTATTTCTAAAAAAAAAATTTTGTAAAAAGGAATAATATATAAATTTATATAATTATAAAATGTAAAGATTTTAATTACTATTTATTGTTTAAAATAATTAAGGAAGGAGGGATAATAAAATGAGAAAAAATTTAAATTTATTTTTAGTGTTTTTAAGTTTAATAATAATTTTATCTACAATTCTATTTTTTGTATCAAGTAATAATAGAGTAAATGCTTCAAATTATTTAGAGGTTATAAAAAATGCACCAGCTATGCTCGATTTAACAAACAATAAGGAAGTTAAATTAAAAGATTACATTGGTAAGTATATGGTATTAGAAGTTTGGGAAACTTGGTGTCCTGCTTGTAAGAAATCTATACCTGAATTAATTAAATTTAATCAAGATTACCCTAAGATAAATTCTTTAAAAGATAATGTTGTATTTTTTAGTTTTTTATCAAATAGCAGCGGTAGTAATAACGATATAATTAATTTTATAAAACAAAATGGTATAAATTATCCTGTTTTATTAGATAATAATTATTATATAGGTAAAAATTTCGGAGTTAGGTATATACCGTCTATATTCATAGTAGATAAAGATGGTAATCTAAGATATACTAAAGTTGGCCCTGAAGCAAGTAGTATTTTACAAGCTGAACTACTTAAAATGATAAAAAAATAAATAAAATAACAATTTATAAAAATGATATTTTGGGAAGTAGATGAAAAGTCATTAAAAGAAGAAGCCCAAAAAACCAAAGAACAAATCAAATTTATTTATAATAAACTAAAATTGTTTATTTTAATAGCATTAAATTTTTTTCTTTTAGTTGCCTATATTTATTTAATTTCTTATAATTATTCTTTATCTAAGAAATATTCAAATTTAGTAGATGAATTACAAAAAATAAATTTAGATTATAAAATTTTTTCATCTAAATTAACTACTTACTATTCTAAAGACTACATACAAAAAGTATTAAATACTAATCTTTATATTCCTTCTACTTTTGTTTTTTTATATGATAATAGCAAAGCAATGATAATTAAATAAATTTCAAATAAATAAAATAAATTAAAAATTATAATTTTAAATAATTTAAAAAATATGAAAACTAATAACTTAAATAAATTTGAAAGATACCTAAAAGAAATAATAGAAGATAAGTTTATAAACTTAAATAGATATAAAGCTGGAAAACCAATAGAGGAAATTAAAAGAGAAATTTTTAAAAATAAAGATGTAAAAATTTTTAAATTAGCATCTAATGAAAATTTAGCAGGAATTGATAAAAAAATTCTACAAGAACTAAAAAAAGAATTAAAAAATATATATTATTATCCCGACGATAGTTTATATTATTTATTAAAAGAATTAGAAAGTTTTTATAAAGTTAAAAAAGAAAATATTGTAGTAGGTAATGGAGCAGTAGAATTAATAAGATATATTTATCAAGTATTAGTAAAGAAAGGAGATAAGATATTTATACCTCATCCATCTTTTGCCATCTATTATATAGATGCTAATCTATTTGAAGCTAATCTAATTACTTATAATTTATCTTCTCCTGACTTTGAAATAACATACCAAGACATGAAATATCACTTAGATAAAATAGATGATCCTATTAAATTAATTATTATATGTAGTCCAAATAATCCAACAGGAAGCATAATCTTAAAAAATGACTTATTAAAAGTATTAGATTATGCTTTAAGTAGGAATATAATTGTAGTTTTAGATGAAGCGTATTTTGAGTTTATGGATAATCCTGATTATCATAATGGAGTTGAATTACTAAAGGATTATCCAAATTTAATAGTTTTAAGGACTTTTTCTAAGGTTTTTGCTTTAGCAGGATTAAGGATTGGGGTAGCTTTCACTAATGATTATATTTCTAAAGCTTTAAATAATATTAGATTACCTTTTAATGTTAATACTTTAGCTCAAAAAGCTACCATTTTAGCACTTAGAAATTATAATATATTTTTAGAAAAAATTAAATTAATAATAAATCAAAAATATTTTCTATATTCTGAATTAGAAAAATTAAAACAAAAATTTGGAATCGATTATATTAAAACTTATTCAAACTTTATAGCTATAAGAGTAAAGGATGCTAATAAAGTTTTTAATGAGCTTTTAGTAAGAGGTATAATAGTTAGACCTGCTAGTGATATGAATATGGGAGATTATATAAGAGTTACTATATCTCCCTTTAAATCCCATAATAAATTATTTATAAGTAAATTAAAAAAAGTTTTAAGATTAATCTAAAAAAAATGTATGCACAAAGATTGTATTTTAAAATATTAATTATTAATTTAAATATTTTATAAAAAAAGTAAATTAATAAGGAGGTAAGGAATTATGGAATTTACAATTCCTACAATAGTAATAGGCTTAGGTGGTACAGGATTAAAAGTAGTTTACAGATTAAAAACAAATATTCCTATTGATATATTAGAAAAGGGATTATTAAAATTTTTAGTAATAGATTCAGATAGGAATGACCCAATGTTAAATGAATTATCTGCAGATGAGTATATAAATATAGGAGTTCCTGGAGTTGCTTCTATTGTAACTAACTTAGATAGCGAAGCTGCAAAATTTATAAGACCGTGGTTCCCTTCTAATTTACCCTTTAAAGTAGTTTCAGGAGATGAAGGTGCTAAACAATTTAGAGCTATGGGAAGATTATATCTATTTAAAAACATTGATAAAATATTTAATGCAATTGATATGAGTGTAAAATCTTTAAGAGCTAAATTTGCTAATATCCCCAATGTTTCTAAAACTATAAATGTATTTTTAATCTCTTCTACGTGTGGTGGTACAGGTAGTGGAATTCTATTAGATACTGCTTATTTAGTAAGGAATGTAATAGAGGTAGAAAATGCTAATCCTTGTTTGATTAAAGGTATCTTAGTTTTACCCACTGCTTTTCATCCCTTCCCTATTTCAGATGAAAGCGAAAGAAAAAACATTTTTGCTAATGGATTTGCTACCCTAAAGGAAATAGATTATTATATGAATCCAAATATAGAAGCTCCTTATAAAGTAAAATACAGTGAAAATAAAGAAATAATCTCTAATAAAGCACCGTTTGATGTATGCTATTTAGTTGATGATGAAAATAATGAATTCCCTATAGGAGGATTAGACGACACTTTAGATGCAATAGCAGAATCTTTAACAGTTTTATTAACTGCAGGAGTAGGTACCTCAATTAAATCTGCTGAAGATAATTTATATACTATTTTAACTACCAATCAAAAAAAACAACCTTATTCTGATAAAAATTATCTTTATTCCTCTTTTGGTACATCAAGTATAATTTATCCCTATGAAAAAATTAAAAGATATATTTTAGGGAAATTATTAGCTTATTTTGATAATGAATTATCAAAAGAAGTAGATTATACAAAAATTATCTATGATATATTTACTACCTTAAAGATAGAAGAATTAACAAGAGATGATGTAATTAATAGTATCTATAATATTTCTAAAACTAATATTTATTCAGAGGTTTATGAGAAAATAACTCAAATTAGTAATGATGAAATTAGTATAAAAATAAAAGAAGTTACCAAAGTAGGTTATACTGAAATAAGTAAAGAAACTATTGAACAAAAAGTAGAGGAACTTGTTAAATCTAAATACCAAGAATTTGTTAATTTAATAGAAGAGTATTTAAAAAATCCATTATATGGTCCTAAAAAAGTTTATAATTTATTTACCAATGATAATATGAATATATTTAAATATATAGATAAAACTAAAGAAACTTTAAAAAATGAGATAGAGCAACATAAAACTAATTTAAATAAATTAGAAAATGATATAAAAATTTATACCGAAAATTTAGAAAAAGATTCTAAAAAATTTATTAATAAAATACTAAATAAAAAAAATAAGGATTTAGTTGAAAAGATTTCAAAAACAGTAGAAAATTTAAATAATGTTAATTTAAATCTTATTTTAAAAGAAGCAGCTATTGATTTTTATCAAAAATTAGCTTTAATGCTATCTAAATATAGAAATGAGAGAGTAGATAAATTATATGACGCTTGGAATAACTTTAAACGTAATTTTATCACTCCTTATTTAAATATCAAATTTGAAAGCAAACTAAGTAGTTGGGGTAATAGAATTAACTTCTATTTAGCAGATAAAGAAAAAATAGATAATATTGTAGATAACATATTAAATAATAATAAAGTTTATGAAGAACTTTTTAGAGTATTTGATTATTTTGAAAAATTTGATTATTCTAAGTTCAATGATTATAATATTAAATTATTAAAATGGATAGAAGAAAGTTACAAAGATTATTTAGATGTAGATTTAGAAGATTTAGCTATTAATTTATTTAAAACAGAAGATAACGTTATTAATAACTTAGAAAAAGCTTCCTCTATTTTATTTAGATATAAATCTCAATTATTCGATGAATCTTTAGTTAAAAGTTATGAAGTATTAGGAGTTAAAGATGTTAATTCCACAAGATTTTTTAATTCTGCTAAATCAAGAAGTATAGAAATTGTAGAAGGTTATAATCCTTACAGAATTTCTATGCTTCAAGTTAAACATGGATTACCAATATATTCTTTTGTTTTAATAGAAAATATGAAAAAGGCTTATGAAGAAGTAATTAGTACCTCTTTAACTCCACATATTGATCCATTTTACCATAATATAAAAAACCCTACGTTAGAAGAGGAATTATCAGAAAAAGATTTACAAATGTATTATAAAATTTACATGTCTTTTCTACTTGATTTAATAACTAAAAAAGATTTAAATTATGTTATTAATTTAGATGGAGTTGATTATACTTTAGGTAAAGATAGAATTGAAGCTATTGAAAATATAAAGAAAAACTGGAGTAATCCAGATTTTTATAATAAATTTAACTATTTAGTTGAAAAAACATTAAGTAATTATACAAATGAATCTTTAGCTATTATTTTAAAAGATAATATTCAAAAGAAATCAAAGAGAGCCTATTATTTAAATAATAAAAGAACACTTGATACTCAAGAAATAAATGAATTAAAAGATATTGAAAAAGAAATAGAAGTGCTTCAAAAATATCTCAATTCCATTGAAATAAAAAAATAAAAAAAATAATGTCAAAATATAAAAATATGACAGAAAAAGAATTAAAAATAAAAGAAATAAGGAAAGATCATCCTTATGCTAAAATTATTGATTATTCTCAAGTTAATCTAAATAACGATGAAGTTTTTTTTATTAAATTAGATGATTTAATTAAAGAGAAGGTAGAAGAGATAAATGGATTAGTTTTATTTTATTTTGATATACTTAGTATAATAGGGCTTTACAATAAAAAGAGTTTTTTTTTAAAAGCTGAATACTCTATAAAAAAAATCGAAAATAGTTTTTTTATTAATATAAAATTACAAGCTGATATTAATTTAGATTGTGATTTATGTGGCAATAATTTTGTATATAACTTTGAATTTGATACTCAAGAAATCCATTCTAAAAATAATTACTTAGATTTCAAAGATAATCAAGATATTGCTTATTTTTATTTAAATGACGATAAAATAGATATTGGAAGAATTATTTTGGAAAATTTTATATCTAATTTGCCTCTAAAATTTACTGATAATTGTAATTTAAAATTAAATAAATTATAATAAATTATTATAATAAATTATAAAAATAGGATAAAAAAATGGATAATAAAAATATATCTAAGAATAAAGAAAAATTAATAAGAGAGTTACAGGGTATTTACGATAGTTCAAAAGTAAAAGATTATGATAAATTGGATAATAAAAGTTTATCAAAAGCTGCGGCTTTTAGATTAGATCAAGAATCAAAAGAAGTAGAGTTATTAGCGATTGGGGTAGGGGAGTATGCTAACCTAATTGAACAAGAAGCAATAAAACATAATATCCCTGTATATCAAGATAAAGACTTAGTTCAAGAACTTATTAAATTTGATATAAATACTAATTTACCACCTCATATGTATGATGTAATTGTTCAAGTTATAAATTTCGTAGCTAAAGTAAGTAATAAATATGAAAGAAACAGAACTTAGAAAAGCCATAATAATAGCAGGAAAAACTCAAAAAAATAAAGATTATATTCAAGAATTAATTCAAGAAATAAGGGATTTATTAGCATTTTTAAATTATAAAGAAGTTTTTACTGTTATTCAAAATTTAAAATCTATAAACCCTGCAACTTTAATAAATAAAGGAAAATTAGAAGAAATAAAAAATTTAAGTAATTATATAAAACCTGATTTATTAGTCTTTGTAAATCATTTAACCCCAACTCAATTTAGAAATCTAGAAAATTACTTTAAGGATTTTGAAATAATGGATAGGGTAGGAATAATTTTAGAGATTTTTGCTAAGAGAGCAAAAACTCTGGAAGGAAAATTACAAGTAGAACTCGCTAAACTTAATTACTTATTACCTAGAATTACCGGTTATGGAAAAATTTTATCTAGGTTAGGTGGTGGTATAGGTACAAGAGGGCCAGGCGAAATGAAATTAACAATAGAAAAACGAAAAATACTAAAAAAAATAAATAGTATAAAACAAAAATTAAAAGAAATAGAAAAAAATAGAGAAAATCAAAGAAAAAATAGAATTAGATCTAATTTACCTATTGTTAGTATAATTGGATATACTAATGCAGGAAAATCTACTTTATTTAATTTATTAACCAAAGAAAATGTATTAGTAGATGAAAAAGTTTTTGCTACTTTAGATCCCATATCTTCTAAAGCTTTTATTGATAAAGACTTTTATATCATATTAAACGATACAGTAGGCTTTGTTAGAGATTTACCAATTGAATTACTAACTGCTTTTAAAGCTACCTTTGAAGAATTAAGATACAGTGACTTATTCATATTACTATTTGATGCCTCTAATGAAAATGTTAAAGAACATATTAAACAAACCTTTGATATCATAACAAAGATAAACCTAAACCATATACCCTATATTGGAGTTTTTAATAAAATAGATAATGTAAAAGACTCTATTATCTTAGAAAATCTGAAAAATGAATTTAAAGATTACTTATTTATATCTGCTAAAAATAAAATTAATACTGATTTATTGAAAAACAAAATAAAACAAGTATTAAAAGATTATTCATTTACTACAAATTAATTTTTATTACAGAAGTAGGAGGCAATATAAAATGGTAATTGTTTTTCCTTATTTTGTTAATGATTTTTTCTCATTACTTGAATTACCTTTATTTTATAGATTTTTTAATAAAGATTTTTTAAATATTTTTAATTTATATTTAGATACTTACTTAAATAATATTAATAATTTTGTAGATTCAATTTATGAAGATTATAGGTTTTTGAAAGTTACCTTAGATTTAGAGTATCTTAAAGATCAAAATAAAATCTATTATTCTTCTATTTTAAAACTTGATGAACTTATATCTAAAAATATTTTAAATAATATTCTTAATGAAATTAATCAAAACTCTAATTTACTAAGAAATTTAATAAGTAAATTAGATATTGAAAAACATGATATAATTCAAAAAGAATTATCAAATTATGTAGAAAAAATACTAAAAGATACCACAAAGTTAATCGATTTTTCTAACAATATAAATAAAATACTAAATATACAAAAAAAATTAAGTTTTTATCCATTTATAGATAAATTTTTAAAAATGTATTTCGTTTATATCCAAAATATCCAAAACTTATCGGATTATCCTGTTGATATATTATTAAATCTACTTTTAAAAAATGTATCTTTTATTTCTAATTTAGATAAAAATTATTCCCATATAATCGATATTTTAGAAAAACATTTAAAAACCCAAAATTTACAAGATACAAAATTAAATACATTACTTAATCATTATAAGGAGTTATTTAATTTTATTGAAGCTATAAAATATGCTTTGGGTGGAGTTTATCAAATAATTACTGGTAATATTGAAGAACTAAATAAAAAAGAAGTTGAATTATTATTTATCCAAATAAATCAAGCTTCTAATGGATTATATCAAAAACAAATTGAAATCCAAAATTTCATTACCAATAATTTTGAAACTCCTTTCGATTTATATTTATTATACTTTAAATATTTACTAAATAATTATCAAGAAACCAAAGAAGAAATAATAAAATTAATTTTTGGTGAATTTAATAATTTTTTATTATCTTTCTTTACTAATCCATTATCATATTATAATTTTAATGAAGAATCAATAAAAATATATGAAAAGATTTTATTTTATATTGATAATTATTTTCTAATTGATATAAAAGATATTGACAGTATTAAATTAAATCAAATAATAGAGGTTATTGAATATTTTAAAAATTTATATATTAAAAAAGATTTTTTAAATATAGAAGACAAAGAAAATTTAAAAAATATTTTTGAAATTCTAACAATGTATAGTTTATTTATAAATCATAATATAACTTATACTACTTTTTTAAATTTGCTAAGAAATGTTTTTTCTTTTGTTAATCTTTATAAAATCTTTTCTTTAAATAATATATTAAATGATAATGACTTAAATTTAATAAAATCTTTAGAAGATAAATTTAATTACATTTCTGATTTAATTAATTATGAAAATATTTTTTATAATTTTTATGTAAATTATTATAATTCCAAGATAGATTACTATAAGTTTACTCTTGAACTGTCATATATAATTTATGAGGTAATCTCTTTATTAAAGAATTTATTGATTTCATTTAATGAGATAATAAATACAAAATATAAGTGTCCAAAATGTTTTAGTGATAATGAATACTTAAATTTAAGATGTAATAATTGTGGCTTTAACTTTCCATTTAATCCTCTTAAATTCCTGCTAAATACACTAATTAACGCTAATCCATTAATTTGGTCATATACTTTAAATTTAATAGATTCAATATTTTATAAAAAAGATAAAGAATTAGCTTTAGATCTTATTTATAATTCAATTGATAATTTTTCTAATTTTTTAAATAATATTGATCCTTTAAATATTCAAAATGAAGAACTAAAAAGTAATTACTTTATAATTGAAAAAATTACCAAAATATTACAAGAATTATATGAAATTATTGAATCTAAAATAAATGATTTAGATAATTTAGGAGATTACCATGATGAAATTATATTAAAAATCTCTAAAATAGTTGATATATCAAAAGATCTAAAACTAAATTAACTTTTTAGTATTTATTACTATATATAATATATCATATGGAAAAAAATATTTTTGTTATAGCACTCGATTTTGGTAGTAATTCTAATAAATATTTATTTTTTTATAAAGATATCCAAAAACATGAGTTTTTAATTAAAGATTTTGTTATTCATAAAATTTCTTCTATATTTAACCAAAAAAATGATAAATCAATATTAAAAATTATTCTTAATTATCAGAAATTATTAAAATTTTTTTTCAGTAAAATAAAAAATAATTTAAACAAGTTTATAAAAAATAACAAAAATATTGAACATTTTTATATAAAATCAGTAGGTACTGAATTCTATAGAAATACTGATTACCAATATTATATTAATTATATTAAAAAAATAATAGATTTAAATAATCAAGAATTACAAAATTTAAAACTTTTTTTGGAAAAAAAATATAAAAAAAAAGTAACACTATATAATTTTGAAATAATTACTCAAGAAAAGGAATCTGAATTGGTATTTAAAGGGGTAAATAAATTAATAACTAATGTAGATAACTTTATTTTAGTAGATTTAGGAGGAGCTAGCACTGAAATAACTATTAAAAAAAATAATTATATAAATAAAATCTTACTTAATACAGGAGCAGTTTATTTTAATAACCAAATTGATTTAAATAATATTCTTAATAATCGAGATATTGAAAATATAGAAAACGTTATCTTAGTAGGGGGAAGCTTTGTTAGCTTATTCTTTTCCTTAGAAAAATTTAAAATATTTCAAAAACTAAATGTATTAAATAAAAAAATATTTCTATTTTTAGCTAACTTAATTTTATATAATAATTATTATCTACCTTTTAACTTCTTTAAATTATTTTTATTTAATTTTCTTAGAAGAATATTATTAATTGAAAAAATTTTCAATTTCTTAACAAAAGTGCTTTATATCTTTTTTATTTTTATCTTATTTTTTTTAATCTTCTGTTTTATCTGGTTCTTGGTTTTTAATATTAATTTTAAAATTTATTTATTAATTTTAACTTTTATTTTATCTTGTGTAATACTAATTTTGGGAATATTTTTTTACATAGCTTTTAAAATAGATAATTTCTTGTATAATAAAATAGATAATTTTTTACTAAATTTTCATAAAAATTATATTTTCCTTAAAGAAGTAAAATTTTACGATATAATTGAATTTTATTCTTTTATAAAGGATAAAAATAGTAATGAAATTGAATCTATTTTTTGGGATTTAAAAAATAGAGGTGATACTATTAAAAATGCTTTCATATTTATAATTACTTTATTAAATATTATTAAACCTATAAACATCTATATTACAAATATAACTTTGCTTGAAGGTTTAGTTTTTGATATCTTTTTTAGTGAAAATACTAATATAATTACTAAGTAAAAATAAAATAATTAATATTAAAGTTATTATAGAAGATAAAGGTAAATCAAATTTAAAAGCTATTATAAATCCCAAAATAAAACTTACCAATGAAATAAATACTGAAAATAATATCAAAGTATAAAAATTTTTAGAAAACTTATTAGCTATTAATGAAGGAATAGCAAACAATGATATTAATAAGATTATTCCTAAACTCTTAACTAATATAACTACACTTAATGAAAGTAAAACATAAAAAATTAAATTTATGATATTTGTATTTAAATTTAAAGTTTTGGCATATTCTTCATCAAGAATGGTTATCTTTATTTCCTCCCCAAATGTAATTAAAAATAATAACACTAATATTAACAAAATGAAATTTATTAAATTGTCAAAAGAATTAATTAGCAAGATATTACCAAATAAATAAGTAGATACAGCCAAAGATTTATTTTTAGATAAATGAAGTAAAATTATACCTAAAGCTGCACCTAAAGACCATATTATTGAAGCTATACCTTCATCCTTATTATTTAATATAATTTTTATATAGAAAAATATTAATCCAATAAAAATTCCAAATGGAATATTAATTATATAGGGGTTTAGATTAAAAAAATTAGCTAATCCTATTGATCCTAAAATAGCATGAGATACACTACCAGCTATTGACGAAATATTCCTTAATACCACAATACTCCCCATTATCCCTATTATAAAACTTACTATAAAAATAGCTATTATAGTATCTTTAAATATAAAAATATTTTCCATAAATATAATAGCCTTAATATAGCTTTAATTATAAATTTCACTTAATATTATATCAATATATTTCTTTACAATTGTTCTTTCTTCTTTTTTTAATGAATTAGTCTTTATTAAATTGAAAGATTTTGAATCATTTAATAATTTTATCAAATTTTTTTGTAGGTAGTATTCTTTTAGGGTTTTTATTACACTTTTTATAGCTTCCTCGTTATCAGTTAGTATTAAATAATCTACTATATTTTGATTTTCTCTATCTTTGATAAATATTGAATTTTTATCTTTAGTTATAATAAAAGTTAAAGGTAGTAAATTGTAATTGTAAATAGCTATCATAATAGGATATATTCCCTCATCATTTGGTATATTGATAAAGTTATTATTTAGAGAATATAAATATTCTAAAGTTTCAAAACACCTTGTTTTGTCATTAATAAAAGAACTACAAGCTTCAAAAAATATAGTACTACCTTCACTATCTTTATGGTTATAATCCATTTTTAATTCATTTACTAAGTACTTAATAATTTCTAAATTATACTTCCTAGTAGCCCAAAAAAGAGCATTATTTTGAAACTTTAAATCAACTGCATTTACATCACATTTATTCTCATATAATATTTTTAGTATTTCTAATTTATTAGAGAACGCAGCAACTAAAAATGGAGTAAATCCCAAAAATTTATCCCTCTGCTCCTTATCTACTTTCTTTACCAAAATCCTTACTATTTCTATATTATCCTTTATTATAGCATACTTTAATGGATAATTACCTGAATTATCATATTCCATTAAATACTTATTATCTACTCTATCCACTATTTCTTTTAAAATATTAACCGAATTATTTAAACATATTAAATGTATTATATTTTGATTTTTATTATTTCTTATTTCATAAATTTTAGTGTTATATTTTGAATATAATTCCCTAAATTTTATTAAATCATCATTTTTTATAGTGTAAATTAATTCATCAGTAATGCTACTATTTAAATTAGTTAAATCATTTTTAGCTAAAATAAAAAAAAATAAAACTATTACTAAAACAAAATAAAAATAAACAGTTTTTTTTAATTTATCCATGCTTAAATTTATTTATCTAATAAAGCTTACTAAGAATTTACATTAACAGTTTTTTTTTATTATAAAGGATTTCTTATTTTTTTACTTTACCTAATTATTATATTGGGGTAAATATACATTCTTCCTTAGTTTAGCTTACCCCTAAGGGAATTGAAAGTCTAAAAAATTTTATATTCTATATTTATTACTTCCTTAAACTTTGATTTAATAGAGTCATGAATGTTTTTAATATCAAAGTTTTTAGGAACTTCTAATATTAATTGGATATTAGCTAAAGAGTTATTATTTACCTGAGCCTGACAAGTTAATAAATTTATAGTCTTATCTGAAATATTTTTTAAAATATCTTGTAATAACCCTTTTCTATCTTTAGATAATATATTTATTTCTACTCTAATATTACTTTTTATATCATCCCAATTTAATTGAATAATATTATTAAAATTACCATTATTAATATAGTATTCTATATTTTTACAATTTTTTTTATGTATAGATATTCCATTTCCTCTAGTAATAAATCCTACAATCTCATCAGAATAAACAGGGCTACAACACTTGGCAAATTTATATAAAACCCCTTCTTTTAAGGTACCTAAATTTATAATCGAATTAGCTTTATTAGTACTTACCAAATATGCTTCATCTTTTGATTTATTTAAATTTATATTGTTTTTTTCAAAAATAGAAATAAAAAGCTCTTTTACCCTATTTTCAATTGATATTTTCTTTATATCCCCAAAACCAATTGCTATTAAGAAATCCTCTATATCTTTAAAAGCATTTTTATAGTAATTCTCATAAACTAAATTTACCAATTTATTAATTTCAATTAGTTCCTTAACTTCCTTAGGGATTTCCTTTAGACTTTCTAAATTAAAAACTTTATATAAATATCTTATTATTTCATTAAGAATATCATTAGCTTTTTTTATATATTCTTGCTTATTTTTTTTCTTAAGGAATTGTTTTATCCTAGCTTTAGCATAGTTTGTTTTCGCAATTTTTAACCACTCTAAATTAGGTGTAGCATTTTTAGAAGTAATTATTTCTACTATATCCCCACTTTTTAAAATATAATTTAGATTAACAAGCCTACCATTAACTTTAGCTCCTATACACTTATTACCTACTTCTGTATGAATCCTATAAGCTAAATCAATTGGAGTAGAACCTTCAGGTAGATCTATACAATCCCCCTTAGGAGTAAAAACAAAAACTGTCGTATTTAATATCTCTTGCTTTATTCCTTCTTCTTTAAGGTCTTCAATCCCTTCTATATTTTTTTTCCAATTTTCTATTATTTTTTCATATTCTCCAAAATCTTTGATCCCTTTATATTTCCAATGAGAAGCTATTCCATATTCTGCTACATAATCCATTTCTTTTGTTCTTATTTGTATTTCTATTGGATATCCATTATATACTACAGTATGTAAAGATTGATATCCGTTAGGTTTAGGTTTAGCTATATAATCCTTTATTCTATCTTGTATAGGCATCCATAAGGAATGAATTATTCCTAAAACCACATAACACTCCTTTATATCATTTACTATTATTCTAATTGCTCCTATATCCATTACTTCATCTAAAGGCACTTTTCTTTTTATCATTTTATTATAAACACTATAAACCGTTTTTATTCTACTTTTTATAGACGCTTCTATATTTTCTGATTTTAATTTCTCTTGGATTGTTCTTATTATATTTTCATGATTTTTTATTATGAGTTCTTTAGTATGTTGTATGTAATTTTCTATTCTTTTATATTCTTCAGGATTAAGATAATAAAAAGCTAAATCTTCCATCTCAGATTTTATTTTCCAGATACCTAATTTCTGAGCAATAGGTACATAAAAATCTAAGCTTTCTTGAGCTATTCGTTTTTGCTTATCTTCACTTAAATAATTTAAAGTTCTTAGATTATGTAATCTATCAGCTAATTTAATAGCTATTACCCTTATATCTTTAGCAGTACTTATAAATAATCTCCTTAAATTTGCTAAACTTAGTTCTTTTTTTTCATTATCCACATTTTTTAACTCCTGATTAAATATCTGTTTTATTTTTGGGAATAATTTTTGTAATTTAGTTAGACTTTCTACAATAAATCCAATTTGATCACCAAAATAAGTGTATATATCCTCTAAGTTTGTATTAGTATCCTCAACAATATCATGTAATAATGCAGCACTTATAGTTATATAATCATCAAAATAATCAGTTAATATAAGAGCTACTTCTAAAGGATGAATTATATAAGGTTCATTTGAAGCTCTATACTGATTTAAATGAGAATTATAAGCAAATTTAAAAGCCCTCTCTACTATATTCTGATTACTCTCTATCTTAGAGATTAATAGATTATATAAATTGTTGATCTTGGGGTCTAAGTTCATAATAATTACAATATTGGGGTAAACACCTATTTACTTGTAAATCCTTTAATTTTAAAAACAAACAATAGTACCTTGTAGTTCCGTTTTTTCCTTTCATATCCAAAGCAGCTAAATTCTTACAAGCTATCTTATTCGTTGTTATTACCTCAGGAACTGTACATTTCTTACAAATCTCAAAATTACTATCTAATTCAAATTTTTCTAAATACCCATAACACATATATATATCTACTACTTTATTATCCTTAACTTTCTTAACTTTTTTAGCAAATGGACAATTCTTACCCCTAAATTTCCAAAATTCTTTTTCACTTACTTTTGAACTATCTTTTTGCTTTTTAAAAAAAAACATCTCTTATATACCTCTATTTCTTAGTTATACATTTCTATTTATTTTTCCTACCTATTTTTTAATTATTTTTTTTATTTTAATTAAATTATTTTTTATATAGCTACTTTTTGGTTATTTTTCATTCATATTTACCTAAAGCTTTAGAAAATGAATATATTAAAATTCCAAGTGTAGATATTTTCCTTATATAATTATTTCTTGAACCTTTAAAATTTTTTATTTCATATTTTATTTCCTTATTTGAAGTATTTTGATTATTTTCCTTGCTATTATTATAACTAATTGCCTGACTTGAATTTACTATTACTTTATCCATAAAAATTTCCCTCCTTATACTAATTTTATAATTTATTTCATAAACTTAATTTTATTTTATATTACCAAAAATATATTTTAATGAAATTATGTAAAAAAAGTGTTAAAAAAAACTCAAAAATAAATAAAGAAAAAAAATTAAAGTTGGTAAAACTAGATTAGATTTAAGGTTCGTTTACTTTAAACTTTGTATGCTCATACTGAACTATTTTTTCTAATTTTATTATAAAGATACTTCCATTATTTTCTATAGAAAACTTATCACACAAATAGTTTAAAATATGTATCCTTAATCCCGCTTTCATTAAATTATTAATAATCATTTTATCTATATCTTTTGAAGTTATAGTTATAATTAACTTAATAGAATTATTTAGTTCTTCCCATCTTACTATTATTTCTATATCATTTATTGGTTCAGTTATTAATAAAGATGCTGCTTCGTTTAAAATTAACTTTATATCCTCTATTTTTTCTATATTTATATCATATTCTGATAATAACCCTGATACTAATAATCTCGCAATTACTAAAAAACTCTCCTTTGAAGGTATCTTTAGTAATATTTCATTATTTATATTCTTTATATCCTTTGTATCTTTTATCATAATAAAAGTTTTTCCAAAAAATATTTTCTTCTTAGTTT
>Ga0079995_1060217_pt1 | contig 20125 bp, 21 predicted proteins | sample FaiFalFF_MnMetaG_2_FD_69198 | JGI IMG/M metagenome (GOLD analysis project Ga0079995, IMG submission 69198) | Freshwater microbial communities from Yellowstone National Park, Wyoming, USA - Fairy Falls C (FF_Mn_C) (SPADES assembly) (version 4) | ecosystem: Environmental > Aquatic > Freshwater >...
TTCACGGCCCCCTCCTCCGCGGGCTGGCGGGAGGCGGGCCTCGCCGTGGCGGGGATCACCGGCCTCGTGGACCTGCGGCCGGTGCAGCGGTGTGGGGAGGTCTGCTGCACCCTGCTGTTGCCCGCGTACCGGGGCACCGTGGTGTTCCCGGAGACCATGCTGCTGCTGCTGCAGCTGGCCTTCGACACCCTCCGCCTGCCCCGGGTGCGGTGGAGGACCTCCGCGGGCAACGGGGCGGCCCGGGCGGCCCTCCACAAGCTGGGCGCCTCCGTGGAGGCATTCCAGCCCGCCGCGGACGTGGCCCGCGACGGCACCGTCCACGACACCGTGGTCTACCGCCTGCTGCACACGGAGTGGCCCGCAACCCGCCAGCGCCTGTTGCAGAGGTGCACCACCGCGCGGGCCCCCCAGGTCCCGACCCTCACCGCCGACCCCGTGGCCCGCTACCGGCCGTGAACGCTCCCCGCGACCCCGGTCCGGACCACCCCTTTGGGGGATCTCAGGAGCTTTGTCCCGGAAAGACCCTCCGACGGGGGAGTTGGACCGGGGTCCCCCCCAAAAAGCCCGCAGCGATTTCTGGGGCTGGTCTACCGGAAGCCGAACAACACCGCGGCGGCCGCCCAGAGGAGGGCGGCCAGGCAGCCCGGCCTTCCCGCGGCCGCGGGAGGGCGGGACGCAAGCCGGGTCGCGCGCTTCATGTGCCGCACGAACTCCTCGTAGCGGCCCAGCCGCTTGTACACCGCGGCCAGGTTCTGGTGCGCCACCGCGTAGTCCGGGGCCAGCTCCAGGGCCTTTCGGTAGGCCCGCACCGCCTCCTCCAGCTGCCCTCGCTCCGTGTAGACGGTGCCGATGTTGCAGTACGCGGGCGCGTAGTGGGGGTCTCGCTGGAGGGCTTGCCGGAGGGTGTCCAGGGCTTCCTCGTGCCGCCCCTGCCGGGCCAGGGCCACGCCCAGCTTGTTCCAGGCGTGGGCGGAGGCGGGCTGCAGGGTCACCGCCCGCCGCAGCAGCTCCTCGGCCCGCTGCCAAGCCCCTTCCGCCAGGGCCGCCTCGCCTTCCGCCAGGAGCTCCTCGAAGGACTCCACGGGGTCCCCTCAGCCCTGCGGCTCGATGCGGTCGAAGCCGGTGTACGGGACCAGGGCCTCCGGCACCCGGACGGTGCCGTCCCGCTGCTGGTAGTTCTCCAGGACCGCGATGAGCATCCGGGAGGTGGCCAGGGCGGTTCCGTTCAACGTGTGCACGTAGTCCGTCCTGCCCCGCTGCCGGAAGCGCACGTTGAGCCGCCGCGCCTGGAAGTCCGTGGTGTTGCTGCACGAGGTGACCTCCCCGTACCCGCCGCGGCCGGGCATCCACGCTTCCAGGTCGTAGGTCTTGGCGGAGGCCGTGCCCAGGTCTCCCGCACACAGCAGCACCACCCGGTACGGGATCCCGAGGCCCTGCAGGATCTCCTCCTCCACCCCCACCAGGAACTCGTGCTCCTCCCACGACCGCTCGGGGTGCGCGTACGAGAACATCTCCACCTTGTCGAACTGGTGGACGCGGTACAGACCCCGCGTTTCCCGGCCGTGGGCCCCCGCCTCCCGCCGGAAGCACCAGGACAGCCCCGCGAACCGGACGGGCAGCCTGTCCGCCTCCAGCACCTCGTCCCGGTAAAAACCCGCCAGGCTCTGCTCGGAGGTCCCCACCAAGGCCAGCTCGTCCTCCGCCACGCGGTAGGTCTGCTGGGGATCGAAGCTGGCCCCTCCCCAGGCGCCTGTGATGATCTCCGGCCGCACCAGCACGGGGGGGATCACGGGCACGAACCCGTGCCGCAGGAGCCTGTCCAGGGCGTAGCGCACCAAGGCCATCTCCAGCAGGGCTCCCTTGCCCAGGAGGTAGTAGAAGCGGGAGCCGGAGACCTTGGCCGCCCGCTCGAAGTCCAGGATCCCCAGCCGCCGGCCCAGCTCCACGTGGTCCGCGGGAGCAAAGTCGAAGTGCGGGGGACTGCCCCACGTGCGCACCACCACGTTGTCTTGCTCCCCGGCCCCGTCCGGGACGCTCGGGTGGGGTGGGTTGGGGAAGAGCAGGAGGACCTGCTCCAAGGCCTCCCGGCGCCGCCGCACCTCTGGCTCGAGTTCCTTCAGGCGCGCGGCCACAGCCCGCACCTCCGCGATCTTGCGGTCCCGGGCCTCCCCCTGCAGGCGCGGTACCTCCTCGCTGGCGCGGTTCTGCTGGGCCCGCAGCCGCTCCGCCTCCTGCAGGCCCTCCCGCCACCGTCGGTCGAGCTCCAGGGCGCGGTCCACCAGGGAGGGGTCGGCACCCCGCCGGCGCAGGGCACTCCGGAAAAACTCCGGGTCTTCCCGCAGGGCCTTCAGGTCCACCACCGCCGCCCTCCGAGCGTGTCCGGGAAAAACCCCTCCAGCCAAAGGGGATCGGGGTGGTCTCCCGGACCGCGGCTCACAGCTGGGCTACCCGCACGTCGTAGATCCCGTCCACCGCCCGGATCTCCGCCAGGGCCTCCTCCGGCACGGGGTCGTCCAGGGTCAGGACCATCACCGCCACGCCCCCGGGGCTCTCGCGGCCGAGGTGCATGCCCGCGATGTTCACCCCGTGCCGCCCCAGGATGGTGCCCACCCGGCCAATCATGCCGGGCCGGTCCGTGTTCCACGCAAACAGCATGTACGGAGCGGGGTCCAGGTCGATGCGGTACTCCCCGATCCGCACGATGCGGGGCTGGCTGCGGCCGAAGAGGGTGCCGCCCAGCCGGAACGCACCCGCGGGGGTCTGTGCGGTCACCAGCATGAGGCTGGCGAAGTCCTCGCTGGTCTCCTGCCGGGACTCCACCACCCGGATCCCGCGCTCCGCGGCCACCACCTGCGCGTTCACCAGGTTCACCACCTGGTCCGTGACCCCGCTGAGGAGCCCTACCAGGACCGACGCCACCAGGGGTGCGGCCTCCACCTGGCCGAGTTCGCCTTCCAGGTGCACCTCCACCGCGGAGACGGGTCCCGGGGCCAGCTGCCGAACCAGGGCTCCCAGGACGCGGGCCAGTTCCAGATGAGGGCTCAGGCGGTCCCAGCTGTCGCTTCGGAAGGCCGCCACGTTCACCGCACCCCGGGGGAGGCGCCCGGCCAGGGCCTGCAGCACCTGTTCCGCCACGTCCACCCCGATGGCCTCCTGGGCTTCGCGGGTGGACGCTCCCAGGTGCGGGGTGGCTACCACCCGCGGGTGCTGGACCAGCCGCAGGTCCTTGGGCGGCTCCTCCGCGAACACGTCCAGGGCCGCCCCCGCGAGGTGTCCTTCATCCAGCGCCTCCAGAAGGGCTTCCTCGTCCACCAGACCCCCGCGGGCGCAGTTCACCAGGCGCGCACCGCGCTTCATCCGCCGGATCTGGTCCCGCCCCACCAGACCCCGGGTGTGGGGAGTCAGGGGCACGTGCAGGGTCACGAAGTCCGACTCCTCCAGCAGCCGCTCGAAACTGACCGCCTCCACCCCCAGGCGGGCAACCCGCTCGGCACCCACGTAGGGGTCGTAGGCCACCACCCGCATCCCCAACCCCCGGGCCAGCCGCGCCACCTCGCTGCCGATGCGCCCCAACCCCACCACCCCCAAGGTCTTGCCGTAGACCTCCACGCCCACGAAGGCCTCCCGCTTCCACTCGCCCTGCCAGAGGGACCGGTTGGCCTGGGGGATGTTGCGGCAACAGGCCAGGAGCATGGCCAGGGTGTGCTCCGCGGTGGCCCGCACGCTGCTGTCCGGGGTGTTGATGACCAGGATCCCGGCCCGGGTGGCGGCCTCCACGTCGATGTTGTCCACCCCCACCCCCGCCCGCGCCACCACCCGGAGGTCCCGGGCCCCTTCCAGGACGCGGCGGGTGACGCGGGTGCGGCTGCGCACCACCAAGGCGTGGACCCCCGCCAGCCGGTCCCGCAGCTCCTCCTCCGAAAGCCCGCCGCACACCTCCACCTCACAGGACTCCCGCAGCCGCTGGAGCCCCGCCTCGCCGAGGCCGTCCGCCACCAACACGCGGTGCCGGAGCCCCACTGCGTGGGCAGCCTGTCCTTCGGTAGCCAGCCGCATGGGCGTCACACCCGTTGCACCGCCCCGGCCTCAAAGGCGCGCCGCGCCGCCTCCACGCCCGCCTGAGGATCCACGGAAACGCCCAGGTCCTTGAGCGCCTCCCCCAGGGCCTCCATGCACCGCAGCACGTCCTGCGGCCACACGTAGCCCAGGTGCCCGATGCGGAAGACCTTGCCTTCCAACTTGCCCTGTCCCCCCGCCACCACCACGCCGTGCCGTTCCCGCATCCGGCCCACCAGGGCCTTGGCGGAGACCCCCTCGGGCAGCCACACCGCGGTCACCGTACGGGAGGCCCACCGGTCCTCCGCCACCGGCCGGAGGCCCAACGCCCGCACCCCGGCCCGGGTGGCCTCCCCGAGCCGACGGTGCCGTTCCCACACGGCCTCGAAGCCCTCCTCCCGCAGCAGCCGCAGGGACGCCTCCAGGCTGTAAAACACCGACACCGCGGGGGTAAAGGGGGTCTGGGCCAGGGGCTGTTGGAGGGCCTCCACCGTCCTCCCCATGTCCCAGTAGTAGCGGGGCATGCGGGCGGTCCGGTGCGCCTCCCACGCACGGGGGCTGGCGGCCAGAAAGCTCACCCCCGGCGGGCACCCCAGGGCCTTCTGTGACGCGGTGACCACCACGTCTAACCCCCACCCGTCCATGTCCACGGGTACAGCCCCCAGGGAGCTCACCGCGTCCACCAGGAGCAGGGCGGGGTGGTCGCCACGAGCCCGGCTGAGGGCCGCCAAGTCGTTCTGCACCCCCGTGGAGGTCTCGTTGTGGGTCAGCAGCACCGCCCGGTAGCGGTCTTTCCGGAGGTGCTCCTCCAGCAGCTCGGGGGGGATCCCCGTGCCCCACTCCACCTCCACCAGGGTCACCTCGGCCCCGTAGGCCTGGGCGATGCGGGCGAACCGGTTGCCGAAGGCCCCGCAGGAGAGGGCCAGGACGCGGTCGCCCGGGGACAGCGTGTTGACCACCGCGGCTTCCAGGACTCCGGTGCCCGAGCTGGCGTACGGAACCACGGGCTGGCGGGTGCGGTACAGCTCCCGCATCCCCTCCAACACGCCCTGCAACACCCGCGCGAAGGCCTCGCTGCGGTGGTTGGTCATGGGCCGGCTCCCGGCTTCCCGCACGGGCGCGGGGACCGGGGTGGGTCCCGGGATCAACAACAGCTCGTCCACGGTGCACCTCCCTGAGAGAATGCCAACAAGAAAACCTCCGCGTCTCAGAGACGGGAGGTTCGTTCCCGCGGTGCCACTCTGATTCCGGCCCGGAGGGCCGGCACCTCTCACGGCGGTATCGGGCCGACCCGGCGGCGTTTCCGCCGCAGCTCGGGAGGTGGACTCCGCCGCTGCCGCCCGCCGGCTCTCACCCGCGGCCGACTCGCTGAAGGTGCGGCCGAGGCGGTGCCTCCGTCCTCGCCCTCTTCTCAAAAGACGATAGGACGTCGGGGCGGAGCTGTCCAGGGGCCTCCGGGGGCCGCCCGCCACCCTAGGCCACCCCGGTCCCCCTCCGCTGGAGGGGTTTTTCCGGGACACGCTCCTTGGGCGTGAGGCCGTTCGAGGTCTAGAGGTATAGTGGAGGTGGGGCGCGATGCTGAACGTTCACCAGCTCAAGATCTTCCGCACCGTGGTGCGCGCCGGGTCCTTCTCCCGGGCCGCGGAGGAGCTCCGCATCACCCAGCCCTCCGTGAGCATCCAGGTGCGGGAGCTGGAGCGGGCCCTGGGAGTGGAACTGTTCGAGCAGATCGGCAAGCGGATCTTCCTCACGGAGGCAGGGCGGGTTCTGGACGAGTACGCCGTGCGGATTTTGGCCCTCCTGGAGGAGGCGGAGCGCGCGGTGCGGGACCTGCGGGGAGCTTCCGGAGGGCTCCTGCGGGTGGGGGCCAACAACACGCCCGCCACCTACCTGCTGCCTCCTCTTCTGGCCCGGGTGCGCCAACAGGTCCCGGAGGCGGAGATCAGCCTGGAGATCCTCCCCACCCGTCGGGTGTACGAGAAGCTGCTGCGCAACGAGCTGGACGTGGGGGTGGTGGGGGACGGGATGCGGCACGAGTCCATCGTGCACTTCCCCTACTACACCGACGAGCTGGTGGTCCTCGCCTCCCCCCGGCACCCGCTGGCGGGGCGCAAGGACGTGACGGCCTCGGAGCTGGTCCGCCAGCGCCTGGTCCTGCGGGAGCGGGGCAGCGGCACCCGGGAGGCCACGGAGCGGGCGTTCCGGAGCTTGGGCTTGGTCCCCACCCCGGCCATGGAACTGCCGAACAACGAAGCCCTGGTGCAGGCGGTGGTGGCCGACCTGGGAGTAGGAGTGGTGTCCCGGCTGGCCGCGGAGGAAGCCATCCGCCGGGGCCACGTGGTGGTGGTGGAGACCGCGGACTTCCGCCCCACCCGGACCCTGTGGGGGGTCCGCCACCGGGAGAAGCGGGTTACCTCTCTCCTCCGCACGCTGCTGGAGTTGATGGGAGACCCGCAGTTCGTCCCTGCGGCGGCCGCGGAGGACGCGGGAGCAGGTTAGGCCGTGCCGGTGGAGGTCCTGGAACACACCGCAGAGGTGGGGCTGCGCGCCCAGGCGGGCTCCCTGGAGGGACTCCTGGAGGAGTTGGCCGTGGGGCTGTTCCGCCTCATCACAGACCCCGAGTGCGTGCAGGAGCGGCGAAGCTGGGAAGTGGAGGTGCACGCCGACGACCTCACCGCGGTGGTGGTGGAGTGGCTGAACGAGCTGCTGTTCTTGCACGGCCGGGACGGGATGCTCGCCCGGCGGTGCGTGGTCCACCAGGCAGGACCCCAAGGGGTGCGGGCCACGGTGTGGGGGGAGCCCTTCGACCCCCAGCGCCACCCCCGGGGGATCGAGGTGAAGTCCGCCACGTACCACCAAGCGCAGGTGGAAGCGTCCCCCGGGAGCTGGTCCGCGGTGGTGTACCTGGACGTCTAGGAGCGTGCGAACATCCCGCCGGGGGAGGAGGGAGTGGTGCTGGTCGACGTCCACACGCACTTCTACCCACAGGCGTACCTGGAGCGGTTGGTGCGGGAGGCGCCGGGCATCCGCGTGCGCACAGACGCCCAGGGTCGCCAGTACCTGGAGCAGCACGGGACGCGCCTGGCGACCCTCACGGAACCCATGGTGGACTTGCCACACCGGCTCCGCCTCATGGACCAGCTGGGGGTGGACGTCCAGGTCCTGTCCCTCACCAGTCCCAACGTGTACGCGTTTCCGGACGGCACGGCGGTGGAGGTGGCGCGTCTGGTGAACCGCGCGTACGCGGAGATCAAGGGGCGCCACCCCCGTCGGTTCCGCTGCCTCGCCAGCGTGCCCATGGGAACCGGAGCGGAGATCCAGGAACTGGAGGTCGCGGTCCGCGAACTGGGGCTGGACGGGGTGGTGGTGGGGACCACGGTGGGGGACAGGACCCTGGATGACCCGGCGTTTGAAGCCTTCTGGCAGCGCGCGGACCAACTGGGGGTGGTGGTCTTCCTCCATCCCATGGGCGGCTTCCCTCCTGCCTCCCTGCAGGACTACAGTTTGGTGCCTCTGGTGGGCTTCCCCGTGGAGACCACCGTGGCCCTGGCACGGCTCGCCTACTCCGGGTTCTTCGATCGCTACCCCCGGGTGAAGGTGATCGCTCCCCACGCGGGCGGAACGGTTCCTTTCCTCCTGGGCCGCCTGGACACCGGCTACCGGGCGTACCGGGAGTGCGGGGGGACGGTCCAGCCACCCAGCCAGGCTTTGCGCCACGTGTACTACGACACCGTGAACCCTTATCCCCCCGCCCTCCGTTGCCTGGCGGAAGCCGTAGGGCCGCAGCGGATGCTGTTCGGCTCCGACTTCCCCCACGTCATCGGCAGCGTGGAGGCCGTGCTGCGCTCCCTCCGGGAGGCGGGCCTGGACGGAGACGCTCTGGAGGGAGTCCTGTGGCGCAACGCCTGGCACCTGCTGGGTCTCGGCGAAACCGACCCTTCCGTTTGACCCCCACGGGGAGCTGTGGCAACCTGTTGACCTGAGGAAAGGGAGGGGGTGTTGCGATGAGCAGGTCGGGAATCCGCCTCGTCGGGTGGGGCCTCGCGGTGTTCCTCACCGCCTCCGTGGCCACCGCCGCACCCGTGGGACCCGCGACCCTCACCATCGGGACGAACCCACCCGGCACCCTGTTCTACGGTCTCGGGAGCGGCATTGCCCGGGTCCTCACGGACTTCGCGGGCGTGCGGGCGGTGGTGCAGCCCTACAGCGGCAGCAGCACCTTCCTGCCCCTGCTCAACGCCGGCGAGCTGCACCTGGGGGTGGTGAACGCCGTGGACGTGGCCATGGCGTACCGGGGACCGGAGCGGCTGAAGGTGGGCGGCCGCAACCCCTTCCAGCCCGCTCCCAACATCCGCTTGGTGGTGCGGGGTGGGCCCCTGTACGCGGTGCAGTGGGCACGACGGGACAGCCCCTTCCGGTCCGTGGCGGACCTGCGGGGCCGGCGGGTGACGGGGGTGTACTCCGCGCACCTGGCCGTTTGGTACAACACCTACGGCAACCTCGCGTCCTGTGGCCTGACGTGGAATGACGTCCAGGTGGTGCCGGTGTCCACCGTGGGCGAGGGCATGCGGGCCCTGGTGACGGGGCGGGCGGACTCCGCGGCCTACGCCCTGGGGGCCGCGGACGTGCAGGAAGCGGACGCCACCGTCGGGCTCCGGGCCCTTTCCATCTGCGGGGACGAGCAAGGGCAGCGGAGGCTGCGGGAGGCGGTGCCGGGCTACTACGCGGTGCGCCTCAAGGCGGGACGGTCCGCAGGGGTGGTGGAGGACGTGTGGGTGCAGGCTTACGACATCTACCTCCTGACCCACAAGGGCCTGGACGAGGACACCGTCTACCGTGTGACCAAGGCCCTGTGGGAGCAGAACCGCAAGCTGTGGCCCCTGCACTCTGCCTTCGAGGAGTGGGCCACCCGCCGCTACGCGGACCCCGGTGTCACGGTCCCCTATCACCCGGGAGCCATCCGGCTGTACCGGGAGAAGGGAGCCTGGAACCGCCAGATGGAGGAGGCCCAGGCCCGTTTGCTGCAGGAGGCTGCGCGGTAGGTGTCGCAGGGTGCACCCTTGGGCGACCGGGTAGTCAAGGAGCCGGAGCACCCAGGCCCAGGAGCTGAGCGCGCGTCGAGCTCGTTCCTGCGCGGCGCCCTGATAGCCATCCCCGTGGCGGGGATCCTCTTCGTCCTGGACGTGCCTTCCCGGGCCGGGGTGGCGGTCTTCCGCGAGCAGTACCTGGGGGCCCTGCTGGCTCTCAGCCTGGCGGGGATCTTCCTGTCCACCCCCGCGCGCCGCGGCGGGCGCGTCTGTTGGTTCGACAGGGTCCTGGCGGGGGGCGGCCTTCTGGTGGGCGGCTACGTGGCGGTGTACTACCCCTCCGTGGCAGACCGCCTGGCGGTGCTGACCCCGGACAAGTGGCTCTTGGGGCTGGCGGCGGTGCTCCTGCTCCTGGAGGCGGTGCGGCGGACCGCGGGCGCTGCGGTGACGTGGGTGGCCGTGGCCTTTCTGCTGTACGCACGCTTCGCGGACACCTTGCCCGGCCCCCTCGCGGGTACGCCAGCTCGTTGGGAGCGCCTGTTCACCTACCTGTACCTGGACCTCAACGGGATCTTGGGAACGCCTCTCGCGGTGGCCTCCACGGTGGTGCTGAGCTTTGTCCTCATGGGCCAGGTGTTGTTCGCCACGGGAGGGGCGAACTTCCTCGGGGACTTCGCCCTGGCGGTGGTGGGCCGCTTCCGAGGGGGGCCCGCGAAGATGGCGGTGGTGGCCTCCAGCCTGTTCGGGAACATCTCCGGGAGCGCGGTGGCCAACGTGGCCGTGGACGGTCCCATCACCATCCCCATGATGAAGCGCGCGGGCTACCCGGCGCCCGTGGCGGCCGCGGTGGAGGCTGTAGCCTCCACGGGAGGGCAGATCATGCCGCCCGTGATGGGGGCTGCGGCCTTCCTCATGGCGGAGTTCCTGGGCATCCGGTACGCGCAGGTGGCTGCCGCGGCCCTCCTGCCCGCCCTCCTGTACTACGTGTGCCTGTTCTTCCAGGTGGACCTGGAGGCCGCGAAACGGGGGCTGCGGGGCCTGCCCCGGGACCAGCTCCCGCGGCTGCGAGAAGTCCTCCCCCGGGGGACCGTCTTCGGGGTAGCCTTGGGCTCCGTGGTCTTCGGCCTGTACGGGCTGAAGTGGCAGGCGGAATTCGTGGGCGTGGTGGCCGCGGCCCTGGCCGCTGTGGCTGCGGTGGCCCTACGGGTCCGCGGCTGGAGTGTCCTCGGGGTGCTGGAGCAAACCGGCCGCTCCCTCCTGGGCTTGGTGGCGGTCACCGCGGTGGCGGGGGTAGTGATCGGCGTCCTGCAGTACACCGGACTGGGTTTCCGCATGGCCCTGCTCCTCACGGAGCTGGCGGGTGGAAACCTGCCCCTGCTGCTCGTGCTCACCGCGGCGGTGGCCATGCTCCTGGGGATGGGGATGCCCACCGTGGCGGTGTACGTGCTCATGGCGACCCTGGTGGCCCCGGCCCTGGTGCGACTTGGGGTTCCGCCCCTCGCCGCGCACTTGTTCGTCTTCTACTTCGGCATGCTGTCCATGATCACTCCACCCGTGTGCCTCGCCGCGTACACCGCGGCCACCATCGGGGGCTGTGATTTCTGGCAGGCGGGTTGGGCCGCGATGCGCCTGGCCGCGGTGGCCTACGTGGTCCCCTTCCTGTTCGCCCTGGACCCCTCCCTCATCGGCCGCGGCCCCCTGTGGGCGGTGGTGTTGGCCTCCGCCACGGCGGTGCTGGGGGCTTTTCTCTTGGCCGCCGCCCTGGTGGGCTACTGGTTCACCCATCTTTCGGCTGCGGAGCGCGCGGCCCTCGCTGTCCTTGCCCTGGCGGTGCTGACCCCGGAAACCGGGCAGGCCCCGGCCTTCTCGTGGGCGGTGGAGGTCGCAGGTCTGGTCGGCAGCGGCCTCCTGGCCTTGCGCAACTGGCGCCTGGCCCACCAGCCCCGAGCCCAGCTCGTGCCTCAACCCGCGCCGGGCTCCGCCCCTCCCCCGCTCTGAAAGGCGAGCCCCCGCGGCAGACGCCTAAGCCTGGCCGCCAAAACCGTCCTGGCGTAGTGGTAGAGGTGCTGCTGGGCCAGCCCCGCCAGCTCCCCGAACCGGTCCAGGGCCCAGCGCCGCACTCCCGTGACCGTGGCGCGGCGGCCCGCCCAGTACAGCTCCGCCACCGCCCGGTGCACCCACACGTCCGTGGGGAAGACCCTGCGGTGGCCGAGGCCGAACAGCAGCACACAGTCCGCCACCTTCTCCCCCACCCCGGGTAGCTCCAGGAGGGCTTCCCGCGCCCGCTCCGTGGGCAGCCGTCGCAGGGCCGCCAGGTCTAGTTCCCCGGAGGCCACCCGGCGTCCGGCTTCCCTCAGGTATGGCGCCCGGTAGCCCAGCAAAGCCCTCCGCAACAGCCCTTCCGGGGCGTCCGCCACCCGCCCGGGATCCGGGAACGTCCACGCCACCGGCGGGCGTCCGATGGGTTCGCCCAGCACCGCGCACAGCTGCTCCACGCTCCGGGCGATTTTCGGGATGTTGTTGTTCTGGGAGATCAAAAAGCTTGCCAGCACTTCCCACGGGTCCTGGGCCAGGATGGATATCCCGCGGGTGTGCCGCAGGACCTTGGCCAGGACGGGGTCACCCGCCAGCTGCGCCTCCAGCCGCGGCAGCGGCCCCCAGCTGAGCAAGTAGCGCCGGACCTCCTGCCCCGTGGCAGGCCTTCCCAACACCTGCACTTCCACCCTGGCCCCTCGGGGACGCAGCTGCCAGACGGACTCCCCCACCACCCCCAGGGCTTTCCCGTCCCTCCAGCTCCACCGGAAGGTCTGTCCGCACCCCAGGGTGCGGCCCAGGTGGAGCCCGGGGAGCCTCAGGACGAAGTGCCTCTCCCGCAGGAGCCCTCGGACCGAGGGACCCCTGCCCAGGCGTCGCGTCCCCAAACCGGGTTCCTCCCACCCGAGACCACCCCAAAAATCGCTACGCGATTTTTGGGGACCCCGGTCTTCCTCCATGAAACAGGTTTTTCCGGCACACGCACCTAGCGTCCTTCACCAGGGGAAGTTCGCGGAAATCCGGGTGGTGGGGTGGAGCTCCGGGATGGAGGAGATCCTGGGCCTGCCCACCCAGCAGGCCCTGGGCCGGCCCTGCTTCGAGGTGCTCCGCCGGCTCCGGGTGCGGGATCCCTTGCCCTGCTCCCGCTCCTGCAATCCCTTCCGCGCTGCGTCCAAGGGACAGCGATCGGTGTGCGTGCTCCGGCGGGAGCACAGCCTGGGCGCGTGGTCTCTGCTGCACCAGCCCGTGACCACCCCGGACGGCCCCTTGGTGCTGCACCGCCTCCGGGACGCCTCCCTGGAGGTCATCTCCATCCGGTTTCTGCGCCGCGTGGTGGAAGCCCTGCGGGACGAGATGGACGAGCTGCAGCTGGCCAAGGCGGCGGCGTACAAGGACAACGTGGCCCTCACGGCCCGGGAAAGGCAGGTGCTGCACCTGCTGGCCCGGGGCCTGCACACCCGGGCCATCGCGGAGCGGTTGTCCATCAGCTACTACACGGCCCGCAACTACGTGCAGTCCCTGCTGTCCAAGCTGGACGCCCACAACCGCGTGGAGGTGGTGCTCGCAGCCCAGCGGCTGGGCCTGCTGGACGGGGTCCCCGGCGAACCGGTTCCGGCAGCCGGGGCGGAAGACCGGCTACCCCGCACCTCGCGCCCTGGCCCGCAGCGCTCCCAGGGCCCGCTCACAGCTGCCAAACGCTAGGCCGGGCGTCTCGTGCACCGAAAACCAGCCCAGCTCTCCCAGCTCGGAGGACGTCCGCGGGCAGCCCTGCACGAGCCGACACCGGTACGCCAGCACCAGGATGGGCTCTTCCCCGTACCGGTCGGGGTACGCACCCAGGAACTCCACGGGCTCCACCGGACAACCCAGCTCCTCCTGGCACTCCCGCACCAGGGCTTCCTCCGCGGTCTCCCCGGGGTCCACGAACCCGCCGGGCACGTGCCACAGGCCCTTGCCCGGTTCCGAGTTCCTGCGCCCCAACAGGACTTCCAGCCTCCCCGCCTCGGACCGCGTGACCAGGGCCGCCACCACGGGTTTGGGGTTCTGCCAGAGCACAAACCCGCACGCCCGGCAGCAGGGCTGGAGGACGCGCTCGCCTGGGAGCAGCCGCATCTCCAGGTCCCCGCCGCACGAAGGGCAGTACCGCAACCCCGCGCCCACCGCCCTCACCTCGCGGGGGAAGGTTTCCACCCCAGGCCTTCCACCACCAGCTGCGACCAGCTCTCCATGCGCGGGTAGTACTCCACGGCTTCCGCCACCGGCACGAACCTGCCCTCCAGGATGTCCCGCTCCCGTACCCGGACCTCCCCCGCGGTGTTGGCTTCGAACACCAGGCCGAAGTGCACCGCGCTCACGGGGTTGCGCTCGTCGTTCAGCACCCCCACCCACCGGACTTCCCACGGGGCGGTGAACTCCAGCTCCTCCTCCACCTCCCGCACCAAGCCCGCCTCCACCGGGTCCCCGTCGCCCCCGTCCGCCCGGTGGATGTGGCCTCCCACCCCTACGGAGTACAGCTGGTACAGCCTGGGCTCACCGCCCCGCCCCAGCCTCCGGAACAGGAAGACCTCCCCGCCCCGCCGCACCACCACGTACGGGATCACCTGCTTCAGGCTGGGGTCGTCCTCCACCTCCGCGCGGCGCCGGTAGAAGCCGCGCTGCCGGATCCGCCGCAGGTACGCCTCGTCCGGCGGCCGCAGTCCCGTGAAGGCCCCCTCCGGGAGCAGAACGTCCCGGGGTACCACCAGGACCTCCTCGTCCATCTTCCCCATCAGGACCCGCTCCTCTGCTCGTGTCCCCGGAGCTCCGCCAAGGCCTCCGCCACCGCCCGGGCGGAGCCCGCGAGCCCGCCGGACAGCACCAGGGTCAGGGCTTCCTCCACGCTCATGCGCAGGGACACTACTTGCTCTTCGGGCACCAGCATCAGGAACCCTGTGGTGGGGTTCGGCGAGCTGATGACGAACACCTTGAGCAGCGTCGCGCCTTGCGGTGTGGCTTCCTCCCCGGTCACGAATCCCAAGGCGTAGGCACCCCTGCGCGGCCACTCCACCAGGACCGCGCGGCGGAAGGGGGGTTGGCGGCCTCCCACCACCACCTCCAGGAGCTGCTTGGTGCCGCCGTAGATGGTCCGCAGCAGCGGGGTGCGGAACACAAGGCTCTCCAGGCCCTGCAGCGCCCTGCGCCCCAGCCCCGTGCTGGCCACCAGCCCCGCCAGGAGGATCACCAGCAGCCCGCCCACCAGCCCCGCGCCCGGTGGCGCGTTCCCCACGGCCAGGCGGAAGGCAGGCTGCAGCACGCTGTCCAGCACCCGGAACACCCAGCGCAGGAGCGCGAAGGTGACCAGGATGGGCACGGTCACCAGCAGCCCGCGGATCAGGAGTCCCCGGAGTACGGCCATTCGGGAAGCCGGTGGACACGCCGGGTGAGGGCCCGGGCCAACGCGTGAGAACCCGCGGGGCTGGTCAGGAGCAAGAAGACCAGGATGGCCACCTCCTGCCAGCCGCCTCCGTGGAAGAGCCAGGAGCCCACGAGGGCGCCCGCGGCGCCGAAGGTGGTCACCTTGCCCGCCACGTGCAGGCGGCTGAGGGTGTCCCGGTAGCGGACCATGCCCACCCCCGCCACGAAGGAGAAGGCGGCACCCGCCAGGAGGAAAAGGCCCGCCACCTCACGCAAGGGGGCCTCCCCGAGACACGAACCGCGCCGCGGCCACGGTCCCCACGAAGGCCAGGGCCGCCAGGACCACGGCCACGTCTAGGTAGTCGCGGGTGTTCCACACCACTCCCACGGTCAGGACCACGTTCAGCAGCACCAAGGCCAGGGCGTCCGCGGCCACCACCCGGTCCACGAAGCCCGGCCCCACGGCCACCCGCACCGCGCACAGGGCCGCGGCACAGCCGAGCAACACCAGAGCCAGGGCCGCGGTCACTCGAACACCTCCGCCACCACGCGTTCCAGCTTGCCCTGAATCTCCTTCAGCGCCGCCTGCTCCTCCTCCAGGTCGAACACGTGGACCAGAAGACTCTTCCGGTCCGGGGCCACGTCCACCGTCAGGGTCCCCGGGGTCAGGGTGATGAGGTTGGCCAGGGCGGTGATCCCTGGGTCCGTGCGCAGCCGGATGGGGACTCGGATGAAGCGGGGTCGGTTGGTCCGCCTGGGGTCCAGGACCAGGGCCGCCAGGCGCACGTTGGCCCGGGAGATCTCCCACACCGCCACCGCCACCAGCCGGACCACAGCCCACAGCCTGCGCACCGTCAACGCCCCCCCAGGACCGCCTGCGCGTACGAGGCGGGGTCCGCGAGCCTCTGCCCGGCCAGGGCGGCGAGGTCCCACAGCCACCTCCCGTTTAGCCCCCACAGGACGCTGAGCACCGCCAACCCCCCCACCGCGGCATAGTGGAGGGCCGGGATCCGCTCCCGCTCCGGTGGGGACCCCCAAAAAGCGTTGGTGAAGATCTTGAGCATGCTCAGCAGGGTCAGCAGGCTCACCCCAAGGCTGGCAGCCACCCCGGACGCCTCCCCAAGGCTCAAACCCGCTTGCACTAGGAAGACCTTGGCCCAGAACCCGCTGAAGGGGGGAATTCCTGCCAGGGACATGGCGGGGATGGCAAAACACACCCCCAACAGAGGGTGGGCGTGCCCGAGGCCCGACAGCGCCCGCAGGGCGCCGGTGCCGTAAGCGGCCTCCACCGCAGCACTGACCAGCAACAGGGCGGTCTTGGCCCCGATGTTGTGGAGGACGTAGAAGATCCCTGCCGCCCAGGCCTCCGGTGTACCCAGGGCCAGGCCGAAGACCATGTACCCGATCTGGCTCACGATGTGGAAGGTCAAAATCCGGCGGACCTCCTCCTGCGCCAGGGCACCCAGGACCCCAAACACCATGGTGAGCACCGCCACCGCCACAAAGCCGGGCTCGGGGCCTCGTACGGGCTGCAGGGTGGTGAACAGGCGGTACAGGGCGTACACCCCTACCTTGGTGAGCATACCACCGAAGTACGCGGCCACGGGAGCAGGAGGCAGGACGTAGGCGTGCGGCAGCCACGCGTACAAAGGAAACACCGCCGCCTTCACCCCGAACGCCACGGCCAGGAGGAAGACCGCGGGCTGTACGAGCCCCGGGGGCGCGGAGGGGAGCCGCCGGGACAGGTCCGCCATGTTCACGCTACCCACGGCCGCGTACAGCAGCGCCACTCCCACCAAAAACAGGGTGGAGGCCACGAGGTTGATGGCCACGTAGGGGAACGCCTCCCGCGCCCGCCGCCGGGTGCTGCCCAGGGTGAGGAGGAAGTAGGAAGCCACCAACAGCACTTCGAAAAACACGTACAGGTTGAACAGGTCGCCGGTGAGGAAGGCGCCGTTCATCCCTGCCAGCATCAGGTGCCAGCCCGCGTGGAAGAACCCGTCGAACCGCGGGTGGGGCTCCGCCAGGAGGGCCAGGAGGGTGCACAGGGCCACCCAGCTCCCGATGGCGGCCATGAGGGCGCCCAAGAGGTCTGCCGCGAACACGATCCCGTAGGGCGCGGGCCAGCCACCGAAGCGCAGCACCACCACGCCGTGGGCGTGGCTGAGGACCACCAGCCACACGCTGGCCGCCACGCTCGCCACACCCGCACCCACGCTCACCGCCCAGCGCAGGCGCCGGGGCTGCAGCACCGCGCACAGCAGCCCCGCGAGCAGCGGGATTGCCACGGGTCCCACCGCGGCGTTCACCCCTCGTCCTCCTCCAGGGCGTGCATCCGGTAGCCCAGGGCCAGCAGGAAGGCGGTGATCCCAAACCCGATCACGATGGCGGTGAGGATCAAGGCCTGGGGCAGGGGGTCCGCCCACGGCTGTGGGTTTCCGAGCAGCGGCGCGCTCCTCCCCCTGAGGCCCCCCGCCAGGAGGACCAAGAGGTTCGCCCCGTGCGCCATGAGGCCGAGGCCGATCACCTGCCGGAGGATCCGCTGCCCCAGCAGCAGCCAGGTCCCGGCTCCGAACAGTAGCCCCACCAGAAGTGCCAGCAGCACGTTCACGGGGAGCTCGCCTCCCACAGGCTCCGGATGGCCGCCAGGGTAGCGGAAACCACCACCACGTACACCCCCAGGTCGAAGAACAAAGAGGTGGGCAACTTCACGGGGCCCACGTACAGGATCGCGTGGCCCAGGAACGGCCCGCCACCCACCACCGCGGCCAGGCCCGTGGCCGCGGAGAGGGCAAGTCCCACCGCCACGCCCCGTTCCCACCACCGGTCCCGGGGCGGCGGCCCGAAGGCTAGCCACACCAGGGCCACCGCAAGGGCTGCCACCAAACCGCCCACGAACCCGCCCCCGGGGGCGTCGTGCCCCGCAAGCAACAGCCGCAGGCTGTACAAGAGCACCATGGGAGAGACCACCCGTACCACGGTTCGAAGGACCAGCGTGCTCACCGTGGCCTCCTCGCCAGGGCCAGCACGCCCAAAGCCGCGATCCCCAGCACCGTGATCTCCCCCAGGGTGTCCAACCCACGGAAGTCTACCAACACCAAGTTCACCAGGTTGGTGCCGCCTGCCCGCTCCGCGTGCTGTGCGAAGAACTCCGCCAGCCGGTACGCCGGGGGGCCCGCGGAAGCTTGCCACGCCAGGCCCGCGGTTACCGCGCCCACGGCCACAGCCGCCAGCAGGTCCACGCCGGCCAGGGGGTGCCGGTCCGGCACCTCCGGGGTGATCAGCCGGGTGACCACCGCGAGGAACAGCACCAAGGTCACGGTCTCCACCAGCATCTGGGTGAGGGCCAGGTCCGGCGCCCGCAGGCTCATGAACAGGAAGACCACGGTGTAGCCCACCGCCCCCAGGGACACCACCGCGGCCAGCAGGCTCCGGCTGAGCACCGTCGTCAGCACCGCCCCCGCGCTGACGGCCACGAAGATCGCCTCGAAGGACACGGGGGTAGCAGCCGGCCACCGCGCGTGCACCACGAGGGGGAGCCCCGCTCCCACCGCGGCCACGCCCAGGGTCACCACCAGGTAGTCCCGCAAGCGTCCCGTGAGGGTCACGTGGGTCAGCTGTTCTGCGAACCGCAGGAGGGCGACCTGCAGCGTGTCGAAGATCCGCTCCCCGCTCCACCATCCCAGCCGCCATCTGCCCGCCACCCTGCTCGTGAGCCAGCCCACCCCGGCCCCCGCCACCACCACCGCGACCGCGGCCGCGACCTTGCCCGCGCCCACCTTCGGCCACACGTTGTGGGGCGTGCCCACGTACCCCACCACCGCCTCCGGCAGGGTCCGCCAGGAACCCAGCAGCAGGCAGAGGAGGGCCAAGGGTACGGCGGGAGCCCACAGCCCCACAGGCTCGTGGCGCCCTTCACCTTCCCCCGGCCCCAGGAACACCTGCAGGAAGCGCAGCCCGAAGGCTACCGTGGGCACGGCGCCCACCCACAGCCACACCTCCAGCCCACTGCCCAAGGCCTTGGCCGCCAGGTCCTTGACCACGAAGCCCCCGCCGCCCGGAAGCCCTGCCAGGGAAAACACGCTGGCCGCCGCCAGGCCCGCGGTGACCGGCATGGACCGGGCCAGGCCCCGCAACCGGTGGATCTGCCGGGTGCCCGTCTCGTGTTCCACCGCGCCCGCCACGAGGAAGAGGGTACCCTTGTACGCCGCGTGGTTCAGCAGGTACAGGACCGCGGCGTCACGCCCCACCTCCGTGCCGGTGCCGGCCAGCACCGTAGCCAGACCCAGGGCGCTCACGGTCCCGTACGCCAGCAGCGCCTTCAGGTCGTCCTGCAGGGCCGCTGTCACCGCTCCGAACAGGAAGGTGGCCATGCCCACAGGCACCACCCAGGCTCGCCACAGCTCCGTGCCCCCCAGGACCGGGAGCAACCGGAGCAGCAAGAAGACCCCCGCCTTCACCATGGTGGCGGAGTGGAGGTAGGCGCTCACGGGCGTGGGCGCCACCATGGCACCCGGCAGCCAGAAGTGCACGGGGACCTGCGCAGACTTGGTGTACGCCCCCGCCAGCACCAGGGCCAGGATCCAGGGGTAGGCGGCCGAATCCCGCACGGAGGTCGCGGCCAGGCCGGACAGGCGGAAGGTCCCGCCCACCAGCCCCAGCAGCACGAACCCGGCGAGCATGCACAGCCCGCCCAGCACCGTGACCACCAGGGCACGCACGGACGCCTGCCGCGCCTCCCACCGGTCGTCCTGAAACCCGATGAGGAAAAAGGAAGCCAGGGAAGTCCCCTCCCAGAACACGTACAGGGTCAGCAGGTCGTCCGCCAGCACGATCCCCAGCATCGCCCCCGTGAACAGGCACAAGTAGGCGAAGAAGGTAGAGGTCCGGGGCTCGTGGTGCAGGTACGACCGTGCGTACAGGACGATGAGGACCCCCACCCCCGCCACCAGCAGCGCGAACAGGACACCCAGGCCGTCCGCCCGCAGCCGGTAGCCCACACCGAGGTCTGGAAACCACGGGACTTCCGCGGCCACCGGGCCTCCTCGAGGGAGCGCGGGGAGGAAGGGCAGGAGCAACAACACCACGAGGCCGCAGGCCACCAGGGCCACAGCCCAGGCCCCGCGCCGGCTGGCGGCCGCGCACGGCGCCGCCAGCACGGGGACGAGAGGGATCCCCAACAGGAGGAACTCCATGGTCGCTGGAGGAGGCTTCGAGCCCGAGCCCAGCCTACCCGCGGGCCGAGCCTCCGTCAAACCGTGGCGCGGGGTTGACCCGCGGTGCTAAAATGCAGGCAAACCCGAGGATCGGGACGAGTACACGGGCAGGGCGCTTGCAGAGAGCCGCGGGAAGGTGGAAGCGCGGCAGCCGCCGGTCCGTGGAATGGACCCGGGAGGGGCGGCCCGAACGGCGGGGTTTCCGGCCCAGTAGGCGCCGACGGGGTTCCGGCTCCCGTTACGCGTAGCCGGCGGAATCGGACCTCCCCACGCAGACCGGGGTGGTGTAGGAGGTCCCGTTCCGAGAGGGCCGCGGCCTGCGTGGCGGGCTGCGGAAGTCGGGTGGTACCGCGCGAGGAAAAGTCGCCTCCCGTCCCGAGTGGGACGGGAGGCGTTGCA
>Ga0079995_1058709_pt1 | contig 20016 bp, 17 predicted proteins | sample FaiFalFF_MnMetaG_2_FD_69198 | JGI IMG/M metagenome (GOLD analysis project Ga0079995, IMG submission 69198) | Freshwater microbial communities from Yellowstone National Park, Wyoming, USA - Fairy Falls C (FF_Mn_C) (SPADES assembly) (version 4) | ecosystem: Environmental > Aquatic > Freshwater >...
GACGACCCCGCCCTGAACGCCCGCCTCACCAGCGCCGTCCACCTCCACCGGGGGCCCAGGGGGGCGAACGGCCCCCTCCTCCAGGCCCTCAAGGTGGAGCCGGGGCCGGATGGGCGGAGCGGGGTCTTCCAGGACCGGGTGGAGCTCAGCCTCGAAGACCTGGCCCGGTTGCGCCGGGGGGAGCTCTACTTGGACATCCACACCACCGCCTTCCGGGGCGGAGAGATCCGGGGACAGATTCTGGTCTAGACCAGCGTCCGCGTGAGGAGGGGCGGGGGTAACCCCGCCCCTGTATGGGCCCAAAGCGGGGGTGGTGTAAAGGCCTTTACAACCATCTTTCCCTTTTCTTAGAGGCTGTCGTAAAAGGCTTATCCGGAAGTGAGCCTGCTTAGGGGAGGCCCCGGGGAAGCCCCGGGGCCTTCGCCACATCCAAACCCCGGGGTTGGGCCGTACGGAAGGGTGAGGGGGAAAAACCTAACCCCCTCGAGGGAGGTAGATATGCGCAAGACGGTTTTGGAGGCGCGCTTGAGCCGCAGGGAGGCCCTGAAGCGGGCCGGGGCCCTGGGGGCGGGGGCGGTTTTGGGCGGGACCATGACCGCCTGCACCACCACCGCCCAGACCCCCAACCGGGACGTGGACATCCTCAACTTCGCCCTCAACCTGGAGTACCTGGAGGGCATCTTCTACCTGGCGGCCACGGGCCGGATCAACGAGCTCAACCAGGTGGGGGGCAACGCCCAGATCATCCTTCCCCCGGGCTTCGACGGCACGAGACCGGTTCCGGGGCTTACGGGGGACCTCCTGGCCCTGGCCAACGAGATCGCCGACGACGAGAAGGCCCACGTCCTCTTCCTCCGCCAGGCCCTGGGCAGCCAGGCGGTGGACCGGCCCGTCATTGACCTCCGCAACTCCTTCAACGCCATCCGGGGGGGCTTCAACCCCTTCAACGACCCCGTTTCCTTCTACGTGGGGGCCTTTGTCTTTGAGGACGTGGGGGTCACCGCCTACAACGGGGCCGCGCCCCTCATCACCGACAGGCAGAACGTCCTGGCCCCTGCGGCGGGGATCCTGGCCGCGGAGGCCTACCACGCCGGGGCCGTCCGCCGCTACCTCATTGAGACCCGCACCATGCCCGTCCCCAACACGGGCCTCACGGTGGAGCAGCTGGCCAACGCCATTGCCAACGCCCGGAACCAGCTGGCGGGAGGCGGGGACGAGCCCCTTACCCGGATGGGCACCCCCAACATCGTTCCGGCCGACCAAAACGGCGTGGTCTTCAGCCGCACCACGGACGGGGTCCTGAAGATCGTCTACCTGAACGCCCAGAAGCAGCCCGGCGGCTTCTTCCCTCAGGGCCTGAACGGGCAGATCAGGTAGCCCTTCCCGGCCTGGCCCCCCGGCCGGGGGGCCCCTTATACTTAGGCCATGGGGGAGACCGAGCGAGAGATCGTGGAGGAGCTGGGCTTCGGGATGGTGCCCAACGCCTTCGCCTGGGCCCGCGAGGTGCCGGAGGTCCAGACCGCCCTCTGGAAGGCCTTCCGCCACGTGGTCTTGAGGGGGCTTCTCCCGAGAACGGTCAAGGAGATGATGGGGGTGGTGGCCTCGAGGCGGGCGGGCTCCGAGTACGCGGCCCGGGTCCACCTGCACGCCCTCATGGTCCAGGGGGTGGAGGCCCCCCTTCTCCAGGCCCTGGAGCGGGGGCAGGTCCCGGAGGGCCTCCCTCCCAAGGTGGCCGCCCTGCTGCGCTTCGCCCACGAGGCGGCCTTGGACCCCAGGAGGCCCGAGCTTCTCCGGCCCCTCCGGGAGGCCGGGCTCGGCGAGGCCGAGGTGAAGGAGGCCGTGGCCACCCTGGCCCTTTTCCGGATGGTGAACGCGTGGACCGACCTTCTGGCCATCCCGGTGGACGGGGTGTAGGTCCGGCCCCTCCGGGGGAGGGGGGCGCCAACTAGGGGAAAGGGCGGGGGTGTGCCGCAGGCTATGGGCCAGGAGTCCCTCCTCCTCCGCCTGCTCCTCCTGCACGAGGTTGCGGCGGGCTTCTCCGAGCCCCCCTTTCTGGAGGTGCTGGCCCGGGCGGAGCGGGGGGTGGAATGGGTCTTTCCCGGGGCCAGGCTGTTGGCCCTGCTTCCCGAGGAGGCGAGGGACCTCCCCGGACGGGGCCTGGGGCGCTTCCGGGGCCTCTTGGGGTACGGGGCCTACTTTCCCGGTCCCCCCCTGCCCCTCTACCTCTTCCTGGAGCACCCCGGGGTGGAAAGACCCGAGGAGCTCCGCCTCGCGGCCCTCTTCATGGAGCATCTCCTGGCGGCCCTAAGGGGCGCGGGCTACCGGGAGGAGTTGGAGCGCCAGGCCCGCACCGACTGGCTCACGGGCCTGGGCAACCGCCGCGCCCTGGAACGGGCCCTCCGGGAGGGGCTGGCCCGGGGGGAGGTCCTGATGGTGATGGACCTGGACGGCCTGAAGGCGCTGAACGACCGGGAGGGGCACCTGGCCGGGGACGCCCTCCTCAGGCGCTTTGGGGCCTGCCTCCAGGCCCTGGCCCGCTCCCACGGGGGGCTGGGTTTCCGCCTCGGGGGGGACGAGTTCGCCTTGATCCTGCCGGAGAGGGCCTTGGGAGAGGCCCGGCGGGCCTTGGAGGCCTTCCCCGTGAGCCTGGGGGTGGCGCGGGCCGAGGAAGGCCAGGGCCAGGCCCTTCTGGAGCTGGCCGACCAGAGGATGTACCGCGCCAAGCGCCGCAAGAAAAGACGCTAAGCCCCCCTGACGCAGGCCAGGGGGTCCGGGGCGGGCACGGGGTTCCCCTAGCCCGCCTTGGGCATGAAGCCCACCGCTCGGAGCAGCCAGATGAGGACCACGGCCCCCACCACCCCCCAGAGGATGCCGCCCGGGCTGAGGCTGCCCGCGGAGGAAGCCCCGCCGATGCCCAGGAGGTCGGCGAACAGCCACTTTGCCAGCACAGAACCCCCGAGGCCGATGAGGATCTTGCCGAGAAGCCCCTCGCGGTCTCCCATGATCATGCTGGGAATCCACCCCACGATGGCGCCCACCAGAATGGCCGCGATCCGGCTCATGGTTTCCCCCTTTCTTTGCCAAAGAACTCCCAAACCTCACCCGCGCCAAGGCGAGGCGGAAAAATCCCGCCCCGGGTATAGTGGAAGCCATGGAGCGCCCAAGAAGGCTACGTTCTCCCCTCCTGAGGCCCTTGGTGGCTGAGGTGGAGCTCTCAGCGAAGCACCTCGTCCTGCCCCTTTTCGTGAAAGAGGGGGGGGAGAGGGAGGAGGTCCCCTCCATGCCCGGGGTCTTCCGCCACCCCCTTTCCGAGCTTCCCCGGGTGGGGGAGGAGGCCCTGGAGGCGGGCCTGGGCGGAGTCATCCTCTTCGGCGTGTTGCCCGAGGCGGCCAAGGACCCCCTGGGGAGGGGCGCCTACGCCGAGGAGGGGGTGGTCCAGCGGGCCATCCGTCTCCTCAAGAGGGAGCTCCCCGAGCTTCTCGTCATGGCCGACACCTGCCTTTGCGAGTACACGGACCACGGCCACTGCGGCGTGGTCCGGGAAGGCCCCCTGGGCTTTTACGTGGACAACGACGCCACCTTGGAGCTCCTCGCCAAGACCGCCCTCTCCCAGGCCCAGGCGGGGGCGGACGTGGTGGCCCCGAGCGCCATGATGGACGGGCAGGTTAGGGCCATCCGGGAGGCTTTGGACCAGGGAGGGTTTGCCCACGTGCCCATCCTCTCCTACGCCGTGAAGTACGCCTCCGCCTTCTACGGGCCCTTCCGGGAGGCGGCGGGGAGCGCCCCCCAGTTCGGGGACCGCTCGGGCTACCAGATGGACCCCAAGGCGGGGCTCTGGGACGCCCTGAGGGAGGCGGCCTTGGACGATGTAGAAGGCGCCGACATGCTCATGGTGAAGCCCGCCCTGCCCTACCTGGACGTCCTGCGGGAGCTCAAAGGCCGCTTCGCCAAGCCCCTCTTCGCCTACCAGGTCTCCGGGGAGTACGCCATGCTGAAGGCGGCGGCCCTGAAGGGGTGGCTGGACGAAAGGCGGGCGGTTTTGGAAAGCCTCTTCGCCCTCCGCCGGGCCGGGGCCCAGGGGATCCTCACCTACTACGCCCTCGAGGCCGCCCGCTGGCTCAAGGAGGCTTAGGCGGCCTCTCCTCTGGGCGCGGGGATGCCTCCGGTGAGGAGGACGTAGCCCGCCGCCAGGCTCACCATGACCCCCGCCAGGAGGAAGACCATGGGGGCCCCGATCTGGCCCTCCAAGGCCCCGCCCAGCATGGTGCCCGTGAGGACGGCGGCGTTCATCACGGCGCTGAAGGCGGCGAAGATCCGCCCCCGCATCTCCTGGGGGGTGTTGAGCTGGAGGATGGAGCGGGCGGGGACGATGAAGGCCATGTTCAAAAACCCCGCCAGGAAGAAGGCCACGAGCACCCAGGCGAAGACGGGGAAGGCCCCGATGGAAGCCTCAAAGATCCCGAAGAGGAAGAGGGCGTAGAGGAAGAGGCGTTCCCTGGGAAGGCGCTTGAGGAGGTAGGGCATGGCAAGCCCCCCCAGGATGGCCCCCAGGGCCATGGCCGCCTCCATGAAGCCGAAGCCCGCCGAGCCCACCCCCAGCCACTTGATGGCCAGGACCACCCCCAAGGCGGTCTCCACCGAGCCGAAGCAGGCGGCGGCGAAGAGGGTGCCCACCGCGCGCCTTATGGTGGGGTGGCGGAGGAGGTGGCCCAGGCCCTCCTTCACCCGCTCCAGGTACCCCGCCTTGGGGAGGCGCTCCGGCCTTAAGGGAGGGAGGCCCGTGAGGAGGAGGCCCGAGGCCAGGTAGGTGAGGGCGTCCAGGTAGAAGGCGAAGGCCGGGCCCACCGTGGCCACCAAAACGCCGGCCGCGCCCACAAAGAGGACCTCCGAGAGGCGGTCGGCGAGGAGGATGAGGCTATTGGCCTCGTCCACCTCCTCCTTGGGCACCAGGTCGGGGACCACGGCGTTCTGGATGGGGTCGTGGAGGTCCCGCAGGAGCTCAATGAGAAAGACCAGGAGGAGAAGGACGGGGAGGCTCTTGGCCCCCAGGAGGGGGATCAGGGCCACCAGGGGGGCGCGGAGGAGGTCCGACCAGACGAGGAGCCGCTTGCGATCCTGGGTGTCCGCCCAGGCCGAGAGAAGAGGGGAGAAGACCACGGTGCCGAGAAGCTGCACCCCGAGGACCAGGGACACCCAGAGGGCGTTTTCCGTGAGGAGGTAGACCAGAACGAGAAGGGCCACCCGGTGGACTTTGCTCCCCGCCTGGGAGACCAGGTAGGAGAGGATGAGGCGGGCGAAGGCTTTGTGCCTCAGGACTTTCATAGGCCTCCTTGCCCGGGATTATATCAAGGAGGCCCTTTGCGTCAAGGCGTTCCAACCACCAGGTAGGCGAGCCGCCTGCCCTCTCGGGCCAGGATGAGGGCCCCTTCGGCCAGGCGGTAGACCAGGAGGTCCTTGAGGCGCCGGGGCACCTCTCCTGCCTGGCCCACGTAGACCCCGTCCTCCTTAAGCCGGAGGGAGAGCACGGCGCTGCCCACCTTGAGGCTTTGGGGCTCGGGGGAGAGGGAGAGGAAGCGGACCTCCCCCCCCAGGGTTTCCCGGGTGGGGGGGCGGCGGCCCAGGTATGCCCGCAAGGCTTCCGCCAGGACCCGGGCCTCCCCCTCCAGGCCCAGGGCCTGCCCCACCTCCAGGAGGAGGGGTTCGGGGTCCTGGCCCCCCAGGCGCTTCAGCGTGACCTCGAGGCCCTTGCGGGCGAAGTCTAGGAGGGCTTCCTCCGGGGCCTGGCGGTACTTTTCCGCAAGCCTTGGACCCAGCTCCTCGGGGCGGAACTCCCCCTTGAGCTTGGCGGAGAGGCCCCGGAGGAGGCGCAGGTAGGCGTAGTCGCCCTTGGGCGAGAGGAGAAGGGCCAGGACCCGGCCCTCGGAGAGGAGCTCGTAAAGCCTGAGGCCGCTTCGGGCCTCGAGCCTCAGGTGGAGGAGGTCCCCTTCCCGGACCGCCCACACCTCCAAGTTCTCCCAGGGCAGGACCTGGCTCTCCTCCAGGACGTGGTCCTCCCCGGCCAGGCCCAGGTACCAGGTCCCGTCCACCTGGCTCAGGGTGAGGACCAAGGGGCCCAGGGCCACGCGGCCCGGGGCCAGGGGGACCGTGGCCAGGGTCTCCCGCACCTCCCCGGGCGGGGGCACCTCGGGCCAGGGGGTTTCCCCCTGGGGGGCGGGCAGGAGGTTCAGCAGGGCCAGCGCCTTCTCCTGGGCCACCCGGAAGCGGCGCCGCTCCTCCTCCAGAAGAAGCTCCCGCCGCCTCTCCTCCTTGGCCTCCTCCCTGAGGCGCTCCTCCAGGCGGGCGATCTCCTTCTCCCCCGCCCCCAGGCGCCGGGCCTCCTCCAGGGCCCGCCTCAGGGCCAGAAGGTCCCGCTTGGGGGGTAGGCCATAGGCCTCGTCCCAGTCCAGGAGGCGGTTAAGGAAGCGGCGCACGTAGTTTCTGGTCTCCTCCGGGGGGATGGGGAGGTCTTGGGGGATGCGGAGGGCGGTCTCCAGGTACTCCAAAAGGAGGGCCTCCGCCACCTTGGGGTCCTCGAGGTCCAGGAGGCTGTCCGTGAGGGAGGGGATGGGGTGGGTGGGCGTGAAGCGGGAGAGGTTGTAGTCCCGCTTGAACTCGGGTTTTTCCCGGTAGTCCAGGTAGTTCTGCAAGAAGGCGTGGATGAGGCGGAGCTCCTCCCGCCGGCCCGAAAGGAGGTCCTTGGCCCGGGCCCTGGCCTCCCGGGAGGCCAGGAGGCGCCAGACCTTGAGGGCGAGGGTGCGGAGGTTCTCCTGGCCCTCCTCCCTGGAGGGTGCCGGCTCCTCGGGAAGGAGGGTGGGGAGGTCCAGGGCGGGAGGCGGCTCGGTCCTTTGGCCCCTCAGGGCCCGGAAGCGGGCGTCGGCCTGGCGGAAGCGCTTGGCCAGGGGGGCCGGGAGCCGGGCCTGGGCCAGGAAGGCCCGGAGCTCCAGGAGGGCCCGCTTGCCCCCTTTGGGGGGGCGGCCTTGGGCCAGGTCCTCCACCCGGTACTCGTAGAGGTCCACCAGGTCGGCCAGGCGCTCCACGCCTCCATCCTATACAATGAAGCCGATGCGCCTTGCGCCCCGGTTCCAGGTGGCCGCCGTCTCCCACGTGGGCCGCCGCCAGAACAACGAGGACTTCCACCGGGTCCTGCACCTCAGCCTGCCCCAGGGCAACCTCTTCCTCCTGGCGGTGGCCGACGGCATGGGGGGGTTGGAGGCGGGGGAGTGGGCCAGCAAGGTGGCCATAGAGGCCCTCTCCGAGGCGGCCCGGGCCTACGGCGAGCACCTCAAGGAGGGCCGCCCCGCCGTGGGCCTGAAGCGGGTCATGGAGAAGGCCCTGACCCTGGCGCAGAGGAGGGTGGAGAAGGAGGCGGCGAAGCCGGGAAGGCGGGGCATGGGCACCACCCTGACCGCCCTTCTCTACGCCGACTGGCTCAAGGAGGGAGCCCTGGGGCACATCGGGGACTCGCGGGCCTACCTCTTTGGCCCCCGGGGCTTACGCCGCCTCACCGAGGACCACTCCTGGGTGGCGGAGCGGCTTAAAGAGGGGCTCCTCACCCGGACCGAGGCCGAGCGCCACCCCTACCGCAACCTCCTCACCCGGGCCCTGGGCCTGCCCGAGGCCCGGTTTGACCTCCTGGAGGTGCGCCTGGCCCCGGGGGAAGGGGTGCTCCTGGTGACCGACGGCCTTTACGGCCTGGTCCCCGAGGAGGCGTGGCGGCTGGGGAAGGACCTCCAGGGAAGCCTCGAGGCCCTGGTGGCCGAGGCCCTGCGCCGCGGCGGCGACGACAACGTGACCGCCGTGGCCCTTAGGGTGGAGTGATGGCCTGGCTTCTCGCCTTTTTGCTGGTGGCCCTCACCGCGCTTCTGGCGGTGCGCCTTGCGCCCTGGCCCCTTCTCCTGCTTCTGGCCCTCCTTTCCGGGGCGGGGGTGGCCCTGGGGGCCCGGCTCCAGGCCGTGGCCCCCTGGCTTCTCCTTGCCCTGGGGGCGTTGGCCGCCCCCCGGGTCTACCTGGGGCCAAGGCGGGTGAGGCGGCGGAGGCCCACCCGGGAGAAGCGCCCCACCCGGACCAAGACCACGGAGGAGGTCCAGAGCCTCTCCCAGCGCTACGAGATCCTGGAGAAGGTGGGCGTGGGGGGGATGGCCACGGTCTACAAGGCTAAGGACAAGAAGACGGGCCGCCTGGTGGCCCTGAAGGTGCCCCAGGAGCGCTTCTTGGCCGATCCCCGCTTCGTGCGCCGCTTCCACCGGGAGGCCGAGGTCCTGGCCAAGATGGACCACCCCAACATCGTCAAGGTCTACGACCACGGCCAGGTGGACGGGGTGCACTTCATCGCCATGGAGTTCCTGGAGGGGGAGGGCCTGGACCGGCTCATTGAGGAAAGGCGGCTCAACATCAAGCAGGCCGCCGCCATCCTGGCCCGGGTGGCCGACGCCCTCAAGCACATCCACGCCCAGGGCATCGTCCACCGGGACATCAAGCCGGGCAACATCATGGTCCTCAAGGGGGCTCTGCGGGAAGACGGCGTGGACCCCCGGGGGGTGCGCCTCATGGACTTCGGCATCGCCGCCGGCCGGGTCCTGACCCGCCTCACCATCACCGGGGCCAGGATCGGCACCCCCGTCTACATGAGCCCGGAGCAGGCCAAGGGGCAGAGGCTGGACCACCGCTCGGACATCTACTCCTTGGGCATCGTCCTCTACGAGGCCCTGACCGGCCAGCCCCCCTTCACCGGGGGGTACGAGACCGTGATCCACCAGCAGATCTTCCAGATCCCCACGCCCCCCAAGCAGCTCAGGCCCGAGATCCCCCAGGCCCTTTCCGACCTGGTCCTCAGGATGCTGGAGAAGGACCCCGCCAAGCGTCCCAGCCTGGACGAGGTGGTCCGGGTCCTCGAGGGCCCCTGGGAGGAGGACCAGGGCCTGCCCCAGGCCCACTACCTCCTCCTGGGGGTGGAGGCCAAGAAGGGCTCGGTGCGCCTTTTGGACCTGGAGGGCACCCCCGCCAGGCTCATCTCCGGCATCGGCTCCGCCCCGGGCCACTTCCCCGCCCCGCCCCTCTCGGTGGCCGCCGACGGGGAAGGGGGCATCTGGGTCTCGGTCTTTGAGCACGGGGCCAAACTTCTCCACCGCTTCTCCCCCGAGGGGGAGCTACTCCTTTCCACCGGCCCTTACGGCATGAAGCCGGGGGAGTTCCTCTTCCCCGTAAGCCTAGCGGTCATGGACGGCACCCTCTTCGTGCTGGACGGGGAGACGGCCACCATCAGCCTCCTGGACCTGGCCGGGCGGTACCGAGGGCGCTTCGGGGGGCAGGGCCCGGGCCGGGGCACCTTCCAAGACCCCAAGGTCCTGGTGGCGGCCTCCGGCTTCCTCTTCGTCCTGGACTACGGCAACCGCCAGGTGCAGAGGCTTTCCCCCGAGGGCCGCTACCTTTCCCGCTACGCCTTCCGGCGCTCTAGGGAGAGCGAGGAGCTGAGGCTTCTGGGCGGGGTGGGGGTGGAGGGGGAGAGGCTTTACCTCTATGACACCGAGGCCGCCAAGGTGCGGGTGGTGGACTTTTCCGGGGCCCTTCTGGGCTCCTTGGACCTCCCTCTTCTGGAGGGGGAGGAGCGGATGAGCCTGGTGGAGCTCCTGCCTCACGGAGGCCTCCTCTACGCCGCAAGGCGGGGGGGAGGCCGCATCCACCGCCTGGACCTGAAGACGGGGGAGGCCCTGCCGCCTTTGGAGGTCTACGCCCCGGTGCGGGCCCTAGGCCTCTGGAAGAACCCCTCGGTATGAGGATCCTTCTGGTGGAGGACGACCCTGGCGTGCGGGAGGCCTTGGAGCTGGGGCTTTCCCTGGAGGGGCACGAGGTCAGGGCCACGGAAAGCCCCAAGGAGGCCCTGGCCCACCTTCCCTGGGCGGAGGCCGTGGTCCTGGACGTCCTTCTGCCCGAGGGGGATGGGTTTTCCCTCCTCAAGGAGATCCGGGCCCGCTCCGAGGTGCCGGTCCTCATGCTGACGGCCCTGGGCGGGGTGGAGTGGCGGGTGAAGGGGCTCAAGGAGGGGGCCGACGACTACCTGGTGAAGCCCTACAGCCTCCAGGAGCTTCTGGCCCGCCTCGAGGCCCTCCTCCGCCGCTCCCGGCGCAAGGAGGAGGTGCTGGCCTACGGGGACCTCCGCCTTTACCCGAGGCGCATGGAGGCCTTCCGGGGGGAGAGGCGGCTGGAGCTTTCCCCCAAGGCCTTCCTCCTCCTCAAGGCCTTCCTGGAGGCCCCGGAGGAGGTGATCTCCAAGGAGGCCCTGATGCTGAAGGTCTGGGGGGAGGAGGTGGAGCCCGCCACCCTGGAGGTCCACCTCTCCCTTTTGCGCAAGGCCCTGGGGGAGCCCAACCCCATCCAGACGGTGCGCGGCTATGGCTACCGCCTTTTCCTCCCTTAGGGCCAGGCTCTTCGCCCTCCTCGGCCTCGCCCTCCTCCTCCTTCTGGTCCCTTTGGCCCTGGTCTCGGTGAAGGAGGCGGAGAAGGCGGCGGCCGAGGACCTGGAAAGGGCCATCTTCTCCCGCCTCTTCCTCCTCAAGGAGGAGGGGCCCAAGGAAGAGGCCCTTCTTCTAGAGCTATTCCGCTTAAGCCAGACCTATGGGGGCGGGGTGGGCTTTGGGGTGCGGGGGGAGGAGGTCCGCTTCACCGAGCTCCAGGACTGGCCCCTGCCCGAGCCCCTCCTTCCCGCCCTCCGGGAGGGGCGGCCCTACCAGGGGGTGTGGCGGGGGGTCCTCTACGTGGCCCTGCCGGAGGGAGGGGGAGGCTTCGGCCTCGCCGTGCCCCTGGAGGGGGTTTCTGGGCTCGGGAGGCGGCTTCTTTACCGCTACGCCACCTTGGGCGGGGGGCTTTTCCTCCTGGTCTTCCTCCTCGCCTACCTGGCCCTCACCTGGGCCCTGCGGCCGCTTTCCCGGCTGGAGGCCCTCCTCCAAGCCCGCTCCCCCGAGGACCTGAGCCCTCTGCCCGAGCCCCCTTTGAGCGAGCTCAAGCCCGTGGTGGAGGCCTTAAACGCCCTCCTTTTTCGGGTTTCCCAGCTTCTTGAAGAGCTTTCCGAGAAGGAGGCCCTGGCCCGGCGCTTCGCCCACCACGCCTCCCACGAGCTCCGCACCCCCCTCACCGCCCTCAAGGGCTACCTGGAGGTTCTGAGGCGCAGGCCCGAGCCCCGGGCCCTGGAGGGGGCCCTGAGGGAGGCGGCCCGTCTGGAAAGGCGGCTTTCTGGCCTCCTGCGCCTCTCCCAGCTGGAGGCCGGGGGCCTCCGCCCGAGGCCTTTGGACCTGAAGGCCTTTCTGGCGGAGATGGGGCTTGCGGTGGAAGGGGAAGGGGTGGTTCTGGCGGACCCAGAGCTTTTGGCCCTGGCGGTGGAGAACGTCCTGGAGAACGCCCGCCGCCACGGAAGGCCGCCCGTACGGGTCCTCCTGCAGCGGGAAGGGGAGGGGGTGTGGCTCTGGCTGGTGGACTCCGGGCCCGGCTTCCCGGAAGGCCTTCTGGAAAGGGCCTTGGAGCCCTTTGTGCACGGAGGGGAGGGGATGGGCCTTGGCCTGGCCCTGGTGGCCGCCGTGGCCCGCCTCCACGGGGGCAGGGCCCGGGTGGAGAACCGGGGCGGGGCGGCGGTGGGGCTCTTCCTGCCTTTGGCTTCGCTTAAGGTTTCCCCCGGTGCGCCCTTTAGGGAAGGGGGCTAGCCTGGAGGCCGGAGGTGATAGGGATGAAAAGGGCGCTTTTGGGTGCGGTGGTTCTGGCGGCGGGCCTCTCTTTGGCCCAGGGGGTGGACTACCGGCAGGAGGCCATGGCGGCCATGGCCTTGGCCCGGCTCCAGACCGTGGCCCAGGGGGCCACCGGGGAGGAGAAGCTCCTGGCCTGGGCCAAGGAGGTGAAGGCCCGGGCGGAGAAGAGCTACGGGGCCAAGGAGGCCTTCAAGGCCGCGCGGGAAGCCCAGGCGGCCCTGGCGCTCTTCCGGGCGGCCCAGGGGGAGCCTCCCCGCCCTCGCCACGGCTTTCACGGAGCCCCGGGGCGGCCCGGGATGGGGATGCGGCAGGGACGGCCCTTTGGCGGTAAGGAGCTGAAGGACCCCACCCTCCGCGCCCAGGCCTTGGTGGACCGGGCGGAGAAGGAGCTTGACTACTACCGCGGCCAGGACCCCCTGGTGAAGACCCTTATCGCCGAGGCCAAGGGGCGGCTGGAGAAAGAGCCCTACCGGGCCTCCCTCCTGGCCCGGGCGGCTTTGGCCCTGATCTCGGCCGAGCGGGGCTTCTAGGGATGAGGCGGCTGGGACCCCTCCTCCTCTTCCTCCTCGGCGTGGCCCTGGGGGAGGGGTTCGGCCCGGAAGCGGCCCTCAAGGAGTGCCTTCTTCTCATCCGGGGTCTTCGGGTCCTGGGCCTGTACCAGGAAGAGGGGGCCACCCTGGTCCTCCTAGGCCAGGAGCGGCCCCTTCTCCTTGTGGCGGTGGAGCGGGGCAGGCCCATGCCCCACCTGGGCCCCTTGCGGGGTAAACCCATGGCCAGGCGCCCCTGGCCCCTCCTCAAGGAGCTCTCCCTGGCCCGCCAAGTGGTGGCCCTGCCCGGGGAGTACCGCTGCTTCGTCCTCCACCGGGGCCGGGTGGTGGGGGTTTTGCGGCTGGGCCAGGACCTGAGGCCCATCCCCCTGGACCTTCCCTCAGAAACCCTTCCCCAATAGCCCGGGGCGTAGAATGCCCCTTGTATGAAGGCGGGCCTTTATCCCGTCTTGGGGCCTCCCGCCTCGGGGAAGACGACCCTGGCCCTGGACTGGGCTCTTGGGGTTTTAGAGAGACGGGGCCGGGTCCTCTGGGTGGGGCTTCCCCACCAGCGGGCCTACGTCTACCGCCTCCTTGGGGCCAGGGGGGCTTTCCTGGGCCTGGAGTTCCTCTCCCTCCAGGCCCTTTACTACCGGGTCCTGGCCGAGGCGGGCTGGCTTAGGCCCCTCCTGCCGGGGGCGGGGCGGGTGGCCCTGGTGGGGGAGGCCCTGAGGGAGCTTATGGGGCCCGGCGTTGCCCCGGGGGAGGCCCGGCTCTTCGCCCGGGCCATAGCCGAGCTGAAGCGGTCTGGCCTCTCCCCCTTCGCCCTGCCCAAGGAGGGGGAGGCGGGGCGGCTTCGGCGGGTCTACCTGGCCTACGAGCGCCTCAAGCGGGGGAGCCTGGACTACGACGACTTCCGCCACAAGGCCATCCGAGCCCCCTTGCGCCTCCATCCTGAGCCAAGCCTGGTGGTGGTGGACGGCTTCCGGGAGGTGGGGCCTTTGGACCTCCGCTTCCTCCAGCGCCTGGCCAAAAGGGTTCCCGTCCTCCTCACCCTCGAGGTCCTTCCCGAGGGGCTCACCCCTTGGCGGGAGCTTGCCCCAAGGCCCCTGAGGCGGGAGGTCCTGGCCCTGGCCAACCCGGTGGAGGAGGCCCGCTACCTCCTGAAGGCCCTCAAGCGGGCCCTGGCCCCTAAGGCGCTGGGGGGCGAGGGGCTAGCGCCCGAGGAGGTGCTGGTGGTGGCCCCGGAGGACCGGATTCCCGGGCTTCTCCTCCTCAAGGAGGAGTACGGCCTGCCCCTGGAGGACGGCCGGGAGCGGAGCCTGGCGGAGACGGAGGAAGGGGAGAGGGTGCTGGCCCTCCTCTCCCCCTACCCCACGGGCCGGGACCTCCTGGCCTTGGGCTTTGCCCGGCTGGGGCGGAAAGCCTTGAGGCTGGGCCTGGCCGGGGAGGAGGCCCTGGGGCTTCTGGCCGAGCGGGAGGGGCTTTTGGAGGAGTGGCGGGCCTTCTTGGCCCTCCGCGCCCCGGGCCAGGACCTTCTGGCCTGGGCGGAGGAGGCCCTGGAGCGCCTGGGGGTGGAGGCCAAGGAGCCCTTTCTGGCCCGGCTTCGCCTGGCCCTCCGGGTGGACCGGGCCGACCCCCTGGCCTGGTGGCGGAGCCTCATCCTGGACGAGACCCTGCCCCCCGAGGTGGGGAAGGGGATCCCGGTCCTTCCGCCCCTCAGGGCCACGGGGATCAGGGCCAGGCGGGCCTACGTGTTGGAGTGGGTGGCGGGGCGGTACACCCTGGGGGAGCGGGAGGACTACTTCCTCCTGGAGGAGTTGCGGGAAGAGGGCCCTCTCCGGGGGCTTAAGAGGCGGCTTCGGGGCCTGGACCCCCTCTTCCGGGAGGAGGTGGCGAGCCGGGGGGAGGAGGTCGTTCTCCTCTACCCCAGGGCGGGCCCCTCGGGGCCCTTAGAGCCCCTGGCCGAGGGCAGGCGGCCCGAGCCCTTGCCCCCTTCTGGCCGCCTCGAGGCCCTCCCCCACACCCCCTTCCGGCCCATCCCCCCTTCCCGGGCCCGGGGGCTTCCCACCCTGGAGGCTTTGCGCCGCTTTCTGGAGGAGTGCCCCCTTAGGGTCTACCTGGAGCGCTTCCCCACCACAGACGGCGAGGCCAGGGGCTGGGCCCTCCTGGCCAAGGACCCCAAGGCCCTGGAGGCCGACCCCGCGGTCTCCCCCTGGTTTCAGGCCCACCGGGAGCACCTGGAGGGGATGCGTTTCTTCGTTCCTTGGAATCGGGAGCACTATCGCTTGCACCTGGACGGCGTGCGGTGGGAGGGGGATGCCGTCCACATCTACCGCCTTCTCCCGGAGGAGGCTCGGCCCGATCTAGGGCCTAGGAAGCGCTGGACCGAGTGGAAAGCCATAGAGGAGCTTGTCCAGGGGAGGTTCACAAGAAAGGTGGAAGCGGTCTATCTGTGGGTCTGGCCTTGGCTGGGTGAGCCTAGTCTTCACCGCAAAATCCCCTACCGTAGGGGGCAGAGGCCTCCCGCTGCGAAGGAGATAGACCCCCTGTTGCAACAAGCCCTAGCCCTCTGGCGGGAGGGGCCTTTCGTCCATAGGCCCGGGAACTACTGCCATACCTGCGATTTCCAGGACATCTGCCGCAAGGAGGAAGGATGAGGGTCTACCTGGCCTCGGCGGGCACGGGGAAGACCCACGCCCTGGTGGAGGAGCTAAAGGGGCTTATCCAAAGCGGGGTGCCCCTGAGGCGCATCGCCGCCCTCACCTTCACCCGCAAGGCGGCGGAGGAGCTGAGGGGGCGGGCCAAAAGGGCGGTTTTGGCGCTTTCGGCGGAGGACCCGCGCCTCAAGGAGGCGGAGCGGGAGGTCCACGGGGCGCTTTTCACCACCATCCACGGCTTCATGGCCGAGGCCCTGCGCCACACCGCCCCCCTCATGGGCTTGGACCCGGACTTCGCCCTTCTGGACACCTTCCTGGCCGAGGCCCTCTTCCTGGAGGAGGCGCGAAGCCTGCTTTACCGGAAGGGGCTGGACGGGGGCCTGGCGGGGGCCCTTCTCCACCTCTACCGCAAGCGGACCCTGGCCGAGACCCTCCACCCCCTCCCCGGGGCCGAGGGGGTCTTCGCCCTCTACCTGGAGGCCTTGGAGGGCTACCGGAAAAGGCTTCCCGCTTTCCTAAGCCCCTCGGACCTCGAGGCCCTGGCCCTCCGCATCCTGGAAAACCGGGAGGCCCTGAGGCGGGTGGTGGAGCGCTTTCCCCACATCCTCCTGGACGAGTACCAGGACACCGGGCCCCTCCAGGGCCGCTTCTTCCAGGGGCTTAAGGAGGCCGGGGCCAGGCTGGTGGCCGTGGGGGACCCCAAGCAGTCCATCTACCTCTTCCGCAACGCCCGGGTGGAGGTCTTCCGGGAAGCCCTGAAGCGGGCCCAGGAGGTGCGCTACCTTTCCACCACCTACCGCCACGCCCGGGCGGTGGCCGAGTTCTTAAACCGCTTCACCGCCCTCTTCGGGGAAGAAGGGGTGGAGGTAGACCCCTACCGGCAGGAGGTGGGCCGGGTGGAGGTGCACTGGGTGGTGGGGGAAGGGGGGCTAGAAGGGGGGCTAGAGGAGAAGAGGCGGGCCGAGGCCCACCTGCTTCTGGACAGGCTTATGGCCCTCAGGGAGGAGGGCTACGCCTTTTCGCAAATGGCGGTCCTGGTGCGAAGCCGGAGTAGCCTCCCTCCCCTGGAGGCCGCCTTCCGCGCCCGGGGCGTGCCCTACGCCCTGGGGCGGGGGCGGAGCTTCTTCGCCCGGCCCGAGGTGCGGGACCTCTACCACGCCCTGAGGCTTTCCCTCCTGGAAGGCCCCCCGGGCCCCGAGGAGCGCCTCGCCCTCCTGGCCTTCTTGCGGGGGCCCTGGGTGGGGCTGGACCTTTCGGAGGTGGAGGAGGCCCTGAAGGCCCAAGACCCCATCCCCCTCCTCCCGGAGGCGGTGCGGGCCAAGCTCACGGCCCTCCGCGCCCTGGCCGGCCTTCCCCCTCTGGAGGCCCTGAAGCGCCTCTCCCGGGACGAGGCCTTTTTGAGGCGGCTTTCCCCCCGGGCCCGGGTCAACCTGGACGCCCTGCTTCTCCTCGCGGCCATGGAGCGCTTCCCCGACCTCGAGGCCCTCCTGGAGTGGCTCCGCCTTCGGGCCGAGGACCCGGAGGCGGCCGAGCTTCCCGAGGGGGAAGAGGGGGTCCAGGTCCTCACCGTCCACGGGGCCAAGGGGCTGGAGTGGCCGGTGGTGGCCCTCTTTGACCTCTCCCGCGGGGAGAACCCCAAGGAAGAGGACCTGCTGGTGGGGCTGGGTGGGGAGGTGGCCCTTAGGGGCACCCCCGCCTATAAGGAGGTGCGGAAGGCCCTCCGGAAGGCCCAGGCGGAGGAGGCCCGCCGCCTCCTCTACGTGGCCCTTTCCCGGGCCAGGGATGTCCTCATCGTCACGGGAAGCGCCTCGGGCCGGCCTGGGCCCTGGGTGGAGGCCCTGGAGCGGCTGGGCCTGGGGCCGGAGAGCCAGGACCCCCTGGTGCGCCGCCACCCCTTGAAGGCCCTCCCTCCCCTCGGCGACCGGCCCCAAACCCCGCCCCCGCCGCCCCTTCCCGCCCCCTACGCCCACCTGGCCTTTCCGGAGAGGCCCCTCCCCTTCGTCTACTCCCCAAGCGCCTTTACAAAGGCAAAGGAGCCCGTGCCCCTGGCCGAGGCCCTGGAGAAGGAGGCCCTGCCCGAGTTCCATAGGGCCCTGGGCACCCTGGTCCACTACGCCATCGCCCGCCACCTGGACCCCGAGGACGAGGGGGCCATGGCGGGCCTCCTCCTCCAGGAGGTGGCCTTCCCCTTCGCCGAGGGGGAAAAGCGAAGGCTTCTGGAAGAGGTCCGGGACCTCCTCCGCCGCTACCGGGGGATGCTGGGCCCCTCCCTCCCGCCCCTCGAGGCCCGGGAGGAGGACCACGCCGAGCTTCCCCTGGTCCTGCCCCTGGGGGGCACCGTCTGGTACGGGGTCCTGGACCGCCTCTACCGGGTGGGGGGGCGGTGGTACCTGGAGGACTACAAGACGGACCGCGAGGTGCGGCCCGAGGCCTACCGCTTCCAACTCGCCGTCTACCGCAGGGCCCTCCAACAGGCCTGGGGGGTGGAGGCCGAGGCCCGGCTGGTCTACCTGCGCCACGGCCTGGTCCACCCCCTGGCCCCGGAGGAGCTGGAAAGGGCCCTAAAAGAAAGCCTCCCCGGGATGGGCCCCGGGGAGGGAGGGGAAAAGGCCTAGCGCTTGGAGTACTGGGGCGCCCGGCGGGCCTTGTGCTTGCCGTACTTCTTCCGTTCCACCACGCGGGCGTCCCGGGTGAGGAAGCCCAGGGGCTTCAGCTTGGCCCGGTAGTCGGGGTTGTACTGCAAAAGGGCCCGGGCCACGCCCAGCTTGATGGCGTCAATCTGCCCGCTCTTGCCGCCCCCCCGCACGGTGATGTAGGCGTCAAAGCGGCCCAGGGCGTCCACCACCCTGAGGGGCTCCAGGGCCGCCACCGCCCGCACCAAGCCCTGGAAGTAGTCCCCAAAGTCCAGGCCGTTCACGGTGATCTTGCCGCTTCCGGGCCTCAGGAAGACCCGGGCCACGGCTTCCTTGCGCCTTCCGGTGCCGTAGTACTGCTCCATCACTGGACCTCCAGCTTCACGGGCTTCTGCGCCTGGTGGGGGTGGGTGGGCCCGGCGTAGACCTTGAGGCGCTTGAAGAGCCTGCGGCCCAAGGGCCCCTTGGGGAGCATGCCCTTCACGGCGTGCTCCAGAACCCGCTCGGGGTGGGTGGCCAGCATCTTCTCAGCGGGGATCTCCTTGAGGCCCCCCTGGTAGCCGCTGTAGCGGGTGTAGATCTTCTGCTTGAGCTTCTTGCCGGTGAGGCGGATCTTGTCGGCGTTGACCACCACCACGAAGTCCCCCATGGCGATGTTGGGGGTCCAGTCGGGGCGGTGCTTGCCCCGGAGGAGCGTGGCGATCTGGGTGGCCAGCCGGCCCAGGGTCTTCCCCTCGGCGTCTATGAGAACCCAGCGGGGTTCGGTCTCTTTAGGCACGTACGTCTTCACCAGGGCCCTCCTTGACGATTTGGGCAAAGCGCTCTCCGTCCTTGCCGGGGGATCGGGGGACCCCGCAAGAACGCCAAAGAAGACTTTACCATAGACCTGGCCCTTTCCGCCAGATGTGGTAGGCTTAGGTCCCGTGAGCGGGGTTTCCGGAAGCGCAAGGCCCAGGAAGTACGTGTTCGTCACCGGGGGCGTGGTGTCCAGCCTGGGGAAGGGGATCCTGACCTCCTCCCTGGGGGCCCTCCTCCGGGCCCGGGGCTACCGGGTCACGGCCATCAAGATAGACCCCTACGTGAACGTGGACGCCGGGACCATGCGCCCCTACGAGCACGGGGAGGTCTTCGTCACCGCCGACGGGGCCGAGACCGACCTGGACATCGGCCACTACGAGCGCTTTCTGGACATGGACCTCTCCCGGGGCAACAACCTCACCACCGGCCAGGTCTACCTCTCCGTGATCCAGAAGGAGCGCCGGGGGGAGTACCTCTCCCAGACGGTCCAGGTCATCCCCCACATCACCGACGAGATCAAGGACCGGATCCGCAAGGTGGCCGAGGATCAGCGGGCGGAGATCGCCGTGGTGGAGGTGGGGGGCACGGTGGGGGACATTGAGAGCCTCCCCTTCCTCGAGGCCATCCGCCAGTTCCGCTTTGACGAGGGGGAGGATAACACCTTTTACCTCCACCTCACCCTGGTGCCCTATCTGGAGACCAGCGAGGAGTTCAAGACCAAGCCCACCCAGCACTCCGTGGCCACCCTGAGGGGCGTGGGCATCCAGCCCGACGCCATCGTCCTCCGCTCCGCCAAGCCCGTCCCCGAGGAGGTGAGGAAGAAGGTGGCCCTCTTCACCAACGTCCGCCCGGGCCACGTCTTCAGTAGCCCCAACGTGGAGCACCTTTACGAGGTCCCGCTTCTTTTGGAGGAGCAGGGGCTTGGCCGGGTGGTGGAGCGGGCTTTGGGCCTCGAGCCCGTCTTCCCCAACCTGGCCTTCTGGCAGGAGGCGGTGCGCATCCTCAAGAACCCGGAGCGCACGGTGCGCATCGCCATCGCCGGCAAGTACGTGAAGATGCCGGACGCCTACCTCTCCCTCCTCGAGGCCCTCAAGCACGCCGGCATCAAGAACCGGGCCCGGGTGGAGGTCAAGTGGGTGGACGCCGAGAGCCTGGAGGCGGCGGACCTGGACGAGGCCTTCGCCGACGTGGCGGGCATCCTGGTGCCCGGGGGCTTCGGCGTGCGGGGGATTGAGGGCAAGGTGCGGGCCGCCCAGTACGCCCGGGAGAGGAAGATCCCCTACCTGGGCATCTGCCTGGGCCTGCAGATCGCCGTCATTGAGTTCGCCCGGAACGTGGCGGGCCTCCGGGGGGCCAACTCCACGGAGTTTGACCCCTACACCCCCCACCCCGTCATTGACCTCATGCCGGAGCAACTGGAGGCGGAGGGCCTGGGGGGGACCATGCGCCTGGGGGACTGGCCCATGCGCATCCGGCCCGGCACCCTGCTCCACCGCCTCTACGGCCGGGAAGAGGTCTTGGAGCGCCACCGCCACCGCTACGAGGTGAACCCCCTGTACGTGGACGGGCTGGAGAGGGCGGGCCTCGTCATCTCCGCCATCACCCCGGGGATGAAGGGCCGGGGGGC
>Ga0079995_1084779_pt1 | contig 20010 bp, 17 predicted proteins | sample FaiFalFF_MnMetaG_2_FD_69198 | JGI IMG/M metagenome (GOLD analysis project Ga0079995, IMG submission 69198) | Freshwater microbial communities from Yellowstone National Park, Wyoming, USA - Fairy Falls C (FF_Mn_C) (SPADES assembly) (version 4) | ecosystem: Environmental > Aquatic > Freshwater >...
TTCTGGTGGGGGGCGCCGAAGGGCACCCGGAGGCCTTGCGGAAAGAGGCGGACCTCCTCCTTGCCCTCTCCCCCCTCACCCTGCAGCACGAGCTGGCCCTTTTGGTCCTCCTGGAGCAGCTTTACCGCATCCTGACCCTGAAGGCGGGGCACCCCTACCACCGGCCATGACCTACGCCGAGTTCGTGAACCTGGTGGAAAGGCTCTGGGATGAGATCCCCGAGGCCTTCAAGAAGGGCCTCCAGGGGGTTCACGTCTTCCCTGAGGCCAAGCCGGAGCCGGGGCTTAAGGACGTGTGGCGGCTTGGGGAGTACCTGGACCCAGGCCCCCTCTCGGCCTTCCGGGGCTTTGAGGGCCTGGGGCGGCACATCGCCCTCTACTACGGCTCCTTTTTGCAGGTGGCCGGGCCGGGCTTTGACTGGGAAGGGGAGGTCTGGGAGACCCTCCTCCACGAGCTCAGGCACCACCTGGAATCCCTGGCGGGCCGGGACGACCTGGTAAGGGAGGACCTCAGGCGCCTGGCCGAGTTTCGCCGGGGCGGGCCACCTTCGGCGGGAGGGTAGCGGCCTCCTCCAGGGGGCGCCGCTCCGCGAAGCCCCCGGAGAGGGGGTGGTAGTGGGCCACCTCGGGCTCCCCCTCCTGCCAGCAGAGGAAGACGATCTCCCCCCCGACCCGGGCGGGGAAGTCCACAAGGCCCCGGTCCAGGTCCTTGAGGAGGACCCCCAGGGAGGCCAGGTAGCGGGCGTCGGCCTCGAGGGTGCCCATGAGGAAGCGGATCTCCTCCTCCAACGCCCTCCTTTCCACCCCCCGGGCCTCGGGGAGCCGCGACTGGGCCAGGAGGAGCTCGGCCTTGGCCTGGCGCATCTCCCCTAGGACCCGCCTGAGCTCGGGCAGGAGGGCGTCGGCCTCTTCCTTGGTGAAGATGCGGGTGAACATACCTGCCCCTATCCTAACACAGGAGGCGAGGGAAATCTAAGCCTGGGTTACTCAAGGAGGGGGAGGAGCGCCACCTCCCCCGCCCCCACCCGCACCCCCCCTACCAGGAGGCTGCCGTCGGGGAGGACCTCCTGGGCCACGCCCTCCACCACGCCCTTGGGGGTCTCTACCCGCACCCTCCGGCCCAGGGTGTAGGAGGCCTGGCGGTAGCGGGCGAGGAGGGCCTCGGGGTCCTCCAGGAGGGGGAGGAGGGCCTCCAGGCGCCGGAGGAAGGCCAGGAGGACCTCCCGCCTGGAGTAGGGGCCGAACTCCTGGAGGGAGGCCGCCCCTTCCGGGGCCCAGGCCACGTTGACCCCCACCCCCAGGAGGGCGTAGGCCACCTCCTCGCCCTCGGCCTTGGCCTCCAGGAGCACCCCGGCGAGCTTCCTGCCGTCTGGGGCCAGGAGGTCGTTGGGCCACTTGAGCCCCCCAAGCCCCACGGCCTCAAAGAGGGCCAGGCCCGAGAGGAGGGGGAGGAGGCTTAGGGCGGAGAGGGGCAGGGCGGGCCTCAAGAGGAGGGAGAAGGTGAGGCTCTCCCCGGGGCGGCTTTCCCAGGGCCTTCCCCGGCGGCCCCGCCCCCTTTCCTGGACCTCGGCCAGGACCAAGGCCCCCTCGGGGGCCCCCGCCTCGGCCCAGGCCCTGAGGATGTCCTGGGTGCTCCCCACCCGGCCCAGGTAGCGGTAGGGCTTCCCGAGCCTTCCCTCGGGCTGGAAGAGGTGGGGCAGGGGGGTGCCGGGGCGGATGCGGTAGCCCCGGCGGGAGACCTCCACGGGGAAGCCCTCGGCCAAAAGCCGCTTTGCTTCCTTGGAGACCGCGGCCCGGCTCACCCCGAGGCGGTCGGCCAGGGTCTCGCCCCTTTGGTAGGTCTCGTCCAAAAGATCCAGGAGTCCCATGCCCCTTTTGCCCGGAGAAAGCTCGGCGGCTCAGGCCAGCTCCACCTGGGAGAGGTCGCCCAGGATCAGGCGGTGGGCCCGGGGAAGGCCGTTCCTGCTCATCACCCTGGCCCCCACGCCCAGGATGCTCTCCTGGAGGCGCACGGGGACGTCTTCCAGGACGGCGTGGTCCTCGAGGATGGCGTACTCCACCTCCGAGCCCGCCACCCTCACCCCGGGCCCCAAGGAGGTGAAGGGCCCCACATAGGCCCCCTCCACCACCGCGCCCTCCCCGATGAAGGCGGGGCCGATCACCGTGCTTCTCACCACCCTGGCCCCCTTTTCCACCACCACCCGGCCGGTGAGGGCGCTCTCCACCACCTCGCCTTCCACCCTGGGGGCGAGCTCTTCCAGAAGGAGGCGGTTGGCGTCCAGGAGGTCCTCGGGGCGGCCCGTGTCCTTCCACCAGCCCTGGACCTCCACCCCCACCACCCGCTTCTTCCGGTCAATGAGGGCCTGGATGGCGTCGGTGATCTCGTACTCCCCCCGGGCGGAGGGCTTGAGGCCCGGGATGACCTCCCACACCTCCGGGGAGAAGACGTAGACCCCGGCCACGGCCAGGTCCGAGGGGGGCTCCTTGGGCTTTTCCACAAGGCGGACGATGCGGTCTTTCTCCATCACCGCCACCCCGAACTGCCGGGGGTCTTGGACCCGCACCAGGGCCAAGACGGCGCTCACCCCCTCCCTGAAGGCCTCCAGATAGGGGCCGATGCCCTTCTGGAAAAGGTTGTCCCCCAGGTAGAGGACGAAGGGGCTTTCCCCCAGGAAGTCCCGGGCCACGGCCACGGCGTGGGCCAGGCCCTGGGGCTCCTCCTGGAGGACGAAGCGGACGGGGAAGCCCTCCAGGGCCAGGCGCAGGTCCTTTTCCGTCTCCGGGGAGACCACCACGCCGATCTCCCTTACGCCGGCCTGGAGGAGGTTTTCCACGGCGTAGTGGATGATGGGTCGGCCCGCCACCCGGATCACGGGCTTGGGCCTTGTGTGGGTGAGGGGGCGGAGCCTGGTCCCCCTCCCCGCCGCCAGGATGAGGCCCTTCATGGTCCTGGAGTATACCCCTTAGAATGGGGGAGGAGATGGCCAGCGCCCTCCTCAGGGCGGCCTACGCTTACGACCGCCTCCGGGCCTACCCGCCCGAGGTGGCGGGCCGCATCGCCACCGCCATCGGCCACGCCGTGGCGGCCAGGGGGGAGGAGCCCGTCCTCCTGGAGCTGGGCGTGGGCACGGGGCGCATCGCCCTTCCCCTCATCGCCCGGGGGTACCGGTACCTCGCCCTGGACTGCGACCCGGCCATGCTGGAGGTGTTTCAGAAGAAGGCGGCGGGGGTTATGCGCAAGGTGCGCCTTCTTCTGGCGGACGCCCGGGAAATCCCCCTCCCCGACGAGAGCGTCCACGGGGTCATCGCCGTCCACCTCTGGCACCTCCTCCCCGACTGGCCCAAGGCCCTGGCCGAGGCCTTAAGGGTCTTAAAGCCCTCCGGGGTCCTCCTGGAGGGCTGGGAAAGGGTAGAGGCCGAGCCCGAGTGCCGCCTGCAGGAGAGGTGGCGGGAGCTTGTGGCCGAGGAGGGGGTCTTGGTGGAGCGGGGGCTTCACGGAAGGCGCAGGGCCGAGGTGGAGGAGGCCCTGAGGCGCCTTGGCCTCAGGCCCAGGACCCGGGAGGTGGTGGCCTGGCGGGAGGAGCGCACGCCCAGGGAGGCCCTCGAGGCCCTGGCCTACCGCCTCTACTCCTTCACCAAGGGGGTGCCCGAGGAGGCCCACGCCCGGGCCATGGAGAGGCTCTGGGCCTGGGCGGAGGCGGAGCTTGGCGACCTGGACCGCCCCTTTTCGGTGGAGAAGCGCTTTTTCCTGCGCTCCACCCGGCTTTCCTGATAGGCTTAACCCATGGAAGGGATCCGGGTGCGCACCCCCAAGGAGGGGTTCGTCAACATCACCAAGGCGGTGGAGGCGGCCCTCAAGGGGCACACGGGCCTGGTCTACCTCTTCGTGCCCCACACCACCTGCGGCCTCACCGTGCAGGAGGGGGCCGACCCCGACGTGGCCCACGACCTCCTCGCGCGCCTCTCCGAGCTCGCCCCCCGCCTCCACCCCAAGGACCGCCACCGGGAGGGGAACAGCGACGCCCACCTGAAGACCCTCCTCACCGGGGTCCACCTCCTCCTCCCGGCCGAGGGGGGGAGGCTCAGGCTTGGGCGGTGGCAGCAGGTCTTTCTGGCCGAGTACGACGGGCCCCGGGAAAGGGAGGTCTGGATCAAGCTGCTCTAAACCCTTGGCCCCTGATGGGGCCTATACCCAGCGCACCGCTTCCACGCTCTTCACGCCCTTCAGGGCCCGGGTCAGGGCCTCCCGCTCCCCGTCCTCCACGGTGAGGCGGAGGCGGATCCGGGCCACGGGCCCCAGGATGCGGGTCTCCGAGCCCAAAGCGCTTTTCCCCGCCTCCGCCACCACCTGCATCACGTCCCGGAGGAGGCCGGCCCGGTCCTGGGCCAGGACCTCGAGGGTGGCCACCTTCCCGCCCACGCCCTCCCAGTAGGCCCCTAGGACCCGATCCGCCTCGGGCCCTTGGAGGAGGCGGCGCAGGTTGGGGCAGTCGGCCCGGTGGACCGTGACCCCCCGGCCCCGGGTGACGAAGCCCAGGATGCTGTCCCCCTTCATGGGCTCGCAGCAGGAGGCCAGGCGGATGGGGGCCTGGAGGTCCCCCTCCAGGCGGATGCCCCACTGGTTCTTGGGGGCCTCCTTGGGCTTTTCCGGCTTGAGGAGGGCCTTGGGGTAGAGCTTCTCCGCCACCTGCCTGGGGGTGAGGCGGTTTAGGGCCAGGGCCAGGTAGAGCTCCTCGGGGGAGGGGGAGAGGCCAAGCCGCTTGGCGGCCTCCTCCAGCCCGCTGTCCGTGGGCTTGGGCAGGCCCTTGCGCTTCAGGTAGCGCTCCAGGAGGCTCTGCCCCCTCTCCAGGGTCTCCTGGCGCTCCTGGGCACGGAAGTACTGGCGGATCTTGCTCTTGGCGGTCCGGGTCCTGGCGAACTCCAGCCAGTCCTTGGAGGGGTGGGCGTTTTTGGCGGTGAGGATCTCCACCATGTCCCCGTTTTGCAGCTCGTAGGAGAGGGGGACGATCCTGCCGTTCACCTTGGCCCCCACCATGTGGTGCCCCACCTCGGTGTGGATGTGGTAGGCGAAGTCCACCGGGGTGGCCCCCTTGGGCAGGTTGATGATGCGCCCCTTAGGGGTAAAGACGAAGACCCGCCCGCCCAGGAGGTCCCGGGTCACCGCCTCCACGAACTCCCGGGAGCTGCTGAACTCCTGCTGCCACTCCTGGATGTTCTTCAGCCAGGAGACCCGCCTTTTCACCTCCTCGGGGTCGGTGAGGCCCTCCTTGTAGAGCCAGTGGGCGGCGATGCCGTACTCGGCGATGCGGTGCATCTCCCGGGTGCGGATCTGCACCTCCAGGGGGAGGCCCTCCAGGGCGATGACCGTGGTGTGGAGGCTCTGGTAGCCGTTGGGCTTGGGCACGGCGATGTAGTCCTTGACCCTTCCCGGGATGGGCTGCCACAGGGCGTGGACCAGGCCCAGGACGTGGTAGCAGACCTGCTTCTCCCTCAGGCCCTTGGCCTCCTCGGTGGGGCTTGGCTTGGGGTCCAGGATGACCCGCACCGCCAGGAGGTCGTAGATCTGCTCCAGGGCCTTCCCCTCCCTTTCCATCTTCTTCCAGATGGAGTAGAGGTGCTTGGGCCTGCCCGTGACCTCAAAACCCTGGAGCTGGCTTTGCAGGAGCGCGTCTTGCTTCAGGGCCTCCTCCAGGACCTCCATGGCCCGCTTCACCATCCTTTCCCGGGCCTCCTGGGTCTCCTGAAGGCGGGCGAGGAGGGCCTGGTAGGCCTCGGGGTGGAGGTAGCGGAAGGAGAGGTCCTCCAGCTCCCACTTGATCTGCCCCATCCCCAGGCGGTGGGCCAGGGGGGCGTAGATCTCCAGGGTCTCCTGGGCGATGCGCTTTTGCTTCTCAGGGGGCATGTGCTCCAGGGTGCGGAGGTTGTGCAGGCGGTCCGCCAGCTTGACGATGATGATGCGCACGTCCTCCGCCATGGCGATGAACATCTGGCGGAGGTCCTCGGCCCGCTTCTCCTCCCCCTCGAGGTTGGCGAACTTGTAGAGCTTGCTGACCTTGGTCTCCCCCTCCACGATGCGGCGCACGGCGGGGCCGAAGCGCCTTTCCAGCTCCTCCCCCGCTACCCCGCAGTCCTCCATGGTGTCGTGGAGGAGGCCCGCCGCCACGGTGTCGGCGTCCATGCGCAAGGAGGCCAGGATCTCCGCCACGGCCACGGGGTGGGTGATGTAAGGCTCCCCGCTTTTCCTAAGCTGGCCCCGGTGGGCCTCCTCGGCGAAGAGGTAGGCCTTGTGGACCTTCTCCCGGTCTTCCGGGGAGAGGTAGGCCAGGGCCTTTTCCAGGTTTTCCCAGAGAGCCTCGCGAACGACCACTACAGCTCAGTGTAGCACGCTAGGAGCTTAGCTTCAGGAGGAAGGCGGATAGGGCCCCGGGCTCCATGAGGGCCACCAGGGTCCTGCCGGAGAAGGGGGCCAGCACCAGGGCTTTCTGGCCCAGGAGAAGCGCCACGGGCCCCTCTTCCTGAAAAAGCCCCCGCAGGGGCTCCAGAGCCCGCTTTAGCTCCTGAAGAGCCTCCTTGGGCAGGGGAGGGCTTTCCTCCAGGAAGCCCAAGGCCTCCACCCCGGGAAGCCGGAAGCGGTCCAGGTCCAAGGGGGGCTTCTCCTCAAAAACCCCCAGGAGGGCCTCGAGGTCCGCCCCCTGGATCTCCTTCAGGATGCTCTTGGCGGCCTCGGCCTCCCTTTTGAGCTCTTCCAGAAGGCTCTCGGCCTCGGCCAGGGTCTTCTCCACCTGGGCCAGGCCTTTGGGCCCCAGGCGTGGAAGCCTTTCCTTGGCGCTTTGCAGGAACTGGAGGAGGGGTCTGAGGCGGCGGTGGGTCTCGCTCTGGAAGCCCTCGAGGCCCCCGTAGGCCTGGAAGAGGGCGGTGAGGCGGGTCAGGACCTCCTCCCGTTTGGCCTCAAGCCGCCGCTTCAGGGCCTGGAGGGCCCGGGCCACCGGGGTGGGGTCGGGGAGGGGTTTGGCCTTCTCCTCGGCGATGAGGCGGAGCACGCCCTCCCCCCCAAAGCCCAGGAAGCGCTCCGCCAGCGCCTCCATCCGGGAAAGCTCCTCCAGGGCCTCCCGCCTGGCCGCCTCCCGGGCCTGGGCCACCTCCCGGCGCAAGGCGGCGAGGTCGGGGAGCTCGCCTTTGGCGAGGGCTTCTTCCGCCTTCTCCAAGGATTCCCATAGGCCCAGGGCCAGGGCCTCGGGCCTTAGGGCCTTTAGCTCCTCCTCCGCCTCCTTGAGCTTGGCCTTCAGGGCCGCCTCCTCCCCCTGGGTCATGAGGAGGGCGGCGTAGCGGGCCTTGATCTCGGGGAGGCGCTGGGGGAGGGCCTCCAGGGGCACGGCCCTGAGCTCCTCCAGAAGGGGCGCGAAGGCCTCGCCCTTCGCGGCCAGCTCCCGGGCCAGGGCCTCCATTTCCGCCTCCAGCTTCCTCCTTTCCTCCTCTTGGCGCCTGGCCTCCGCCGCGAGGCGGGCCAGCTCCTCCTCCAGGGGCTTGAGGTCGGGCAGGCCCCCTTCCCTCAAGGTCTCCTCGGCCAGGGCGAGGGCGGCCTCCAGGGAGGCCTTGGCCTCCTCGGGCAGGGGGAGGCTTCGCAGGCGCGCTTCCAGCTGGATGAGGCGGGCCTTCTTTTCCGCCCGCAGGTTGGCCTCGGCCTCCTTTAAGGCGGCCTCCAGGAGGGAAAGCTTTTCCCCCGCCGGCTTTCCCGCCTCCAGAAGGGCCTGAACCTCGGCGAGGAGGGGGCTCACCGTGGGCTCCTGCAGAAGGTGGGCGTGGCGGGCCAGAAGCTCCTCCAGCCTCCGCCCTTCCTCCTCCACCTCCAGGGCCTCCAGGCGCCTCGCCGCCTCCTCGGGGAGGGCCTCCAGGTCCACGATGAGCTCCCCTTCCAGCTCCTCCGCCTCCTCCACGGTGAGGAAGACGTCCTCGGGGGGCTCTTCCTGGGTTTCAAAGACGATCTCCGGCAGGGTGGGGGGGCGGGCCACGCTGGACTCCAGGAGCTTCCTGAGCTCCAGGGCCAGGCTCCGGGCCCGCTCCACCTCCGCCTGGGCCAGGAGGCCTTCCTTCTGGGCCTCCCTTACCGTCTCCACCAGCTTCTCCAGCCGGCGCACCTTGGCCCCCCCCAGGTGGCGCACCCTTTCCAGGCTCTCCTCCAGGTGGGCCAGGTCCTTGGCCTGGCGCAGAAGGGCCTCCTCCAGCTTCTCCTCCAAGGCCTCCAGAAGGGCCTTGGCCTCCCGCATGAGCCTGGGGTCAGGGTCCTGGCGGAGGCGGTTGACGAGGGCCCGGTAGCGGGCCACCTCCGGCCAGTCCAGATAGAGGCCAAAGCGCTTCAGGCCCGCCTCCAGGGCCTCGAGGTCCGCCGGCTCCGAAGGCGCCGAGAGCTTCCGCAAGGCCTCCTCCACCACCCGCTTGGCCTCCTCGGCGGGAAGCCTCGCCTGGAGCTCCCGGAAGGCGAGGCCCTTCAAAAGGGTCTCCCCGTCCTTTGGGGAAAGCTCCTCTTGGCGCTTGCCCAGGCGCTTCAGCCCCTCTTCCAGCACCGCCTCGGCCCGGGTTCCCAGGTGGCGCCGCAAGGTTTCCAGAATGAGCCCGTAGATGTCCGGCATCCCCTTTAGCTTATCCTCTTTCCAGGCGCAGCGGCTCGCCGAAGTAGAGCTTCTGGTGGGGGTAGGGGATCTCTATCCCCTCCCGGTCCAGGCGGTTTTTGATGCGGCGGCGAAACTCCCGGGCCACGGCCCACTGCTCGGCGGGCTTGGTGTTGAAGAGGACGCGGATGACCACCCCGGAGTCGGCCAGGCTCTGGACCCCCAGGACCTCGGGTGGATCGGCGAAGCGTTCCCGCCACTCGGGGTCTTGGTAAAAGCGGGCCACCTCGTCCCGGAAGACCTCCAGCGCCCGGTCCAGGTCCGCCCTGTAGGCCACGCTCACGTCCACCACCGCCCGGCTCCACTCCTGGGTGAGGACGGTCACCTGGCGCACCTCGGAGTTGGGGAGGAAGTGGACCCGCCCCTCCAGGTCCCGGAGCACGGTGAGGCGCAAGGAGAAGCGCTCCACCTTCCCCCCCACGTTCCCGATCTGGACGATGTCCCCCACGCCGTACTGGTCCTCCAGGAGGATGAAGAAGCCGTTGATGAAGTCCCTCAGGAGGTTCTGCAGGGCGAAGCTCAGGGCGAGCCCCGCTACCCCCGCCCCCGCCAGGAGGGCGGTGACGTTGAGGCCCAGGTTGGAGAGGAAAAGAAGCCCCCCCAGGACCAGAACCACCGCCTTCAGCGCCGACTCGGAGACCCGCCTCAGGGTCCTTCGCCGCACCGCCTCCCGGCTCAGGCCTTCCTCGGGTTCGGGGAGGCCCCTCAGCAGAAGGGGAACCAGGCGGTAGCCCAGGAAGGTGAGGGCCAGGACGGCCAGGGCGGAAACCCCCTGCCTCCCCAGCCACCGGGTGAGCTCCCGGCCCCAGGTGCGCCAGGGCTCCAGGGGGAGGTCCAGGGCGTGGGCCAGGCGGCTGAAGGCCAAGAGGCCCACCACCCCCCACCAGAGGAGGCCCAGAAGCTGGAAGAGGCGGTCGTCCCCCTTGGTGGGGGTGAGGCGGCCCAGGGCGTTCAGGGCCCGGGCCCCGTAGCGGCCCAAGAGCCAGGCCACAAGGAGGGTCAGGGCCAGGTCCAGCCAGGGTGCCATGGGGCCACTATACCCAAGCCCCAGGGCCTTATAGTGGGGGGCATGGAGGGCCACGTGCCCGAACCCACCCACACCCTCGAGGGCTGGCACATCCTCCACGACTTCCGCCGCCTGGACTTCCCCCGGTGGCGCAAGGCCTCCCCCCCAGAGAGGCAGGCGGCCTGGGAGGAGCTTTTGGGCCTCCTCGCCCTCTGGCGGCGGGTGGAGGAGGAGGGGCGGGGGTCTTTTGGGGTCTACCAGGTCATCACCCAGAAGGCGGACCTCCTCTTCCTGAACCTCAGGGAGACCCTGGACGAGCTTCTGGAACTGGAAAGCGCCTTGAACAAGAGCCTCTTCGCCGAGTACCTTCTGCCCGCCTACGGCTTTTACTCCGTGGTGGAGCTGGGAAGCCAGGAGAAGCCTCTAGACCCCGAGTCCCCCTACGTCAAGCCCCGCCTCACCCCCAGGGTGCCCAAGGGGGGCTACGTCTGCTTTTACCCCATGAACAAAAGGCGGGAAGGGGGGGACAACTGGTACATGCTCCCCGCCAAGGAGCGGGCCCACCTCATGCGGGCCCACGGGGAGACGGGCCGGAAGTACCAGGGCAAGGTCCTCCAGGTCATCAGCGGGGCCCAGGGCCTGGACGACTGGGAGTGGGGGGTGGACCTCTTCAGCGAGGACCCCATCCAGTTCAAGAAGATCGTCTACGAGATGCGCTTTGACGAGGTCTCCGCCCGCTTCGGGGAGTTCGGGCCCTTCTACGTGGGCCGCTATCTGGACGAAAAGGCCCTGGCCCGCCTCCTGGACGTAGGATAGGGGCATGGAGCGCTACTTTTCCCTGGGGCTTTTTAGGCTCCTTCCGGAGTTTCGCCGCCTCGAGGCCGAGGCCCAGGAGCACCTGAAGGAGGAGTTCGCCCTCCTTCTCCGCCGCTATGCCGAGCGGGGGGGCTCCCTCAGGGCCTACAGCCTGGTGGGCCTCTCCGCCGAGGCCGACCTCCTCCTCTTCCAGGGGGCGGAGGACCCCAAGGCCTTCCAGGCCCTTCGGCGGGAGGCCAACCGGACCCGGTTCATGGGCTACCTGGAGCCCGTGGCCCTCTTCCTGGACCGGGGGGAGGGGGAGCCGGGGGAAGACCCCGTGGCCCTCTTCCCCTACGGGCTGGAAGGCGCCCCTCCTCAGGGGGCGAAGGTCCTCCAGGGGCGGCAGGTGGTCCTCCTGGAGGGGCCCCTCGCCCTCCTCTTCCCCCTGGCGGTGGCGGAGGGGGGGTATCTGGCCCTCCCCCGGGGCTTCCGGGAAGCCTTGGACGACCTGGGCTAAGCGCCCGCACTTTGGTTTCGCAACATGGGGTGCCCAAGCCGGGGCTAAAGGCTTTTCTGGGGCCCCCACCGCGGCAAAAGCCGCGGTGGGGTACTTAGCGGAGGCGCTTCAGGGCCTCCTTGATGAGCTCCTGGGCCTTGGCCTTAGGGTTTTTGGCCAGGAGGTCCAGGACCACGCTCCGGGCCTGCCCCTCCTTGAAGCCCAGGGCGGCCAGGGCCAGGATGGCCTCCTCCGCCTCCCGGCTTTCCACCCTTTCCCCGGTGAGGAGGTCCTTGGGCACCTTGCCCTTGAGCTCCAGGGCCAGGCGCTCGGCCAGGCGCCTGCCCACCCCGCTGGCCGAGGTGAGGAGCCTCAGGTCCCCCTCGGCCAGGGCCTGGGCCAGAAGCCTCGGGGGGAGGGCGGAGAGGAGGGCCAGGGCCACCTTGGGCCCCACCCCGCTCACGGAGAGGAGGAGCTCAAAGAGCTTGAGGCTCTCCTCCTCGGGGAAGCCGAAGAGGAAAAGGCCTTCCTCCTTGAGGAGGAGGTGGGTGTGGACCCCCACCTCCTCCCCCTCCCTCAGGCCCTGGAGGAAGGGGCTTGGGGCCTGGACCTGGAAGCCCACCCCGCCCACCAGGAGGAGGAAGCTCCCCTCCTCCTTCCTGGCCACCACGCCCTTCAAGTAGCGAATCATACCCCTGTTTCCCCTTTCCTTCGGCCTATTGCCGGGGCCCCCATGCTGGCTTGGGCCAGCATGGGGTGGCATCATCGCCCTTGGAAGCGGGGCGGGCGCTTCTCCCGGAAGGCCCTGACCCCCTCCTCGTGGTCCAGGGTGCGCCCCGCCTCCCCCTGGAGGATGGCCTCGAGGGCCAGGGCCTCGGTGAGGGAGAGGCGGTAGGTCTCCAGGAGGAGCTTTTTGGTGAGGGCCAGGGCGCGGGTGGGGCCCTGGGCCAGCTCCTGGGCCTTCCCCATGGCCTCCTCCATGAGGCGCTCGGCGGGCACCACCCGGTGCACCAGGCCTAGCGCCAGCGCCTCCTCCGCCGAGAGGCGGGGGGAGAGGTAGAGGAGCTCCTGGGCCTTGGCCAGGCCCACCAGGCGGGGCAGGAGGAAGCTCATCCCCGTGTCGGGCACCAGGCCGATGCGGGCGAAGGCCGTGGTGAAGCTGGCCCCCACCGCCGCCAGGCGGTAGTCCCCCCAGAGGGCCAGGCTCATCCCCGCCCCCGCCGCCGGGCCGTTGACGGCCACCACCAGGGGCTTTTCCAGGGCGCTGATGGCCTCCACCACCCGGTTGTAGCGGCGGAGATGGGCCTCGTAGTCGGGCTTGGCCTCGCCGAACTCCGTGAGGTCCTGGCCGGCGGAGAAGGCCTTTCCCGCCCCCGTGAGGAGGAGGGCGCGGACCTCCTTGTCCTCGTTGGCGGCTTGGAGGGCCTGAAAGAGGGCTTCCAGAAGCTCGCCCGTGATGGCGTTGAGCCTTTCGGGCCGGTTCAGGGTCAGGACCAGGACGCTTCCCTGGCGCTCCGTCAGGATCATGGCCCCATTGTAAAGCCCCAGAGCACCTACACCGCTTTTTGGTGTAGCGTAGTGAAGGGGGTATACCGCCCCGGGAGGTAGGATGGAGCTCACGCTGGAAAGCCAAGGCTACCTGGAGGCCCTGTACCGGGCTTACCTGGAGGACCCCTTTTCCCTGCCCGAGGAGTGGCGGCGCTACTTCTCCGCTTTGGCCCTGGAGGACGGCCGACGAGAACCCCTGGCCAAGGCCCCGCCTTTGGCCGAGGCCTTTGACCCGGCCTTTCCCCTGAAGGTGGAGAGGCTGGCCCAGGCCTACCGGGAGCTGGGCCACCTGGCGGCCCAGATAGACCCCCTGGGCCGAAAGCGCCCCTGGCCCAAGGCGCTCACCCTGGAGGCCCATGGCCTCGCCCCCGAGGACCTCAAAAAACCCCTTCCCCCCGTCTTTGGGGCCCCCACCCTCGAGGCCCTTCTGGAGCGCCTAAAGGCCACCTATTTGGGCCCGGTGGGCTTTGAGCTCGCCCACGTGGAGCCCGAGGAGCGGGCCTGGCTCCTGGCCCAGGTGGAGGCCCCCTGGCCCAAGCCCCCCCTCGAGGCCAGGAAGCGGCTTCTCCGGGGCCTCATGGAGGCCAGCCTCTTTGAGGCCTTCCTGCAGAAGAAGTACCTGGGGGCCAAGACCTTCAGCGTGGAGGGCCTGGAAAGCCTCATCCCCCTTCTCCAGGAGACCCTGGAGGAGGCGGCCCGGCACGGGGTGCGGGAGGTGGTCCTGGGCATGGCCCACCGGGGGCGTCTGAACGTCCTGGCCCACGTGGTGGGCAAGCCCTTTGAGCGCATCTTCCGCGAGTTTGAGGAGATCTTCCCCGAGGGCTACTCCGGGGACGTCAAGTACCACCTGGGCTTCTCCAGCGACCGCCTGACCGCCTCTGGGCCCATCCACGTCTCCTTGAACTTCAACCCCAGCCACCTGGAGTTCGTGAACCCCGTGACCTTGGGCCGGCTTCGGGCCAAGCAGGACCGCTTCGGGGACCGGGAGAGGCGGCGGGGCCTGGCGGTTTTGGTCCACGGGGACTCGGCCTTCATCGGGGAGGGGATCGTCCAGGAGACCCTGAACCTGTCCCAGCTCCCCGGCTACGGGGTGGGGGGCACCCTCCACGTGGTGGCCAACAACCAGCTGGGCTTCACCACCCTGCCCTCGGAGTACACCTCCTGCCGCTACCCCACGGATATCGCCAAGATGCTGGGGGCGCCCATCTTCCACGTGAACGCCGAGGCCTTGGACGAGCTCTGGTTCGTCCTGAGGCTGGCCCTGGCCTACCGCCAGCGCTACGGCAAGGACGTGGTCATAGACCTGGTGGGCTACCGCCGCCGGGGCCACAACGAGACCGACGAGCCCTCCTTCACCCAGCCCACCATGTACGCCGAGATCGCCCGGCGCCCCGAGCCCTGGAAGGTCTACGCCGAGCGCCTTCTGGCCGAGGGGGCCATCTCCCAGGAGGAGATCGGGGCCTGGCAGGAGGCCTACCTGGAGCGGCTGGAGGGCGAGTTCGCCCGGGTCAAGGCCGAGCCGGGCCCGGTGGTCCTCCACGGGCTTTCCGGCATCTGGCAGGGGTACGTGGGCGGGGAGGACCGCCTGGTGCCGGAGGTGGACACCGGGGTGGCCAAGGAGGCCCTAAGGAACCTCCTCCTGCGCCTGGCCTCGGTTCCCGAGGGCTTCCAGGTCCACCCCAAGCTGAAGCGCTTCCTGGAGGCCCGCCGGGAGATGGCCGAGGAAAAGCGCCCCCTGGACTGGGCCGCCGCCGAGGCCCTGGCCTTCGCCTCCTTGGCGGTGGAGGGGCATAGGGTGCGCCTCACGGGCCAGGATGCCCTAAGGGGCACCTTCACCCAGCGCCACGCCGCCCTCTACGACTACGCCACCGGCAGGCCCTACATCCCCCTCCAGCACCTGGCCGAGGGGCAGGCCGAGGTGGAGATCTACAACTCCCCCCTCTCCGAGGCCGGGGTCCTGGGCTTTGAGTACGGCTACAGCCTGGACTACCCCGAGGGCCTCATCCTCTGGGAGGCCCAGTTCGGGGACTTCGTCAACGTGGCCCAGGTCTACATTGACCAGTTCCTGGCCAGCGCTGAGGCCAAGTGGAACCGGCTTTCGGGGCTGGTGCTCCTCCTGCCCCACGGCCTCGAGGGCCAGGGCCCCGAGCACTCCTCCGCCAGGCTGGAGCGCTTTTTGCAGCTTGGGGCCCGGGACAACCTCCAGGTGGCCTACCCCACCACCCCGGCCCAGTTCTTCCACCTCCTGCGCCGCCAGGTGAAGCGCAAAATCCGCAAGCCCCTCGTCGTCATGACCCCCAAGAGCCTCCTCCGCCACCCCGAGGTGGTCTCCGCCCTGGAGGAGCTGGCCCAGGGCCGCTTCCAGAAGGTCATCCCCGAGCGCGTCCAGGGGGCCAGGAAGGTCCTCCTCACCTCGGGCAAGGTCTACTACGACCTCCTGGCCAAGAGGCGGGAGCTTGCGGCGGAGGACGTGGCCCTCATCCGGCTGGAGCTCCTCTACCCCTTCCCCGAGGAGGAGCTCAAGGAGGCCCTGGGCTTCTACCCCAGGAAGACCCCGGTGGTCTTCGTCCAGGAAGAGCCCGTCAACCAGGGGGCCTGGTGGTACCTCTCGGCCCGCTTCTGCGGGGAGATCTACGGCCACCCCTTCAGCGTGGTGGCCCGGCCCGAGTCCCCAAGCCCGGCCGTGGGCTCCTCCAAGGTGCACAGGCTGGAGCAGGAAGCGCTTCTTGAGGAAGCTTTTAGGTGAGGAGGTCCAAGGTGCAGGAGCTGAAAGTCCCCTCTGTGGGCGAGTCCATCGTGGAAGTGGAGATCGGCGCCTGGCTGAAGAAGGAGGGCGAGGCCTTCGGGGCCGACGAGCCCTTGGTGGAGCTCATCACCGACAAGGCCACCCTGGAGCTCCCCGCCCCCTTCGCCGGGACCCTGAAGAAGATCCTGAAGGCCCAGGGCGAGACGGCCCGGGTGGGGGAGGCCATCGCCCTCCTGGAGGAGGGGAAGGCGGAGGCGCAGGTCCAGGCGCCCACCCAGGCCCCTGAGGAGGCTTCCCCGGAGCCCCTGGCCATGCCCGCCGCCGAGCGGCTCATGCGGGAGGCGGGGGTCTCCCCGGAGGAGGTGGTGGGCACCGGCCTGGGCGGCCGCATCCTCAAGGAGGACGTGGAGCGCCACCTGGAGGCGCGGAAAGCCCCTCCCAGGCCCGAGCCCGCGCCGCCCCCTTCCCCTCAGGCCCCTACCGACAGGCCCTGGCGGGTGGACGAGGCCGTGCCCATGACCCCCCTCCGCCGCCGCATCGCCGAGAGGCTCCTCCAGGCCCGCCAGACCACGGCCATGCTGACCACCTTCAACGAGGCCGACATGTCGGCGGTCATCGCCCTGAGGCGGGAGCTGGGGGAGGCCTTCCAGAAGAAGCACGGGGTCAAGCTGGGCTTCATGAGCTTCTTCGTCAAGGCCGTGGTCCAGGCCCTGAAGGAGATCCCCGAGCTGAACGCCGAGATCCGGGATGGCACCATCGTCTACCACCGCTACTACGACATCGGCATCGCCGTGGGGGGCGGGGAGGGGCTGGTGGTGCCCGTCCTGAGGGACGCCGACCGCCTCTCCTTCGCCGAGATAGAGAGGCAGATCGCCGACTTCGCCGAACGGGCAAGGGCCAGGAAGCTCAAGCCCGAGGAGCTCATGGGGGGCACCTTCACCATCACCAACGGGGGGATCTACGGCTCCTTAAACTCCACCCCCCTCCTCAACCCGCCCCAGGTGGGGATTCTGGGCATGCACGCCATCCAGGAGAGGCCCGTGGCCCGGGAGGGCCAGGTGGTCATCCGCCCCATGATGTACCTGGCCCTCTCCTACGACCACCGCATCGTGGACGGGAGGGAGGCGGTCACCTTCCTGCGCCGGGTGAAGGAGCTCATAGAAAACCCCGCCCGGCTCCTTCTGGAGGTGTGAGGTGTACGACCTCCTGGTGATCGGGGCCGGGCCCGGCGGGTACGTGGCCGCCATCCGGGCGGCCCAGCTGGGGATGCGGGTGGGGGTGGTGGAGAAGGAGAAGGCCCTGGGGGGGACCTGCCTCAGGGTGGGGTGCATCCCCTCCAAGGCGCTTCTGGAGACCACCGAGCGCATCTACGAGGTGAAAAAGGGCCTCCTTGGGGCCAGGGTCCAGGGCCTCGAGGTGGACCTGAAGGCCCTCATGGCCCACAAGGACAAGGTGGTCCAGGCCAACACCCAGGGGATTGAGTTCCTCTTCAAGAAAAACGGCATCGCCCGCCACCTGGGCACGGCCCGCTTCCTCTCCGAGAGGAAGGTCCTGGTGGAGGAGACGGGGGAGGAGCTCTCGGCCCGCTTTTTCCTCATCGCCACTGGAAGCGCCCCCCTCATCCCCCCCTGGGCCCAGGTGGACGGGGAAAGGGTGGTGACCTCCACCGAGGCCCTTTCCTTCCCCGAGGTGCCGGAGAGGCTCATCGTGGTGGGGGGCGGGGTCATCGGCCTCGAGCTCGGCGTGGTCTGGCACCGCCTGGGGGCCGAGGTGGTGGTCCTGGAGTACATGGACCGGATCCTGCCCACCATGGACGCCGAGCTTTCCCGGGCGGCGGAAAAGGTCTTTAAAAGGGAGGGCCTCACCATCCGCACGGGGGTGCGGGTCACCGCCGTGCTGCCCCAGGCCAAGGGGGCCCGGGTGGAGCTGGAAGGCGGGGAGGTTCTGGAGGCGGACCGGGTGCTTTTGGCCGTGGGCCGGAGGCCCTACACCGAGGGGCTTGGCCTGGAAAACGCCGGGCTTTTCACCGACGAAAGGGGCCGGATCCCCGTGGACGAGCACCTGAGGACCAAGCTTCCCCACATCTACGCCATCGGGGACGTGATCCGGGGCCCCATGCTGGCCCACAAGGCTAGCGAGGAGGGCATCGCCGCGGTGGAGCACATGGCGAAGGGCTTTGGCCACGTGGACTACCAGGCCATCCCCAGCGTGGTCTACACCCACCCCGAGGTGGCCGGCGTGGGGTACACGGAGGAGGAGCTGAAGGAAAAGGGCATCCCCTACAAGGTGGGGAAGTTCCCCTACACTGCCTCGGGCCGCGCCCGGGCCATGGGGGATACGGAAGGGTTTATCAAGGTCCTGGCCCACGCCAAGACCGACCGCATCCTGGGGGTCCACGGGATCGGGGCCCGGGTGGGGGACGTCCTGGCCGAGGCGGCCTTGGCCATCTTCTTCAAGGCCAGCGCCGAGGACGTGGGCCGCGCCCCCCACGCCCACCCCTCCCTCTCGGAGATCCTCAAGGAGGCCGCCTTGGCGGCGTGGGAGAAGCCCATCCATCTCTAAACGGGCGCAAAAAGCCCCGCGCGAGGTGGTTCGCGCGGGGCTTGGCCTTCTACCCGTCAGGGTCGGGCCAGGGTGATGACCGGGGAGGTCCACTCCTCCCAGTGGCGCGGGTTCCTGGGGTCGCCCAAGGCCTTCAGGACCCGGATCCGCACCACGTACTGGCCGTTGGGTACCTCTCTAAAGAGGGTCACCTCGCGGCCGTTGTCCATGTTGCTGTGGATCCGGGTGCCGTCCCAGGCGAAGGCGAAGAAGCCCGTTGCGGTGGAGTTCCTGGGCACGTACTCCAGGTCCACGAACTTGTTGAAGACCGGGTGGACGGGGCGGCCGTTGGCGTGGAGGATCTGCATCTCCAGCTTGCTCACCGGGTGGTCCAGGTGGACCAGGAAGTAGGGGATGTCGCCCTCTTGGAGGGTGAAGGTGGCGGGGTCGGACACCCGGACGTAGCTGGCACCCTGGAGACGGGCCAACCAGGGGAAACCGAAGGGGGTGGGGGCCAGGGCTTGGATGGCCTGGTAGTCCCCTTTGTAGCCGGCATAGGGCACCCGGCCCAGGACCTGCCCTTCCCCTCCCTGCACCACCAGGTAGCCGCCGAACAGGCTGCCCTCGGGGAGGTTGGGGTTGGGGAGGATGGTCACAGCCACCGAGGCCGACTGGCCGGGGGCTAGGGTTAGGCTAGCGGGCGAGAAGCTCACCTGCGCGGGGGCGCTCAGGTAGGTGAGGCTAAAGGTGCCCTGGGAGGCCACGGCCGCTGTGTGGCTGAAGGTGTAGGTCTCTGGGGCGGAGCCCAGGTTGGTGAGGGTGAGGGTGGCGGTGGCCGAGCCCCGCTCCACCTCCCCCAGGGCCAGCTCGCTGGGGCTTAGGGCCACTTGGGCTTGCAGGGCGTTCAAGGCCTGCACCATCCCTGCCCCCTGTCGGTGGACGGCCTCGATCAGGCCCAGCTGGGGGGCCAAGGCGAAGCGCATGGGCTGGGCGGTGTTCTGCAGGGCGGACTTCACCTCCTCCGGCCGGGCCTGGGGCCTAGCCTGGAGGTAAAGGGCGGCCACGCCTGCCACGTGGGGGGCCGACATGGAGGTGCCGCTTAGGACCGCATACCCGCCCCGCTCCAGGGGGTAAGTGGAGTAGATGAGCCCTCCCGGAGCCCCTAGGTTGGGCTTGAGGCTGAGGTCAGGGGAGAGCCCGATGGAGCTAAAGGAGCTTATGAGGTTGCCGGTGGGGTTGGGGAAAGAGCCCACCTGGTCCGTCCAGGTGAGGGTGACGGGGCCTTGGGCTATGCGGTTGTCGATGAGGAGGCCCTCCTGGTCGGAGATGGTCACCACGGGGATGCCTACAGGCGGGGTTCCCGCCACGGTGGCGGCGAAACGCCCGGGAACGTTGTTGTAGATGATGACTGCCCGGGCTTCGGCGTTTTCCGCATTCTTGGCCTTGGTGTAGAAGGTGCACCCGCCGCGGCGGATGAGGACGGCGTAGCCTTCCAGGCTCCCCGCGGGCAGGGAGTGTAGTTGGCCGAGGCATGTGAGACTGGGGGACCGACCCTCCCTGCATAGCCCGGGACTCCAGGGGGGCAAGACCCCCCAGGGCCCGGTGGGGCTTCCTGCGGTTGCAGGCTAGGTAAGTCTCCAGCTCGCCTGGAGCTCGGGAAGCCCTAAGGGTAAGGGCCGAGGATAGAGCTCGTCGTGGAAGGTCCGCCCTGTCTTTGGGGCCAGGTCCAGGTGGGCAGGCCTCCTCAAATCCCCGGCTGACATCCCGCTCCGGGGTAGGGTCTTTGTGTATACTTATGCATACCCCCTCGAGGGGGTAGACTGGGAGGGACATGAAGATCGTCTTGGCCTACTCCGGCGGACTGGACACCAGCATCATCCTCAAGTGGCTCAAGGAAACCTACGGGGCCGAGGTCATCGCCTTCACCGCCGACATCGGCCAGGGGGAGGAGGTGGAGGAGGCCCGGGAGAAGGCCTTGAAGACCGGGGCCTCCAAGGCCATCGCCCTGGACCTCAAGGAGGAGTTCGTCCGGGACTTCGTCTTCCCCATGATGCGCACGGGGGCGGTCTACGAGGGCTACTACCTCCTGGGCACCGCCATCGCCCGGCCTTTGATCGCCAAGTACCTGGTGAAGATCGCCGAGGAGGAGGGGGCGGAGGCCATCGCCCACGGGGCCACGGGCAAGGGCAACGACCAGGTGCGCTTTGAGC
>Ga0079995_1056825_pt1 | contig 19999 bp, 20 predicted proteins | sample FaiFalFF_MnMetaG_2_FD_69198 | JGI IMG/M metagenome (GOLD analysis project Ga0079995, IMG submission 69198) | Freshwater microbial communities from Yellowstone National Park, Wyoming, USA - Fairy Falls C (FF_Mn_C) (SPADES assembly) (version 4) | ecosystem: Environmental > Aquatic > Freshwater >...
CTTTGAGAGCATTTTTAAGGTTAGAGCTAAATAGGTTGATAACAGGGATAAGCTAGTATGAGGCAAAATTGAGGATAGTTCGTGAAGCAATAAGAGAGTTTAGGGCTAATTTTCTATTCAGATTCCTTTAAATGCGTAAGTTCTATTTTTATTTTTAATAATAAAATGGTATTCCAAACCCAGCGCTCAAAGATATAAAATACCTATCTTTTATTTCCTTCATATCAAAAAAGCTAAATCCTATCTTCACTGCAAATTCAGGAGAAATTCCTATTCTTAATCCTGCTGAGTATTCAAAGTGTTTGTTGAAAAGATTACGAGCACCATATCCCCCACCATCTCTTTTTTCTTTCAGTATCGCCTGTAATTTTTCAAAGTAAGGATTTCCATCTTGCCAATCAAAAGTTGCAATCTGTAAATATGGTCTTATACTATCAATAAGCTCTGAACCGAAGACAGGATAAGATAAAATTATGAATCCTCCCCAACCAGATTTTTTAGATTCTAAATCTCTCAACAAAAATCCTTCAAGCAAAGCTATAAGTCCTCCTGAGTTGTTATAAGATATGTTCCCTCCTAATATGAAGTGTCGGACACGAGTTTCAACTGTTTTCTCTTGCATCTGCATTTCGGGAGAAGCATGTACTGCGGGTGCGTGCGCGTGCATAGTCATACTCTCTTTTTTTATTCTAAATGGATCATAACCCAATGATACACCAACTTCTCCAAATCCTCTTCTTACAAAAAGCTTGCCGATGAAAGTTTTTTCTTTATCAAAATCCCAAAGAGGAGAAGCACCAAACTGTAAGTTCCCGGTTCCAACATTTATAATATATCCCGGTCGAAATTCTCCTATTTCGGCAGAGCCTTCTGCTTCAAATCCTATTGAGTGAATAGGTAAAGGTCCTCCGTGATCTTCAAATTCTATTATAAGTGGTCTTCTTATAACTGGCATAAGGTAAAGTCCGTGATGCCACTCTCTTGTAAAATAACCAAGTGGAGAGTGAAAGCGACCTACCCTTAAAGTAAAAAGCTTATGGAAATCATAGCCCAAATAAAGTCTTTCAATCTCAATAATCAACCTTTCAAACACAAGCTCAAAAAAACCTTCTGCTCTGCCGAGCTTCAAATAAGACATATAGGATATATGCGCTACGCGGAAGTTGATGAGCTTTTCATCTGAAAAGTAATCGCCACCCGTCTCCCCGTATAGATACGTAAAACCACGAAACTCTTGAGCTTGAACCGAACCCACAAGACTAATCACCAAAAGAAAGAAAGAAAGAATGAATGAAAGAATGAATGGAAATATGTTTTTCATTTCTTTTCACCTCCTTTTCTCTCATATTTTTTATCTCTTTTTTTCTATAGTTTAATTTTCGTTTAAGCTAAAAATTAAAATTCAACAATTAGAATTCAAAAAAATTTTACAAATTTTGCAAAAGTTTTTCATTCCAAAAAATTTTTCATTTTTTCCGATGTCTTCAAGAAGTTTTCTTGCTATTTCCTTTTTTCTTCAGGGGTTTCAGCTAAAATCAGGAGAGCAATTATTCTGAACCCATTTTGTTGATAATTATTGCTTTATTCTCTTTCTACAATTTTTTCTGTTTATCCAAACCAAGCAAGATAGTTTATATAGAGCCTTCCTTTTTTTCTTTTATTTTTTTTATTATGTTTGATGTGGAAAATCCTTCAAACAATTTCACTCTGACAACTCTACCACCTTTACTTTTTACAAAATCTGCCCCGACTATTTTGTCTTCTGACCAGTCTTCCCCTTTAACGAGAACATCTGGTTCAATTTGTTTTATCAAGTTTTCGGGAGTATCTTCGGAAAAAGGTACAACATAGTCAACGGCTTCAATAGAAGCTAAAACAACCTGGCGAGCAGACAAAGGTAAAATAGGTCTATCTTGCCCTTTCAATCTTCTTACAGAATCGTCATCGTTTATACCAACTATCAAAACATCACCCTGTTTTTTTGCTTCAAACAGAATTTTTATGTGTCCCGGATGAATTATATCAAAGCATCCGTTTGTGAAAACTATGATTTTACCTTTTGATTTCAAGTCTTTCACAAGCTCTTTCAAAATATCTTGTGAAATAACAATTTTCTCTTCTGGAAGTCTGATTTTCATCTGACAATAATTTCTTTCATTATTTCCCTGTGTCTTTGCTCTGCTCTTTCGTCCATCTTATCAAGAATCATTTTCGTTTCCCTACTACTTTCTTGAATGAGCCTCTGAGTTTCCTTGATCAATTCTCTGGTTTCTTTGATGTCTTCTCTGATTTCTCTTATCAATTTTTCAGTTCTTATTCCTTGAATAAAACTCAATACACCTAATATTAGTCCTAAAAGTGTGATAAGAATGGCGTGGTCGGGAGGCAAAAGAACCCAGCTTAATCCTATCACTCCTCCAAAAAAAATTAGTTCAAACACAATAAAATTTTAATGCAAAAATCGTTATTATTTTCTTTCTTCCTTATTTTTTCATTTCGTGTATATAATTTTCCAACCAAACTTTTTTGCGAACCTTTTGAGTCTTGGATCAGGATTGACAGCAACGGGATTCCCAACAGAAAGAAGAGTATCAAAATCGTAAAAGCTATCTGTATAAAAGAAACTTTCGGTTAAATCTATATTTTTTTCTCTCGCAAATTTTCTCATCCAAAATGTTTTTCCTCTGCCTATGCATATCGGTTCAACGACCTTACCTGTGAATTTTCCGTCTTTTATTTCAAGCTCAATAGCGATAACATTTTCTATTCCTAAAAATTTTGCTATTGGTTCTATAAGCATTTTGAAATTCGCTGAAAGTATAGCGATTTGATGTCCCGATTTTTTATGCTCTTCAATAAGTTTGACAGCTCCTGGCAGTATGTATTTTAGAGCTCTTTTGTATACTGACTGCGCAAGCTCATCAAATTTTTCTAAATCCATTCCCTCCATATCTTCAATATTGTTTTTCAAAACATCTTCTGCTTTAAGAAGGTTGAACCTATATTTTATGAGCCAAAAATACCACAAAATAAATCTGAATTTAGATACCATATTTTTCCTTATAAGTTCCTCTCCGATCAGCCTATAAAGGTCTTTTCCCACGATAACATAGTCCAAATCAAAGAAAGCTCCAATTTTTTTTGGATTTGACATCTGCAAAGAAAAATTTTTGTTCCAAAAAATCTCTTGAATAGAAAAATCAAGAAAAAGGTATAAGTTTTGAGAAAAAAAAGAAAATCAAAGAAAAAATCAACAAAATTTTTAATAATATGAATGAGCAACCAAAATTTAAAATAGCGGAAGAGCTAAGAAAAAAGGGGATAAAAGCAACTCCTCAAAGAATTTCAATATACAAAAAAATAACAGAGACTTGCGGTCATGTCACAGCAGAAGAAATTTATGAGAAGATAAAAAACGAAGTTCCATCGCTTTCACTTAGCACAGTTTATAGAACACTAAAACAATTTGAAGATAAAGGAATGATATTCACTTTATCTTCGTCAGGAGAATATGGCGTTACAATTTTTGATACAAATCCTCATCCACACCACCATTTTATATGTAAAATTTGCAACACTATAATAGACATACCAGAAGACTCAATTAAAATTGAGCAAAGAAAAAATATTCCAGGAAAAGGTGAAACAGCCTCTGTGATAATAAGAGGAGTATGTGATAAATGCTCAAAGAAAAAGAAAAATTAAAAAGAGAAATTAGAGAGAAAAAACAAAATACGGAATAAGTAATAGGAAAAAGTAGGAATAAAATGGAGTCAAACCAAATCAAAAATGAGCAGGAAAAATTCAAAAATATAAGAAAAACTTGAAAATTAAATCATTAAATCAATTCAGCATATATCAAATAAACATAAAAAAATAAAATAATAAAACAAAAAATTAGGAGGTAAAAAGTTATGGCTAAACTTCTTGAAGGGAAAGTGGCAGTAATAACAGGTGCAGGAAGAGGTATCGGAAGAGAAGAAGCTATAATGCTAGCCCAGCATGGCGCAAAGGTAGTAGTAAATGACCCAGGAGTTGGTTTTTCAGGAGAAGGGAAAGAAACCCGTGTTGCAGATGAAGTCGTTGAAGAAATAAAAAAGATGGGAGGAGAAGCCGTTGCAAATTATGACTTCGTAAATGACTTTGAAGGAGCCAAAAGAATAATCCAAACAGCAATAGATACATTCGGGAAAATAGATATACTTGTAAACAACGCAGGAATTTTAAGAGACAAAATGATTTTCAATATGGAAGAAGAAGATTGGGATAAAGTTATGGCTGTTCATCTGAAAGGAACATTTAACTGTACTCACCATGCATGTGTATGGTGGAGAAATCAGGCAAAAGCAGGAAAACCTGTATCAGGAAGAATAATAAATACAACATCAGATGCGGGACTTTTAGGTAATATCGGACAATCTAACTATGGAGCAGCCAAAGCGGGAATAGCAGCATTTACAATAATTGTTGCAGAAGAAATGGCAAAGTACGGCGTCACAGTGAATGCAATTGCCCCGGTAGCAAGAACAAGATTAACAACAGAAGCAACTCCCCAGCTCGCAGCAATATTTGAATCAGTTGCTAATGCTCCATTTGATGTTCTCAACCCAAAATCAATTGCTCCTCTCATAGTTTATCTTGCATCAGACAAAGCAGCGGGTATAACAGGGCAGGTGTTCAGAATAGTTGGAAACATGATATGGCTTATGGGGGGATGGCGTTCCGTATCAAAACGCAAAAAAAACAAAAAAGAATACTGGCATCCAGAAGAACTTGATGGGGTCATAAGAGAAATGTTAAAAGAAGCTCCTCCAAAAGAAAGCATGATGGAAGTAATGCAAGAAGTCCTAAAGGAGGCACAAGGATAAAAAAAGAATAGAAGAAGAAGAAAAAATAGAAATAAAAAAATAGAAATAAAAAAGGAAGGTAAAAAAATAAAAAAACCATGCCAAAGTTGAGAACTTCTAAAACAGTAGCGAAAAGAATAAGGATAACAAAGAGTGGTAAAGTGAAATTCTGGAGGTCAGGTTGGAGCCATTATAAAACAGGGGAGTCATCAAAATGGAAAAGACAGATGCGAAAACCTTCAATAGTTGAGAACAAAGCTTTTGAAAAAATAGTGAAAGAATCGCTGAAAAGATCTCCGTAATCAAATAAATCCGCAAGCTGCAAGAAAAGATTTTCGCTCATCAGGTTTTCCATCGCACACTTTCCCTCTTTTTAAAGCTTGACACCCTCCCCTGCACTCAGTATATATTGAACAAGATGAACAACCTTTAAGAGGGGTTCTAAAATACCTGAACCTCTGGCTATTTTTCCATATATCAAAAAATCTTTCTTCAATTATGTTCCCTGCCTTGAAAAAACTGTGATCCCTCAAAAATCCGCAAGGGAAAACATCTCCATTTACTTTCACCGTTGCAAAAGTTGTTCCGGCAGGACAAATAGAACATTCTTCGGGCAAATCACCAAAGAAAGTCTTCAATGAGCAATCAAGTTCAACTTCAAAATCTTTGTACTTCCCACTTATATTTCTCACATCATCCATAATTTTTATTATCATTTCATTTGTGAGAGCAAGAGTTGATATATTTTTCCCTCTACCCTCCGGAACGAAAGCTAAAATAAATAATTTTTTTGCTCCAAGTTGCCTTGAAATCTCAGCCATATCTTGAACGAATTTGTAGGTTTCTGCTGTTGCGACAAAAGAAACTATTACACTAAATCCAAAAGAAGAAAGCATACGAATTGCATCACAAGTTTTCTCAAAAGTATTTGGTCCTCTTATCTTTTCGTGCAATTCTTTTGTTGAACCATCTAAACTCACAAAAATGTGTTTTAGTCCGGATTGTTTTAGTTTGAGAGCCATCTTTTCTGTTATGAAATAACCTGCCGTACTCAAATACAAATTCGGAATTCTTCCCAAGGTATATTCTATCGCTTCATAAATATAAGGATAAGCTAATGGCTCACCTCCTATTATGTCAATAGCATCAACCCCTATCTTTGCACAATCATCAACAAGCTCTTTATATTTTTCTATTGGTAGATCAACTTTCCCCTCTCCGCCCCCTACACTGCAATGAATACACCTCAAAGGACATCTCAAAGTTATCTCAACTTCAAGAAGTTTTAAAGGATATATTTTCTCTATTTTTTGCTCCTTGCTATTTGGAACATATTTTCCGTTCCCTCCACCAGTATAAGATATAATACCGGTATGTTCTAATTTTACCCTATTCATTTTAGATTACCTCCTTTTATCTTGCTATCAAGAAATGATCAGTTGAAAACTTTATAATGAAAAATCTTTTATTTAACCTTCTTGTTTGAGCTAAACCTGTGCAAAATTTGTTCTGTTTAAGACGAGACCAGATGGTATTTTCGGCCAAAAATAGGTTGATTTTGGAGGAAGAACTTTTCCCCTTTTTACAACACTCCAAATCTCTTGCATAGATAAAGGTTTTGGAATAATTGAACATCCCAATTCCCCCCTTAATAATTTACTTATAGATTTCAGCATATTATGTTCAAATTCAACGGGGATATTTTTTATAATATATTCATGCAAAATTTCAATGTGTGTTTTTTCTGGAATTTTTCTTATATTCACAGACAAAGATGAATTATCACCGAAAAAGAATAAAAAATCACTATTTTGGAAGGAAAGGAAAGACAAAGGGTTATCAAAATTATTGCTATTTGTCTGCAAATGATTTTTTGATATCACTATATCTTCTTGTAAATTAATTTTTTTCTCCTCTCCCCTTTTGATTTCTCTCAAAATAGGAAGTATGAGAAAACCAGAACTTTCGTCAGATATAAAAGCCATAAAAAATTTTTCGTTTTTCTTACCTTGATATACATGTTTTATTGCGTTAAACCTATGATGTCCATCTGCTATTATAAATTCTCTATCTTGGAGATAGTAAATGAGCTCAAAATCATCTGTCTCAAAAAATTTGCAATCAACATCCAAGCCATACTCCGTTGAATTATACTTGAAGTTAAAAAGAAGATTAAGATTTCCTTGCTTTAAAGTTTTTTCATACCACTTTCTTATGTTATAACCACCCGCAACTAAAAATATAGGACAAGTGTTACATCCTGTCTTTTCTAAAAGCTCTATTCTATCCTCTATAACACGAGGTCTTGTACTTTCATGTTGGAAAATTTTTGCTTCGTAAGATACTAATGCAATTATTCCAACGGCTTCATGAAAATTTTTACCATCATAAAAACTTTGGGTCAAAACATATAACTTTTCTTTTTCACTCTGAACCAATATATTTCTCTTTATAAAATCTTCAAGGGTTTTTTTAGCGTGGTCATGTCCGAAAGGTGAGAGAACAACCCTCACATAGTTAAGCTCGCTCTTTTTTAAAAGTTCCTCTTGCATCTTCTCATCTATAACATCGTATGGGGGACAGATTATATCGCTCATCTTTGCTCTAAAATGCGGAGAATATGTTATGCCTCTAAAAGGTTTTATTACTTCAAAAGATTCCATTAGTTCTCTGCTCATCTATCGAGCTCCCCAGCAACTATATTTATGCTTCCCAAAACAGCGACGAAATCTGCAAGTTTATGTCCCAAAACCATATGTCTGAAAGCTTGATATATAGCAAAACAAGGAGGTCTTATCCTTATCCTCCAAGGAGTTCTTTTACCAACAGAGATACCAAAAAATCCAAGCTCTCCATTAGCAGCTTCACCTCCGAAATAATACCAACCATAAGGAGGCACGACCCCCTCTGCAATACCTTTGAAGTGATGGATTAGAGCTTCTATTTGAGTATAAACATATTTTTTATCTGGTAAAGTTGGCAGATTAGCGCGTTTATCTGATTTTATTCTTATTCCATCATCTGGTAGATTATCAAGAGCTTGTCTTATTATTTTCGCACTTTGAACCATCTCCTCCATTCTCACAAGATACCTTGAATAAACATCTCCTTCGGTTGCTATTGGGACTTCAAAATCAAACTCGTCATACAAACCATAAGGCTGGACTTTTCTTATATCCCATGCTACACCAGACCCCCGCAAAGAGGGACCAGTAAATCCCCACTCAATAGCATCGTCAGCAGAAACGACTCCAATTTTACGAGTTCTATCTATGAAAATTCTATTTTTAGTTAGAAGGTTATCAACATCTTTTAGAGCTCTTGGCAAAAGTTCATCTATAATATATCTTATTTTTTGGATTGTTTTTTCATCCAAATCTTTTCTTACTCCTCCGAAAGATGTTCCTGATGTTGTGAGGCGAGCTCCAACTGCCCACTCAAAAACTGAATATATCTCCTCTCTTACCTTGAAAAAGTACCAGAAGGGAGTAAGAGCTCCAAGATCAACAGCCATAGTGCCAATTGATACAAGGTGATCTGCAATACGAGAAAGCTCTCCCAAAATCACTCTTATATATTTTGCTCTGCGTGGGACATCATCCCATATACCAATCCACCTTTCAATCATCTCAGTATAAATCATATTGTTAAGATAAGCTGAAAGATAATTTAATCTATCTGTCATAGGAATGAAGTCTTCCCATCTCATATTTTCACCATTTTTTTCAACCCCTCGATGCAAATACCCTATTTCAAGGTCAACACCTATTATGTCTTCTCCTTCAAGTTCAAATATCATTCTGAATGTTCCGTGAGTTGCAGGATGAGTTGGACCAACATTTACTACCATCCTCGCTCCCTCTTCAAATGGGTCATCTACCTTGTCTTTTCCCGGAAGCCTTACAAACTTTGGAGTGTATTTTGTACCTATATATTCTTTTACACCTTTTGTTGGGAAATCTTTTCTTAAAGGGTGTCCTTCAAAATCCTCAGGCAGAAAAATCCTTCTTAAATCATAATGTCCCTCAAACTTTATACCTAAAAGATCATAGACTTCTCTTTCGAACCAATCTGCACCTTTGAAGAGTTTTGTTGAAGATGGCACAGGGGTTGAATCATCTGCTGGAACAATTACTCTTATTCTCTCGTTTTGTGGTAATTTGAGGAAGTGATATATTATTGCAAATCTGGTCTTTACACCAGCATACTCTTTGAGTTTCTCATTATCGTAAAAATCCACTCCGAAGAGGTCTAATATCATGTTGAAACCGTCTTGTTTGAGTTTTTGTTCAAACATAATAAGGTTTTGAGGTTTAACTACAAACTCTGGCAAATCTCTTAAAGTAGAACTCTCATACAGACCTTCCGTGAGGTTCCTCACCTTTTCATAAACTTCTTGCCTTGTTTTCCCCATAGTTTTAGATTTTTTTCTAATTTAATGTAGATTTGATTTTTGCTGTTTTTTTCCAGTCAAATATACCTAAAATTGATAAGGAATAAATTTATGCAAATTAATGCGGTAAGAATTGATATGACAAAGAATTACTACAAAATCTTAGGGAACATTCATGATGTAGCACTATTTTTTGGGGGTTTAATTTACATAAGTTCAAAGCTGAAAGACAAGAGAACAATAAAAAACTTGATGGAAAAAATAAAGCTCACAGAAAAGATAGAAACTGAAAAAGATACAATATTAGTTCATTCATCATCCATAGGGGAGACGAAAAATGCCCTCTTATTCACGAAATACTTAAAAGAAATCTTTTCAAATACAAAATCAGGTTTGAGATTTGATATAAAAAACACTGTTTTTACTGATACAGCAAAATCTTTATATAGTAGCGCACATGTTTTACCACTTCCCTTGTTCAATCGTTTAAAAAAATTCTTACCAGAAAATCTCAAACTCACAATTTTCTATGAAGGAGACCTATGGCCCGGTTACATAATTGCTGCAAAAGAGAAAGGAGCAAAGATTTTAGTAGTAAGTGGCAGAATTTCAAAAAGGTCATCAGAAATAATAAAGAGAACCCCGTTAAAATATATTCTATCAGAAATAGATGGAGTATTTGCATCATCAGAAGAGTATGCTGAAAGGTTCAAAGAAATAGGAATAAAAAGAGTTTTCGTTTCAAAGGACTTGAAAAATCTTATATTCCTTGAAGACAGCGAAGATACAAATGAAAAAGAAAAAGAAACCAAAAACAAAGAAATCAAAAATAAAATCAAAACAAAGATGAAAAATAGCCTGATTGGAATTTCAACTAGGGGAAACGAGGAAATAGAGTTTTTACTTGAGACCCAAAAGATATTGGGGAATAACTATATTTTGTTCATAGCTCCCAGACATAATTTTGATGAAGCGGAAAACTTTCTGAAAGCCAAAAATGTAGAATTCATAAAGTTCTCTGACAATATAAAAAACAGTGAAATCAGAATAGAGCAAGCATTACTTAAAATCTTAGACACAAACAAAAAAGTGGTCTTAATAGATACATACGGCGTAGTGGATAAAATCCTGAGTTATTTTTCTTTCTCATTCGTAGGCGGGTCAATACTACCCATAGGAGGACATAATGTTCTTGAACCAATATCAAAAGGGGTTCCGGTTTCAACAGGTAAGCATATATGGAACATATCAGAAAAGGAAGAACTTATAAAAGAAAAGGTTTTATTTATCGTAGATAATCCAAATGACCTTGCATACATTATGAGGAACTCAAAAGATAAATACAAAGAAAGAGTAAGGGAATTTGTAAATAAAAGGAGAAAGGAGATTTCTGACGAGCTCAAAAGAATTGCTTTTGAGATAGAGAGATTGATTGGTAAATAGAGCAATAGATTGATGAATAGGGACAAGTGAGCCGACGGCGGGATTCGAACCCGCGACCTGCGCATTACGAGTGCGCCGCTCTACCAACTGAGCTACGTCGGCAAAATAAAAAAAATAATGCTGATAATAATAGATTTTAAATTTCTCTCTTTCTTTTAAATTCAATTACTCAAAAAACAAATCAGCAATATGAAACACTAAAATTACAGAGTGTATCCCATATTCCTGAATGTAAAGAACAAATTATGCGTAGTTGTGGGAGGAGGCAAGGTAGCCGAAAGAAAAATAAAAAAGCTCATTCAAGAAAAAGCAGAAATAATCGTTATTTCTAAATCAACAACTCAAAGAATAAAAAATTTAGAACAAAAAGGCAAAATAAAGAAGATAGTAAATTCCGAATTCACAAAGAACATGATACCAGAAGGAACTTTTCTTGTATTTGAATGTACAGGTGATAAATATGTTGCAATGCAAATAAAGCAAGAATGCGAAGAAAAAAGAATATTTCTAAACTCCGCAACATATCCCGAAATTTCTGACTTTTTTGTTCCATCATCTATAAAAAGATGGGGGTTGCATATCAGCATCTCAACAGAAGGAAAATCCTCTGCTTTCTCACGAGCAATAAGAGAAAAAATAGAAAGAGAATTACCAAAAGAACTATCAGAAAAGCTCAAAATAATAGCAAAAATAAGAGAAAAACTTATAAAAACAGAAGGTAAGAAAAACAAACTTCAAGATAAATTCCTCCTTGAAATATCAAGATATGCAGTAGAAAATCCTAAAATATCAGAAAAAACATTCCTGAAATACATAGAGAAAAAATCAAAAAAGTACTTCATAGGTATAAATAGCAAGATATTTCGTGCGAGCGGTTAGTATCTCGTTTTTCGTCATTTCTATCCCAAGTAGCAATAATTTTTTATATATGTTTGGTATAGGTTGGCAAGAGCTAATCGTAATTTTTATCGTACTTTTAATTTTTGTGGGACCCAAAAAACTTCCCGAATTGGCAAAAAGCTTGTCAAAGGCAATAAGAGAATTCGCAAGAACGAAAGAAGAGGTAAAAAGAAATTTATCAAAACAGCTCTCAATAAGCGATGATACTTACCTTGAAATAAAAGAAGAAAATGAAAAAGAAGAAAAAGAGGATGAAAACAATAAATGGAAAAATAGTAGATAAAGCTTTATAGAACCAACCAAAAAAGAAGAAAAGAAGAAAAAAACAATCAATCATGAAATCTAATATAAACTTGTGTATTTCAATAGGAGGTTCTGATCCAACTTCTGGTGCTGGAATACAACAAGATGTAAAAACTATGTCAAAACTTGGAGTAATCTGCATATCAATCATATCGTGCATAACATATCAGAATGAAAAAGGTGTGTTCGGAATATACCCTTTATCCTTTGAAGTTATATCAAGGCAAACAGATGTAGCCCTTAAAAATATAAAAATCAAATTTGGTAAAACTGGTGCATTAGGTAATGAAGATGGAGTAAAAGCAGCAATAAAAATAATAGAAAAATATGGAGTAAGTTTAGTAGTAGATCCGGTTCTTCAATCTAAAAACGGCTTCCCACTACTCTCAAAAGGTGGATTTGAACTTATGAAAAAAAAACTAATACCATTATCCTTTTTCCTTACACCCAATTTAAATGAAGCAGAGAAAATATCTGAAATAAAAATCGAAAAGAAAGACGATATACTCAAAGCAGGAGAGAAAATATCGAAAATTTCAAAGTCATTCGTAATAATAAAAGGCGGACATACCCCAGAAATTCCGCAAATAGAAAAAACCAAAATAATAGAAGATTTTCTTTTTTTTAATGGGAATTTTGTGAAATCCTTCAAGAAAAAAAAATCAAGTTTTCAAGTTCATGGGACAGGTTGCATTTTTTCAGCAGCTCTGACTGCATTTTTAACAAGAGGAATAGAACCCCAAATCGCTTTTGCAAAGGCTTCAAAATGGACACAAAAAGCTATTGAAAAATCAATCAAAATCACAAATGAAGGCTTCAATATATTTCCTTGATTCCTTGATTAACTATGTTTTCCCATTATGCTCACTCAGTACGCTTTATAAAAAATTTTTCCCGAAAAATTGAATTCCTTAATAAAAAATCAGAAAATTAAACTTGAAAACTAAAATCTGAAAAGAAATATAAAAAATTAAAAAAAGATAAAGGGGAAAAGGAGGTAATTGAAGATGGAAAAGGGGTGTGAGTTTCTTTCAAAAGTTGTCAGCAAAGATATTTTCACACCGGAGGACCTGAACGAAGAACAAAAAATGTTAAGAGACACAGTTGAAAAGTTCATGAAAGAAGAGGTCCTACCAAAAGTAGATGAACTTGAAAAAGGGAAACATGATCTGATGGTAGAAATTTTGAAGAAAGCAGGAGAACTTGGATTTTTTGCAATTGAATACCCAAAAGAGTACGGTGGATTAGAGTTAGACAAAGTATCTGCTATGTGTGTTAATGAAGCTATGATGCAATACACATCTTTTGCGGTTTCAGCAGAGGCTCATGCGACAATAGGATCTCACCCGATAATATTTTTCGGAACAGATGAACAAAAGAAAAAATACTTACCAGATTTGGCTTATGCAAAAAAAATAGCAGCTTATGCTCTAACTGAGCCGGGAGCCGGCTCAGATGCTCTCAACGCTAAAACCACCGCAACACCAGTAGATGGCGGAAAATATTTTATCTTAAACGGAACTAAGCAATTCATAACAAATGCTGGATTCGCAGATATATTCGTAGTTTTTGCAAAAGTTAACGGAAAAGACTTCACAGCTTTCATAGTAGAAAGACAGTGGGGAGTAAAAACAGGAAAAGAAGAAGAGAAAATGGGACAAAAAGGCTCCTCCACCCGGCAAGTTATTCTTGAAGATGTAAAGGTTCCAAAAGAAAATATACTGGGAGAAATAGGTAAAGGACATAAAGTCGCTCTGAATGCTCTTAACTTGGGAAGAATGAGACTTGGAGGGGCCAGCGGTGGAGCTGGGCTTTATATTACAAAAAAAGCATTAGATTATGCAAGAGAAAGAAAGCAATTCGGTAAAGCTATTTTTGATTTCCCTCTTATAAAATGGAAAATAGCAAATATGGCAACAAAATCTTTTGCAGCTCAAAGCGCAGCATATAGACTTACCCACAACATAGATAGACTATGGCTCGGTGATGGAATGCAAGAGTGGCAGGCTTTTGAAGAACTCGCAGTAGAAGCAACAATACTCAAAGTCGGAGGTAGCGAACTTCTTTGGCACATAGTAGATGATGCCGTCCAAATTTACGGTGGATACGGCTACATAAAAGAATACGAAGTTGAAAGACATTACAGGGATGAAAGAGTAAACAGAATATATGAAGGAACAAACGAAATAAACAGGTTGAACATTCCAGAGATGATAATAAGAAGAGCGATGAGAGGTAGAATAAACTTTTTTGAGTGGGTAGAAAAATCAAAGAAAGAGATAGACGATGTAAATGAAATCAAAAAACTCGTTCAAGATTTTTCTTTGAAGGAAGAACTATTCGCTCTGGAATTAGCCAAAAGGTTTCTTATTATATCTGCACAAGAAGCTTTTGCAAAGTTTGGAGAAGAAATACAAAACGAACAAGAACTGCTTGCTGCATTTTCTGATATAGCAATAGGAATATACCTTTCAGAGTCTGCAATAGCAAGAGCAGAAAAACACAAAGATAAACCTTTCGGAGATTATTACAAGAGAATGGCTCAATTTTTTACGCATATATATTGGAGCAAAATAATTCAATCTCTTGAAATTATGCATATAAGGTTAGGCAAAGGTTTAGAAATTGCTGAAAAACTCTATAAAGTTTTACCAAGAGTTGATGTTATCAAGCTATCAAGAGAAATAGCAGACGAAACTGCTCAAAGAATGTAACTCTTAATCTTTTGTAGTGCAACTTATTGCTTGATAACTCATAATTTATAACTCATAATTTAAGGAAATATTTAGCAAGATTATTAAATTTATTCATATATGATATTTATTTCGCTCTCCTTTTTTGTTTATGTAGTTTTATCATCTACTGCAAATTTCCAGGATATCATAACTCAGCCTTCTTTATGCAAGGAAGAAGCGAAAAAAATAGAAAAACAGCCTCCATCTGACTCAAAAGATGCAGTTCAAAAATTTTTCATACTTTTATGTGCAGGAAAAGAAAAAGAAGCAGAGAACATGCTAAGGTTCGCAGATGATAAATTTCCTCCAGATTTTTATGTGAAGTTCAATCTTGCAAACTTATATCTCCAAAAAGGAAGGGTAGATTTTGCTGTTTTCCTTTTTAACCAAGCAAAACTTATAAAAGAAATTCCAGCAATTTTTGATAGTCTTGCAAATGCATATCTAATCTATGGTGATATTGATTCAGCCCAAAAAGCTCTGGATGAAGGTATATCAAAATTCAAAAAAGTACAAGATGAGAAAGAGAAAAAGATCGTATATCAAATGATACTTAAAAGGGGGATGATACATTTAATAAAAGGAGAATTAGGTAAAGCCGAAATTGACTTTCAAGAAGCTCTCTCATTTGATAACACATCTCCGTACGCGCTAATAGGACTTGCAGAGGTAAAAGGTAGAAAAGGAGAAATAAAAGCTGGAAAGGAAATAATAGAGAGAGCAACAACTATATTTGATTCCCCAGAGATTCTATTGTATTCAGGGGCTTATCTACATTCCAGAGGATACTTTGAGGAAGCGACAAACTACTACATAAGGGCTGTTGACAAGTTATCAGGTGTAGAAAGATATATTTCTTTTTTCATGCTTGGAACAATAATGAGGGATATAGGGGAATACCAAGATTCAAGAGATTTTTTTAAGAAAGCTTACGAATATCAACAACTTACAACCGTACCACCGCCTTTTTCAGAAATAAAGAGGATGGAACTTGTAAAAAAATATATTGAACTGGGGAACATAAAAGGTGCAGAAAGTGAAATTAGAGAGATAATAAAACTTTTTCCAGAAAACCTAACAGCCTACAAATTGCTTGTAGAAATTCTTTTAGTCAAAGCTCTTCTTTTTCTCCCAAAAGATCAAAAAATCAAAACTCTGGAGGAAGTAAGAGATATAGCTAAAAAATATCTTGATAGATTTCCGGCAGATGATATTATGCTTTACAATTTTGCTATTGTAAATTTATGGCTTGCTGAAATAGGACCGAAATTTGCAAGAAGTGGGAACATATTTCATGCAATTTCAGCTTTGCAATCTGCTCTAAAAATCAAAAATGATCCGGAATACAGAAAATTGCTTGGGTTATCTTACTACCTTATTGAAAAATATGACTCGGCAATAGAAGAGCTTCAAAAGGTTCCGCAAGACAACAGAATAAAGCTGATTTTGGCTTCCGCTTTTCTAAAAAATGGGCAACCAAAAGAAGCTGAAAAGGTTCTCAACTCAATAGATCAAAAAAGCAGAGATCAAACATTCTACATTTTACTATATAACATAATAAGGTCAAGTCAATCCCCAGATAAAGGAAAAATGTCAGAAATAGAGAAAGTTATATTTGGGAACGAACTGGAATTTCAGGGTTTTTAATTTGAACAAAAGAGCTATGTTTATTTATTAGATCCTTGACCTTAAAGCAAAAAACCGAATTTTTCCGAATATTTTAAAATAATGAGAATAGATGTACTAAAAGGGTCAAAGTATATTGTAATACTTGAAAGAGATGAAGATGAGATGGTAAGAAGGGTTTTACCAATAAAAGTTGTAGATTTCTTCAAAAAGGAGAAAAAGGATGAGGTAAAGAATGAAGTAAAAGATTTCTTGAAAAAATCTCCCTCAAATTACAAAATAATTTCATTTTTCGTTTTCAATCCAAAAATACTAAGTATTTTCAACGAATGCATAAATGAACTTAATCAAGAACTGAATATTCAAATAAAAACCCAAATTCTAACCTGATTCCTATCCAAAAAAATAGTTAAAAAGTTCGTTTTGTTAGTTATGTGTGCAAACGATAAAAATAAAAGATTTAATTTCCTGTTTTTGACGAAACAAAAATGTTAAATTACTATTAGCAAAAATATGATACAGGTTAAATTTCAGGATGACCATTATAGGTTTCTTGACAATATAAAGTATGATCCTCAAATATCTATAAGGGAGCTTCTTGAAGTAGGGGTTCATTTTGGACATAATACATCAAAGTGGAACCCAAAAATGGCTCCATACATATTTGGAGAAAGAAATGGAATACATATAATAAACATACAGAAAACGCAGGAGCTTATGACCCGAGCTTGCAAATTTGCATACTACATAGCTTCACAGGGGGGAATAATTCTTTTTGTAGGAACTAAAAATATAGGTAGGGAAATTGTGAAAACAGAAGCTATAAACTGTGGGATGCCTTATGTTGTTTCAAGATGGCTTGGTGGAACTTTAACAAACTTTTACGCAATTTTAAACGGAATCGAAAGATATAACAGACTAAGAGAGTTAGTTGAAACAGGAGAAGTTTTCAAACTCTATACCAAAAAAGAAGCAAACAGAATAAAAAGAATTACAGAAAAGTTGGGAAAATACTACGAAGGTTTGAAAGACTTAAAACGATTACCTGATGCCCTTTTTGTCATAGGAGTGAAAGAAGAAAAATCATGTGTAGCAGAAGCTATAAAAATGAGAATACCCATAATAGCTCCTGTTGATACAAACTGCGATCCCGAACCTATCCTTTTCCATTTTCCCGGAAACGACGACGCGATACGAGCAATAAAATTCTATTGCACAAAACTATCGGAATCAATAATAGCAGGAAAAGCAAAATATGAAGAAGAAAAAAGATTGAAAGAACAGGCAGAACAAAAGATAAGTTAAAATAAAGGAAGTTAAATAATAACACTCAGGGATAAGCAATAAAATAAGCTGGTAAGGAAAGCAATCAATATAGCAAGGAAAGCAATCAATACAGTAAAAGATGAGATTTCAGCAGTTGCTTTTACCTTCTCTTTTCTTTCACGCATAAATTTCGGGTTCTATAAACCAGAGCTTTTGAAAAAGTCTATAAAGTATATACCACTATTTTCTTTTGTATCAGGAGGAATAATTTTTATTTCATACTATGCATCAAAAAAATTTTTGCCCCATCCTATCCCTGAATTTTTTACAATCCTTATTCAATACCTTCTCTTTAACTATTTTCACTTTGACGGGCTTTTGGACTTCTCAGATGCTTTCCTATCTCACAAAAAAAATAGAGAAGATATACTGAAAATAATGGAAGATACAAAAATAGGAAGTTTTGCTGTTTTAGTTGGTGTTATTTACCTTTTAACAAAAATAGAACTTTATCAATCTTTACTTCCTCAAAATCCGAAAATCATAATATTTTCTTTTTCAGCAGGGAGGCTCGGAATACTTGCAAGTTCTTTCCTCTTTCCCAAACCTGCAAAGTCAGAAGGTCTTGGTTATATTTTCCTTTCAGCAGGAAGAAAAATATTTTTTGTGCCGTGTATCATATTTTTTTCAATAAACTTCTACTTTTTCCCATACGAAACTGTACTTTCTACATTATCATCGGCTGCGATTGGATTTTTATCTTTGAGGAGGATAAATGGATTAACAGGAGATGTTCTCGGAGCGATTTGCGAAATATCTGAAATAGTTTTTCTCACAACAAATTTCGCAATCAAATCTGTATCACCGCAATTTTAGATTCATAAATCTAATGAGCTAACAAAAAAATTGCACCGAACAAAGATGTAATGAATAGAGAAAGAAAATACACTAAAATAGAGAAAGAAAATGCACTAAATAAATCTGAAAAAAAGGAAAATCAAAACAAAAAGAATATAATCTAATAAAAGATAGGCAGATTAAAAACCAACTTGCCCCCATCGTCTAGCCAGGTCTAGGACACCGGTCTTTCAAGCCGGGAACGGGGGTTCAAATCCCCCTGGGGGCGCTCCTCCCAGTGAAAAAAATCCAAAAAGGAAAAAAAGGGAAAAAAATAAAAATGACAAAAAAACAGATTGGAGTAAAAAAAGCAGTGAAAAAAAGCCAAAAAGCAAGGAACCAAAAAAAAGAAAATAATCAAAATCAAAACCAAAATCAAAATGAAAATATCCTCAAAAAAATATCAGAACAGATCACAAAAAAATTAAAAATTGAAACAGCACCAAAACATATAGAAGAAATAATATCAGCAGTAAAAACCACAGATAACTTTTGGCAAGTTGTAAGTATATCCCAAAAACCAATACCAGTAGTCGCAGAAGCTACAAAAATTCTAAAAGATGCAGGATTCATAAAATTTGAAGATGGAAAAATCAAAACAACAGAAAAAATAGACCAAGACTTCAAATATATTCCTCCGTTTCCCTCAAATCTTATATGTTCATCTTGTGAAGGAAGAGGAGTAAATATAAAAAATACAGGGATATACGAGAAATTCTATGAAATCCAGAAAACAAGACCCAAACCAATACAAAAGTATGATCAAGGCAATATAACTCCCGAAAGCACAGTAGCAAGAATAGCACTTATGCTCAAAAGGGGAGATGTATCAAACAAAAAAATAATAGTTCTTGGAGATGATGACCTTGTCGGAATAGCTTTGGGACTTACCGGATTACCAGCTGATGTTTTGGTTCTTGATATAGATGACAGATTGATTGACTTCACAAATCGTGTAGCAAAAGAGAATAATCTGAAAGTAAGAGCAGAAGTTTTTGATCTTCGGAAACCTTTACCAAAAGAATTCAAAGGTAAGTTTGATGTTTTTGTCACAGACCCACCTGAAGCTAAAAAGGCATTCAAGATATTTTTGCAAAAAGGAATTTGGATGCTAAAAGATAAAGGTTCAGCAGGATACATAGGAATGACATTAATAGATTCATCTCTGGCAAAATGGAGAGAACTTCAAAAAATAATAATAGATTCAGGAGCAACAATAACAGATATAATAAGGTCTTTTAATAAATATGAGACATGGGATTATCACGAAAATACGGTGGCTTGGAAAATTGCTCCCGTAAAAAGCCCGCAAGACAATATATGGTATTCATCTTGCATGGTTAGAATTGAAATGATCAAACCCCCAAAAGCTCAAAACCTTGTACTAAAAGATAAAGATATTTATGTAGATACAGAAAGCACAACAACATAAACGCAAAAGGTATTAATTTTTCAATCCTACATTATATTCCAACTACATTAATTTTCCATCTTGCTGTATAAAAACTTTGAGGTCATCTTTTGACATTTCCAGAGCAGGATCAACTCCAAGTTTTACGAAAACCATAACACGAGCCATTTCCTCATCA
>Ga0079995_1050274_pt1 | contig 19965 bp, 19 predicted proteins | sample FaiFalFF_MnMetaG_2_FD_69198 | JGI IMG/M metagenome (GOLD analysis project Ga0079995, IMG submission 69198) | Freshwater microbial communities from Yellowstone National Park, Wyoming, USA - Fairy Falls C (FF_Mn_C) (SPADES assembly) (version 4) | ecosystem: Environmental > Aquatic > Freshwater >...
CCTCTGCTACCATAAAATGCCATGAACCAGCTCCTCTACCAAGGCAAAGCCAAACAGCTCCTGGCCACCCCAGACCCCCAGACGATCATCGTGCGCTTCACCGACACCGTCACCGCCCTCAACGGCAAAAAGCGCGCCACCATCCCCGGCAAAGGGGCGCTCGCCGCCCAAATCTCTATGCGGCTCTTCGAGCTCCTCTCCACCCAGAATATCCCCACTCACTACATCCGCCAGCTCGACCAGCAGAGCTTCCTCGCCCACAAGGTCCAGATCATCCCCCTGGAGGTCGTGGTGCGCCACTATGCGACCGGCTCGATCACCAAGAGGCTGGGAATCCCCAAGGGCAGAGCCTTCCAGCCCCCCTTGGTGGAGTTCTTCTACAAGTCCGACGAGCTGGGCGATCCCCCCCTCTGCGAGGCCCACATCTATGCCCTGGGCCTCGCTACCCCCCACGAGCTGGCCCAGATCGTCTCCCTCGCCCAGAGGGCGGCGGCTCTCTTATCTGACTATGTGGCCCAGCGGGACCTGAAGCTCGTGGATATGAAGTTTGAGTTTGGGCGCACCGCCGCCGGAGCGCTGCTGCTCGCCGATGAGATCTCCCCCGACACGATGCGGCTGTGGGACGCCCGCACCCACGAGAGCCTCGATAAAGACGTGTTCCGTGAAGACAAGGGCGATCTGCTGCGCGCCTACCAGGAGGTCGCGCGCCGCCTGAACCTCACCCGTTCCCTCTCCGCAAGCGGAGAGGGTCAGGGTGAGGTAGAGGGCCAGGGTGAGGTGGGAACGGGTGAGGTTCCCTCTCCGTTTACGGAGAGGGGTAGGGTGAGGTGAGGTGGGGCTATGAAAGAATTTCTGGTGCGGGTGGTGGTAGAACCCAAGCCGGAGCTGCTCGATCCCCAGGGCCAAGCGGTCGAGCGCGCTCTGGTGGAACTGGGGCTGAAGAACGTCTCCCAGACCCGCGTGGGCAAGTGTATTACTTTCAGGTTGAAAGCGATCTCCGCATCTCAAGCGCGCCAGCGCGTCACCGAGATCGCCCAAAAATTCTTAGCCAACCCTGTGATCGAACGCTTCTGCGTGGAGGTGGAGGAGCTGTGAGGGCCGCGGTCGTCGTCTTCCCCGGTTCCAACTGCGATCACGATACGTATTATGTGCTCAAAGAGCTCGTGGGGGTCGAGACAGATCTCTTATGGTATCGCCAGACGCAGCTCGACCGATACGATCTGATCGTGCTGCCGGGGGGATTTTCGTATGGGGACTATCTGCGGGCGGGGGCGATCGCGCGGTTTGCCCCGGTGGTGCAGGCGCTCCCAGAATATATAGAGAAGCAGCGCGGGATCGTGCTGGGGATCTGCAACGGCTTTCAGATCTTAACAGAAGCGGGGCTCTTGCCCGGCGCGCTCACGAAGAACCTCACCCGTTCCCACCTCACCCGTTCCCTCTCCGCAAGCGGAGAGGGTCAGGGTGAGGTAGAGGGTCAGGGTGAGGTCAGATTCATCTGTAAGACCGTCAAGCTGCGCGTCGAGAACAATGCGACCCCGCTGACGCAGCTCTTGAGCTATGGACAGATCATCGAGCTTCCCATCGCCCACGGGGAGGGGCGCTACGTCGCCCCAAAAGATATCATAGAGCGCTTGAAGCGCAACCGTCAGATTCTCTTGACGTATTACGGGGAGAACCCCAACGGCTCGATGGAGAACATCGCGGCGATCATGAATGAGACGGGGACGGTCTTCGGGATGATGCCCCACCCGGAGCGCAATAGCGAAAAGCTCCTTGGGACGGGGGATGGGCTGAAGATCTTCCAAGCGTTAGTGACAAGCTGTCAGCTCTCAGTATGAACGGACTCTCCCAAAGCGAATACGAGACGATCTGCGCGCGTTTGGGGCGCACGCCCAACGAGATCGAGCTGGGGCTGTTTGCCCTCAACTGGTCGGAGCACTGCAGCTACAAGACTTCGAAGAGATTCTTAAAGCTTCTGCCCACGACGGGCCGGAGAGTCGTGCAAGGGCCGGGGGAGAACGCCGGGGTGATAGAGCTTGAGAACGAGTGGTGCGTCGCGTTCAAGGTCGAGAGCCACAATCATCCCTCGGCGGTCGAGCCGTTTCACGGGGCGGCGACGGGGGTCGGCGGGATCATTCGGGACATTCTGAGCATGGGGGCGCGGCCGATCGCGCTCCTCGATTCGTTGCGGTTTGGGGAGCTAACCCCCCAGCCCCCTTCCCAAGCCCCCTCACCCCTCTGCTCCCCTCTCCCTCGGAGGGGAGAGGGGCTGGGGGTGAGGGTGGGGGAGCACTCCCCTCCCCGCACCGGGGAGAGGTCGAGGGCTCTCTTCCTTGGCGTGGTCGCGGGGATCAGTCACTATGGGAACTGCGTGGGGGTTCCCACCGTGGGAGGGGATATTTACTTCGAAGACGCCTACACGGATAACTGCTTGGTGAACGTGATGTGTGTGGGGTTGGTGAAGAGATCTGAGCTGAAGCGGGCGATCGCGGCAGGGGTGGGCAATAAGATTCTCGTAGTCGGGGCGGCGACGGGGCGCGACGGGATCCACGGGGCGACGTTCGCCTCAGAAGATTTAGTCGGTGAGACCGAAGAGCGGCGCCCCAACGTCCAAGTGGGCGATCCGTTCACCGCGAAATCTCTGATCGAAGCGACGTTAGAAGTCTGTCGCTTCCCGGAGCTTATAGGGCTACAGGACTTGGGGGCTGGGGGGCTTTCGACCGCTCCGGCGGAGATGGCTGCGCGCGGCGGGGTGGGGATCGCCCTCGACATCGAAGAAGTCCCTCTGCGCGATCCCACCATGACCCCGTATGAGATTCTCTTATCAGAGTCGCAAGAGCGCATGGTGCTCTGCGTCAAGGCCGGCAGCGAGCAGAAGTTCTTGAATATCTTCCGAAAGTGGGGCTTAGAAGCGGCGGTGATCGGGGAGGTGATCCCCGAAAGAGTCTACAGAATCCGTCATGAGGGGCGGACGATCGCGGAAGTCCCTATCGAGCTTCTGGTGGGCGGGGTGCCTCAGACGCCGGTGGACCAGGCTTCGCCCCAGGCTTCGCCTGGACCGTACATCTTCGCCGGCCAATGGCCGGCGAAGGCGAACAGTCCAGACGAAGTCTGGTGGTCTGAGCGGCTCAAGGCGCTCCTGCGCTCCCCCACGATCGCTTCGAAAAGATGGGTCTGGGAGCAGTACGATCACACGGTGCAGACCAACACGGTGATCGGCCCTGGGGCGCACGATGCTGCGCTCTTGCGAGTCAAGGGGGAGCGCTTCGGGATAGCGCTGACGATGGGGGGCAACGGGCGGTATTGTCAGCTTGACCCTTATGAGGGGGGCATGCGAGCCGTCTGCGAAGCTGTCCATAATCTTGTGAGCGTGGGGGCTGAGCCCCTGGGGATCACGGATTGTCTCAACTTCGCCAACCCCACGGACCCTGAAGTCCTGTGGTCCTTCGAGCAGGTGATCCGGGGGATGGCCCAAGCGGCTCAGACGTTCGAGCTGCCGTTTGTCTCGGGGAACGTGAGCTTCTACAATCAGTCTGAAAGGCGCAAGATCTATCCCACGCCCATCGTGGGGATGGTGGGGCTCCTCAGGGATCTTGAAAGAAGAGTCCCGATGGGGTTTCAGCGCGAGGGGGATCTGATCTATCTTGTGGGGAAGCTGTCGGGGGCAGTCGGGGGGAGCGAGTTTCTCAAAGTCTTCTATAATTTCATTGGGGGAGAGCTGGAGAAGACGGACTTGGCGCTCGAAGTCGCATTGACCAAGGCGCTGTTGGAGGCGGCGCGGCGCGGGCTGATCGCCAGCGCCCACGACGTCTCTGATGGGGGGCTGCTGGTCGCTCTCGCGGAGAAGAGTTTTGCCAAGGGGCTTGGGGCGCGCGTGGAGATCGAAGATCTCTCAGAAGAATATCTCTTCGGGGAGTGGCCAACGCGGTTTGTCGTCACCGTGCATCCCGAGCACGACCGTGAGTTCAGGGAGCTCTTGGGTTCCCTGCCCCATAGACGTCTGGGCACGGTCGGGGGGAGCGGGCTTGAGCTAGGGGGGCGGAGCGTCCCCATAGAAGAGCTGTATCGCATCTATGAGTCAGCGCTGCCGGAGAGCTTACGATGAATGGGGTGGAGAATCATGAACATCTGGCCTGGCGTGGTGTTGCTCGTGGGGCTCATGGTGATCGCTTTATCCTTCACGTTGCCCACAATCTTGAGAGACCTACGCAGACCCCCACGATGAAGCTGAGAGAAGAGTGTGGGCTCTTTGCGATCTACAGCGAGTCTTCGGAGATCGCTGATGCTTTACAGTTGGGGCTCTTTGCCCTGCAGCACCGCGGCCAAGAGGCCGCCGGCTTTGCGATCTCTGACGGGCGAGAGCTGCGCTGCTATAAAGACCTAGGGCTCGTCCAAGAGGTCTTCGCCAAGGGGAACGTCTCGCGCCTGCGGGGACACATCGGCATCGCCCACACGCGATACTCGACCCACGGGGAGAGCGCGCGCGCCGAGAACGCTCAGCCCTTTGTCTTATGGAGAGAAGGGCGATGGGTCGCCTTGGCCCACAACGGGAATCTCTCGAATGCGTCGCAGCTGCGAGGCGAGCTTGAGGCCCTTGGGGTCTCCTTCCAGAGCACCTCAGACACGGAGAGCTTACTCCATCTCTATCTGCGCGCGCGCGGGACGACTCCCCAAGAGAAGTTCCACGAGCTCTCTGCGAGAGTATTAGGGGCGTACTCGGTGGTGATGATTGACGGGGAGAAGCTGATTGCGGCGCGGGACCCCTTTGGGTTTCGTCCGCTGGTGCTTGGAGCGAGGGGGCGTGACATCTGCATCGCTTCGGAGACGGCGGCGTTTGATATTGTGGGAGCCCAGTATCTTCGAGAGATCGAGCCAGGAGAAGTTTTGATCATAGATCGAGATGGGATGCGTTCGGCGCGCTTTGGGGCAAGCAGGCCACGCCACCAGTGCATCTTCGAGCTGATCTACTTTGCCCGGCCCGATAGCGCGCTCTTTGGGCACAGCGTCTATGAGTTTCGCAAGCGCTGTGGGGCGCTCTTGGCTCAGAAGGAGACGCACGAGATAGACATCGTCGTGCCCGTGCCCGATTCGGGGCTGCCGGCAGCGCTGGGGTATTCGCGTCAGTTGAACAAGCCCTTGGAGTTCGGGCTCATTCGCAGTCACTATATCGGGCGGAGTTTTATTGAGCCCTCTCAAGAGTCGCGGGTGCACAAGGTGCGGATGAAGCTGCTGCCGCTGCGGGAGGTCTTGCAAGGCCGTCGTGTGGCGCTCGTGGACGACTCGATCGTGCGGGGGACGACCTCGCGCGCGATCGTGCACGTGTTGCGAGAGTTTGGGGCCAAGGAAGTGCACGTGAGGATCGCGTCGCCGACCTTGATCTCGCCGTGCTACTTTGGGATTGACATGCCCACGCGGGAGGAGCTTGTGGCCTCAAGCCGCACGATCCCACAGATCGCGCGGTTTTTGGGAGCGGATTCCCTTGTATATTTGACGGTCGAGGAATTGCAGCAGTGCGTAGGGGATTCTGAGAACTTCTGCACGGCATGTTTTACGGGTCAGTACCCACAGGGGAGCTTGCCCCACGAGCATCCCATGCTTGAATATCTGCTGCCGAAGTAAGTATAACAATTTGCAGGAGCTTAGCTTAGGTAATATAATTGTAAAGGACCATGCAAGATCTCTTAAAGGCGGCGCAAGATTATCTCAAAGAGCATCCTGAAGTTGAAGAACTGCTCAAGCGATTTCATATGTCTTGGGAGCAGTATCAACGTTTTCTTGCAACCATAACTCCTCCGCAAATCCAAAGTGCGAGCACCCTTACCAACCAAGGGAGCTTAGATGTCGGTGTATCAAGATCTGCTCAATAACGTCAAAGATGGTAAGCAGCTTTTTGAGACTCGCTTACAACTGATGCAGCAAATTGAAAGGCTCACCGGCCGTAAACTCATTGTATATGCAGCTGATGAAAAAAAGCCTCCCCCTTTCAATTCCATTGAATCTGAAGAAATAATGGGGTTCTCCGATCTCATTAGGGGTCTAGAGGGCTCTGCCTTGGATATTCTTCTTAACAGCCCTGGTGGCTCGGCAGAGGCTACTGCCCATATAGTGAACTTCTTGCGCGCCAACTTCAGTGATATCCGTTTCATAGTGCCATATATGGCTATGAGTGCGGCCACCCTAATGTGCTTAGCAGGCAACGAGATCGCTATGGATGATCGCTCAGCTTTGGGGCCTATCGATCACCAGATTAGAATTCCAAACCCTCACGGCTCCCAAGTTATTCACGAATGGTTTCCTGCCCAGGTGATCATAGATAGCTACGAGAAGGCTTGTGAAGAAATCTCGAAGGACGCACGAGCATTGTCTATTTTCTTACCTTGGTTGACTAGATTCAGTCCTTATATTGAGATTTGTCGTAATGCTATAGCTCTCTCACGAGAGCTAGCTACTGACTGGTTGAAGAGCTACATGTTTGCTTATGACTCAGGCGGGCGTAAGAAAGTCAACAAGATTGTGAGTTACCTTCTCGATCACAAGCTGCATAAGTCCCATGGACGCCGTATTACAATTGGTGAAGCCCAACGAATTGGTTTAAAAATTAGTGACCTGCGCCATGACCCACAACTACGTGATTTGATTTGGCAGCTTTGGTGTGCTATTCAGTTTCTCTTTGATAGAAGCCCTAAAAGCAAAATCTTCGAAAACGCTTATGGAGTCAACTGGGGAAAGGACGTAATTATCCAGCAAGTGCCTGCTCCATCGTCTGCTCCTCCTTCATAACCATCCATGCGATATCGTGACGCCGGGGTAGACATAGACCAAGCTGATAGACTCGTCCAGCTCATCAGAGAGCTCAATGCGAGGGGCCGGGAGCAGATCGGCCCGTTTGCTGGGATATTCGAGCTCGCTGGGGTTCTGAGAGACTATCGCGACCCATTGCTGGTGAGCTCCACCGACGGCATCGGCACCAAGACGCGCATCGCTCTCGAGTACAGAAAATTTGACGGCTTGGGGCAAGATCTCGTGGCCATGAACGTCAACGATATAGTCTGTCTTGGGGCCAAGCCCCTCTTCTTCTTAGATTACTACGCGACGGCCCAGCTCGATCTTGAAGTGAGCCGAGAGATCTTCTCTGGGCTGGTGCGGGCGTGTGCGGAGGCGGGCTGCGTGCTCATTGGCGGGGAGACGGCGCAGCTGCCCGATCTCTTTGTACGCTCTGACGAGATCGAGCTTGTCGGCTTTGTCGTGGGGGTGGCGGAGCGTTCAAAGATTCCTGACCCTCAGCGAGTTCAGCCAGGGGACGTCTTGATTGGGCTTGCGGCAAGCGGGCCGCACTGCAACGGGTTCTCGCTCATCCGAAAGATCATCGAGCAAGAGAAGCTCGATCTAAGAAAGACTTACCCCCAAGCTGGTGATGGTCCCTTGGGGGAGCTATTGCTTGAGCCGATGCCGATCTATTCAAAGATAGTCTTGCAGCTCTTTGAGAAGTTTTCAGTGAAGGGCGCGGCGCACATTACCGGTGGCGGGATTGCGGGAAATCTCGCGCGAGCCTTGCATAACGGGGTAGACGCGGTCGTACACACGAGGAGCTGGCCAATCCCAAAGCTCTTTCGGGCGCTGCAAGAGTGGGGAGAAGTCCCTGAGGACGAGCTGTGGAAGGTCTTCAACATGGGGCTGGGGTTCATGCTCATCCTTCCAGAGGGGCAAGCCCAGGAAGCGCTGCGATTCTTAGAAGGCCAAGGGGAGCGGGCCTACCAAGTCGGGGAGATCGTGCCGGGCCGCGGGCAGGTCATACTGCGATAGACGCTCTTGACATCGCCCACACTTTGTGTCATAATGCTGCTGTGAATACTCGCAAGGGCCGCAAGCTCGTGCTCCTGCTGCTCCGTGCCTGAGGGCACGGAGACCATCCAGTTTGCTTCTCTCCCGCACTTTGGCGACAATACTCTCAACGCTTCTGCAAGCGAGGTGCATAGACTATGCCAAGGATCGCTCAATACAACTTCAAGAAGATCGAACAGCGCTGGAAGGACTTCTGGGATCAACGGGGATTCTTCAAAGTCGACACGTATAACCCCGGCAAGAAGTTCTACTATCTCAATATGTTCCCCTACCCGTCGGGGGTGCTCCACGTCGGCCACGGGAGAAACTATATCATTGGGGACGCGTTCGCCCGCTACAAGAAGATGCAAGGCTTCAACGTCCTCAATCCTATGGGGTTCGATGCGTTTGGGCTACCCGCGGAGAACGCCGCCATTGAACATCAGACCCACCCCAGAGACTGGACCATCGCCAACATCGAAGCGATGAAGAGGCAATTCCGAGAGTGGGGCATCGTCTACGACTGGGACCGCGAGATCAGAACCTGCGAGCCCGAGTACTACAAATGGAACCAATGGTTCTTCTTGCAATTGTACAAGAGGGGGTTGGCGTATCGCGCCGACGCCCTCGCCAACTGGTGCCCCGGCTGCCAAACGGTCTTAGCCAACGAGCAAGTCATTGACGGGCGCTGCGAGCGTTGCGACTCCCCAGTCGAAAAGCGCAAGCTCACCCAATGGTTCTTTAAGATCACCGCGTACGCCGAGCAGTTACTGAAAGATTTGGAGAAGCTGGAGCACTGGCCGGAGCGCGTCAAGAAGATGCAATATAACTGGATCGGGCGCAGCGAGGGCGTGGAGATCGACTTCGATATCGAGGGCTCCCACAAGAAGCTGCGCGTCTTCACGACCCGCCCGGACACGATCTTCGGGGTGACGTTCATGGCCATAGCGCCGGAGCACCCGTTGGTCGAAGAGTTTCTCGCGTCCGAAACAGATGACAGAAAAGCCCAGATGGAGGCGTTCGTGCAGCGCGCCCTCCAGCAAGGGGAGATCGCTCGCGGCGCCGTGACCGTGGAGAAAGAGGGCTTCTTTACGGGACATTATGCGATCAACCCCATCAACGGCGAAAGAGTCCCCATCTATATCGCCAACTATGTCTTGATGGAGTACGGCACCGGGGCGATCATGGGGGTGCCGGCTCATGATGCTCGCGACTTTGAGTTCGCGCAAAAGTATGGGCTGGAGATCCGCCAAGTCATTGATGGCAGTGTTCTCCTCCAAGCTTCGAGAGATGAAGAGCGTTGGGAGTCTGAGGGCGGCCCGGCCGCCCCACCGCCGCTCCCTTACGAGGGTGAAGGGCGGCTCATCAACTCCGGGGAATTCACGGGGTTGACGAGTGAAGAGGCCTTCCGCAAGATCGGGGAATTCTTAGAAGCTCGTGGGCTGGGGCGCTTCGCGGTGAAGTACAAGCTGCGGGACTGGTGTATCAGCCGCCAGCGCTACTGGGGCACGCCCATCCCCATGATCCACTGTGAGCGGTGCGGGATCGTCCCCGTCCCCGAAAGCGAGCTGCCCGTCAAGCTCCCCGACGTGCCGTTCATCGGCAAGAAGGGTTTAGCGGAGATCCCACAGTTCTATCGGACGACGTGCCCCCAGTGCAAGGGCCCAGCGAAGCGCGACACCGACACCATGGATACGTTCGTGGATTCGAGTTGGTACTTCTTGCGGTTCATCTCGCCGCATGATGATACGCGCCCCTTCGATCCCGAAGCTGTCAATAGATGGCTTCCCGTCGATCAGTACGTGGGGGGTGTGGAGCACGCGATCCTGCACTTGCTCTACTCGCGCTTCTTCACGAAGGTCTTGCGGGATATGGGCTTGGTGAACTTTGATGAGCCATTTGCTCGGCTGTTCACCCAGGGGATAATTGAGCATCTGGCGTATCGGTGCCCCAAGCACAACTGGATTCACCCGAACGAGGTGCAAGAGGGGAACAGATGCCCCCACTGCGGGCAAGAGCTCAAGGTCGAGCTCGCCAAGATGTCCAAGTCCAAGCGCAACACGATCTCCCCTCAAGATGTGATAGATCAATACGGGGCAGACACGGAGAGGCTCTACACGCTCTTCATGGGGCCGCCGGAGAAAGATATCGAGTGGACCGATGAGGGCGTGCGCGGGAGCTTTCGGTTCTTAAATAGAGTCTGGAACTTGGTGCTCTCGCAGGCGCGCAAGCTCGCCGACGCCGGGGAGCCCAATCCGACGCAGTTCACCGCGCGCGAGAAGAAGGTCTGGCAGAAGCTCCACCAGACGATCAAATCCGTCACCGAAGACATCGAGGGCTTTCACTTCAATACAGCAGTTTCAGCGATCATGGAGCTGACCAATGAGCTGACAGACTACGTCACGGAGACGAAGAAGATCAACAAGGCGCTGGTCAAGCGCGCGTTAGAAGACCTCGTCTTGCTCTTGTCGCCGTTTACGCCGTTCATCTGTGAGGAGCTGTGGCGCAGGCTGGGCCATGAGGATGCGATCTTGGAGCAGCGCTGGCCGACATATGACCCGCAAGCGTTGCACGCGGCCGAGCGCGAGATCGTCATCCAGATCAACGGGAAGGTGCGGGATCGCATGGTCGTCCCCGCTGAGATCAGCGAGGATCGCGCCGAGTTAGAGCGACGGGCTTTAGCCCAGATTCAGGCACGCTTGAACGAGAAACAAATCGTCAAGGTGATCGTGGTGCCGGGGCGGCTGGTCAACGTCGTGGTCAAGGAGTAAGATTACGACGAGGAGGTGTGCATACGATGAGGAGAGTGGTGCTCGGAGCAGCCGTGGTCAGCCTGGTGGCAGTGCTGGGCTGGGGATTGGCTTCGCCGCATGTGCAGGAGCAACCCCCGTTGGAGATCCCACTCTACGAAGGGGCGCGGATTGATTGGACGGTGCACTTGACCACGCAGGAGCTCTCCAAGCAGTTCGAGGCGTGGGTGCAGGAGCTGGCGATGCTCACTGTCGCGGGGTATAGAATTGAGGGCGAGCGTGCTGAGGAGATCTTAAACTTCTACGATCAGGCGCTCAAGGGCTGGCGACAGATCCTGTGGGCGCAGCCATCTGAATCCGGCGGGGTGCGCCTCTTTGCCCAGGGGCGCGGCTATCTCTCAGTCATAGTCTCGAAGAAGTACGAAGCGACGGATCTCGTTCTCGCGACCGCGCAAGCCGAGGAGGCTCCCCTGGAAGTCCCGATCGTGGAGGGCGCGGAGCTCCAGTGGCAGCTGGTGCTCACGAAAGATGATCTCTTGGAGCTGCTCAAGCGATGGTTTAAAGAGATGAGCACCACTCCTCCAAATATGACATTGCGGCTCGCTCCTACTCCTGAGCGTTCACTACAGGAGTCTCTGGTATGGCTGGGCTGGCTGGGGGTTGATGCGCTCTTTCGGCTGATGCGAGATTTCTCGGAGCTGAGCATCATCGGCTACCGAGTGGAAGGAGCCGCAGCGCTGGAGGTGCTCGCCTTCTACGAACAGAAATTTGCGGGCTGGCGGCGCAACCTCTGGATCAAGCCTGAAGGGTCCGGGAGCGTGCGTCTCTTTACCCGCAGCGATGAGCAAGGGCTGGCCGAGCTGGCTGCCGTAGCAACGATGGGCTTGCAAGACGCAACCGCGATCGTGCTGCACGCGCGGCGCTAGGCTCTAGCGTCTTGAGTACCTCCCCATCAGCTCTGCTTGGGCGAGGATGTGCCCCTCCATCGCCTTGAGAAGCTCTTCTTTCGTGGCTCCGGCGGCGAGGCTCAGCACGGTGTCGAGCGCGTAGAGCTTAAAGAAGTAGCGATGGGTGCCGCTGGGCGGGCACGGCCCGCCATATCCAACTCTGCGCCAGCTGTTGCGTCCTTGGCGGCTGCCATCAGGAAGATCAGCATCCTTGGGAATGCCCTCAGACAGCCCGCGCGCCGTCGCGGGAATATTATAGATCACCCAATGGACCCAGGTGCCCATCGGGGCGTCGGGGTCGTCCATGATGAGCGCGAAGCTCTGGGTCTTCTCTGGGGGCTCGCTCCAGCGGAGCGGCGGCGAGATGTCCTTCCCATCGCACGTGTACTCTTTGGGGATCATCGCCCCATGCGTGAACGCCGAGCTTGTGAGAGTCATCGCCAACCCTCCTTTCGGTTGAGCAGTCTGTTTGCTTGAGCATCCCGTCAGAATCGCGCCCACGAGCGCAAGAACGATAAAGTATCTCATGGCTGTGACTGAGCGCTCAAGAGGATCTCTGTCGCGGCCACGGCGACAGCGATCGCGTTCTGTTCGGCTCTCTGAAGGTTTTCCGGGGTGATGGCTTCGTGTGTCGGAGTGTCGACCACGCCGCAGACGCATCCGGCGCGCAGCCCCAACGCGCTGCACATCGTCAAGAGCGTCGCGGCCTCCATCTCGTAGTTGAGCACGCCCAAGCGCTCCCATTCCCTCTTGGTCCCGCGCAGATCTCTGATAATATACAAGCTGAACGAGTCGGAGCGCTCTTGGCCAGGGTAGAACGTCGCTGATGAACACGTGATCCCCAGGTGAGAGGGGATCTTGAGTTTTCGCGCAGCCTGGACGAGCGCCCATACGATCTCGTAATCAGCGACAGCGGGGTACTCTATGGGCGCATAGTGCGAGGAAGCCCCATCGAGCCGCACTGCCCCTGTCGTGATGACCACGTCGCCAATGTTGAGAGAGGGCTGGATGGCCCCGCTCGTCCCCACGCGAATGAAGATCTTTACACCAAGCTGGGCCAGCTCTTCGACGGCGATCGCCGTCGAGGGCCCGCCGATCCCCGTCGACGTGATCACGACGGGAGTATCTCCGATAGAGCCCAACCACGTGCAAAACTCCCGATGGGATGCCACAAAGCGCCCATTCTCGATGGGGCGTGTGGCGGCGATCTTCTCGACTCTGGCGGGATCGCCAGGGAGGAGGGCGAGCGGCGCTCCCGCAATCTCCCTCTCGCTCACGCCGAGATGGTAAACGCGCGGCATCGTTCCTCCTCCTCCGGCGACTTTCCTATCGGCCCTTAGAGACGAGTTGCTTGAACTTTCGACCGGCTTTGAATTTGGGCACGCGCTTGGCCGGGACGTCTATGGGTTGGCGCGTGCGCGGGTTGAAGCGTCGGGCCGCCTTGCGTACCACCGCTTGGAATGTCCCAAACCGCGCTAAAGTCACCGATTCCCCACGGGCGACGGCGTCCATAATAGCATTGAGGGCGGCGTCCAGGGCCCGCTTGGCGGCGGTCTTCGAGGGGAGCTTGGCTTGCTTGGTCACCAGCTCCACCAAATCGCTCTTGTTCATCGGTTCTCACCCCCTCTCTTTTTGTGTTTGTGGCTTTTTATTATAAACAATCCCCAGGGGCGTTGGCCAATTGCTCCTTTCCTGCACGATGGGTATACTCATCGTATGAGGAAAACACAATTTGTCAGCGATCTTGAAGGCCCGCTGACGCTCAACGATAACGCGTTCGAGCTGACCGCGCACTTCCTCCCGCAGGGGGCGCACTTCTTCGCCCTCATGAGCCGTTACGATGATATCTTGGCTGACATCGTCAAGCGCTCAGGGTACAGAGCGGGCACCACCCTCGCGCTCATCGTGCCTTTTCTGAAGGCGTTTGGGCTGCGCGATCGCGATCTCCACGAGTTCTCCCGCAGCAGTATAAGACTTGTCCCTGGGGCTTTGGAGGCCCTCCAGCGCATCCGCGCGCAGATGCCAGCGTTCATCATTAGTACAAGCTACGAGCCCTATGTGCGCGCCGTCTGCGAAGCCCTTCAATTTCCCTTCGAAAACGCTTACTGTACGAAGATATCTCTCGATGCGTACGCGCTCTCGGAGGAGGAGCGTCAGGAGCTGCTCACTCTGTACGATCAGATCGTCCAGCGCAAAGAGATTTCCCCTGGGGTCCAGAGCGTAGACGAGCTTTCGGGAGAAGATCGCCAGACTCTAGAGCTTTTGGATCATATCTTTTGGGAGCGCGTGTGGGGGATGGAGATCGGGCGCGTCTTGCGCGAGGTGCAGCCCATCGGCGGCCCGGAGAAAGCCCGCGCCCTGCACGAGATCTCCGAGCGCACAGGGATCTCTCTCGCGCAGACGATCTACGTCGGCGACAGCATCACCGATGTCGAGGCACTCGCGTTGGTTCGTCAGGCGGGGGGCTTGGCGGTGGCGTTCAACGGGAATCGCTATGCGCTCAGGGCTGCTGAGCTTGGGTGCGTCAGCTCCGATGCGCTGATCTTGGCAGAGATCGCCGAGGCGTTCCAGGCTTCGCCTGCCAGGCTTCGCCTGGACCGGACAGCTTCGCCGGCCAATGGCCGGCGAAGGCGCACAGTCCAGACGAAGTCTGGCATAGATGACGCTTTCATTGAACAGAGCGAACAGATGCGCCGACGACTCCGCGGCGAGCAGATCGGGGGCTTAGGATGAAAAGATTTCAGTTTGGGATTCTCACCTCGCTGCACGACGACGATGCCGTGACGCTGCTGCGCGCTCTCGACAGCGCTCTTGCGTCTGGGCAGATCAACGCTGAGGTTCCATGCGTGCTCTGCAACATTCCGGAGCACCCTTCAGATACAGAGCTGGCGCGGCGCGTCGAGGCCGTGAAAGCACTTCACTCTCTCAGGAGATTGATCTTCTTTCCGTCGCGGGAGTTTGCGCCGGAGCTGCGCGAGCAATCGCGCGCGCGCTGGCGCGCCGAGCACGACCGCGCGCTCCTGCAGCTTCTGCCCCAGGGGGTGAGGCTTTATCTCTCGGTGGGGTATATGCAGATTCTCAGCGCTGAAATTCTCAATGCTTTGGACGTGCTCAATCTCCACCCAGCCATCCCGCAGATCGGCCCTATCGGGATGTGGCCCAAGGTGATGGAGGAGCAGGCCCTGCGCCCCTTGCCCTATCTGTTGACTGTTCCCCATGAGAAGCTTGCTCAAGAGATCCCCGAGATTATGAGCATTAGCTATCTCAAAGCTGGAGGGATGCTGCACATCGCGACGGAGCAGACGGATCGTGGGCCGGTCATCTCCTGGTATGAGTTTCCGCTCAGCTCGGAGAGACTCAAAGAGCTTTGGATTGCCGTGACGGCGCGGGTGCGCGCGGAGGGTCTTGAGCGCGTGCGGCGCGAGCCCATCTGGAAGGAGCTTGTCCATCAGATCCGTCGGGAGCAATTTCAGTACGAGACGCCGCTGATTCTGCTGACGCTCGCGAAGCTCTCTGCGGGGCTGTGGGAGATCAGAGAGAGAACTCTTTATATTGGCGGGCAGCCCTATCCTCACGGGTACTGCCTCAATCAAGAGATCGTGAAGTTCTAAGCTGTAAAGACGATACTATCTTTAGCAGCTTCTTGGAGAAAGAGCCACTCACCACGCTCCCATTCCTCAGGAGTGACCCCGATGGCTTCGATAGGCTCCAAGATGCGCGCGGCAGCGACTCCCAGAAGCTCTAGTCGCTCCCGCACATCCTTCTTGGCAAAATCTTTCGAGATCACAATAAGATCAATATCGCTCCCGTAGGCGCTATCGCCATGCGCTTGAGACCCGAAGAGAATAAACCGTTCAGGCTGGATACCCATTGCCATCAGTTGCTTTTTGAAGCGTTCAATTATGCGGGCAATTGCTTCTTGAGCCATTGGAGCACCTCATCTGTTGCGCGCAGATATTCTTGGGCTACGCGGCGCGGATAGGCTTTCACTACTCTCTGCAAGTCCTCCGGGTAACGCGTGATGACGCTGGCATCGTTGAGCTTTCCGATAAAGTCTAGCAAATCTTGGGGCAAACGCAAATGAAGCTCTTTGACAAAGAACAATAAGTTATGCGTCTTGGGTGGAAACTTTCCCATAAGCTCCCAGTAAAGCCCTTTCAGCACCTTCTCGATAGCGAGATGACACATGAATATACAGTAGACATATCGCCGAGATCGGAACATGGCGTGTGCTGTTTCTCGGTCGTAGTCAGCCATCTCCAACCATTTCTTAGTCTGTTCTTTCACAACGCACCGCCTACTGTCTCAACCGCGAGATCGTGAACCGTCCGCCCATCTGACTGACTACTCTTCGCGCCAACTGCGCCCCTAGCTCCGCGCATTCACGAATATCGCGCTCTTCAAAAAGCCCATACAGAAAGCCCGCCGCGAACGCATCCCCCGCGCCAGTTGTGTCTACGACTCTCTTCACGCGCGGCGCCTCTAGGCGATGCGCTCTCTTCCCGTCGGTCACGTAGCTGCCTTCGGCCCCCAACGTCACCACGATGATCTGTGCGCCAGCTTTGAGCAACGTGCGCGCCCCAACGGAGAGATCGTCCGTGTGCGTGAGCAGCTCAAATTCTCTGCGATTGAGGAAGAGCACGTGCGTTCTCTTCAAGACAGGATAGAGCACGCGCAAGCCCCGGCGAGCTAAGAGCGCCCCCGGCGCAAAACTCACGAGAGTCTTCGAAGGGAGAGCGCGCACCAGCTCACACTGCACAGCCCATTGCTCTTGCCCCACAAATGACGCCAGATGCACACACCATGTCCGGGCAACGTAGCTGAGATCTATGTCAGCTTTCCGCAAGAGACTGTTAGCCCCCGGCTCGATGTAGAGCGTGCGGCGGCCTTGGGCATCGATAAACCCTAGCGCGCGCCCCGTCTTCGCCTTGGGCTTGATGACGATCCCTGACGTGTCCACACCAACGCTGCGAAAGCTCTCTAAGAGAGCTCTTCCCGCGTCATCATCGCCCACGGCGCCGAGAAAGCCCACACGCAGCCCAAGCTGCGCTAACGCATACATAGTGTTCGCTGCCGAGCCCCCAGGATAAGCCCCGGCAAACGAAACTTCTCCCTCGTCGTCGTCGAGCAATCGCTCGACACGGTAGAGCTCATCGAGGTTGAGTGCTCCAAATCCCACAACATCAAACGCGCGCATCCCTCTATTGTACACACTTTGACAAGTCGCGCCGACGTGCAGTAAGCTAAACCGTGATCCCTATGAGACCGAAAGCGTTGCTCTCTGTCAGCGATAAGACGAATATAGCTGAGCTGGCGCGCGGGCTTGTGGAATTGGGCTGGGAGATCGTCTCGACTGGGGGCACAGCCAAGTTTTTGAGCGAGCGGAAGATCCCCGTCACGCCCATCGAGTCTGTGACGGGGTTTCCTGAGATTTTGAGCGGGCGCGTCAAGACCCTTCACCCCAAAATATTCGGCGGTATTCTCGCCCTCAGAGATGACCCCAAGCACCAGAGCGAGCTTGCCGCCCAAGCCATCCCAAAGATAGACTTAGTGTGCGTCAACTTCTATCCGTTCGTGGAAGCTGCGAGGAAGCCCAATCTCACAGAAGCCCAGCTCATCGAGGAGATAGACATTGGCGGGCCGTCGCTGGTGCGCGCGGCCGCGAAGAATTTTCAGCACGTCATCGTGCTCACCGATCCGTCAGATTATGAGACGGTTTTGGATGAGCTACGGCAGGGCGGCGTCTCAGAGGTGACGCGACGGCGTTTAGCATTGAAAGCGTTTGCTAAAGTTGCTGAGCTCGACATCGCGATCTATCAGACGTTGCAAGAGCGATGGGTTCTGACCACTCACCCCTCTCTCCCCTCTCCCTCACAGGGGAGAGGGGATGGGGGTGAGGGTGAGAGGCTTTTCTTAGCGTACACGAAAGCTCAAGAGCTGCGCTACGGGGAGAATCCCCATCAGAGAGCGGCGCTCTACCGGAACGCGCTTGCGCCAGGGCTCTCTTCGCAGATTGAAGTGCTGTGGGGCAAGGAGCTCTCTTATAACAATTGGCTGGACACGGAGTCAGCGCTGGCGCTTCTGGGCGAGTTGGCTCCCCCAGCGTGCGTGATCATCAAGCACAACAATCCCTGTGGAGTCGCGCGCGGCAAGACTCTTTTGGAAGCCTACGAGCGCGCCCTCGAATGTGACCCCGTCTCGGCGTTTGGGGGGATCGTGGCGCTCAATCAAACTGTAAACAGAAAGCTCGCCGAGAAGCTCAATGAGATCTTCCTAGAGATCGTCGTGGCGCCCGATTTTGCGCCCGACGCGCTGCCCATCTTGCAGCAGAAGAAAGATCGTCGGCTCTTGCGATATAGAGAGCTGCGCTTCCCCAAGGAGACGTTACGCTTTCTCGGTGGGGACCTGCTCATCCAAGATGCGGACGCTATCGTCATTCAAGAGAATAGTTGGAAGGTGCTCGATGATGCCGCGCTCTCGGAGGCAGAGCGGCGCGATCTGATCTTCGCTTTTACGGTCTGCAAGCACGTCAAGTCCAATGCGATTGTCGTTGCGAAAGACGAAGCGACGCTGGGGATCGGGGCGGGGCAGACCAACCGAGTCGGCGCGGCGCGGATCGCTCTTGCGCAAGCTGGGGAGAGAGCTCGCGGCGCGGTGCTCGCTTCCGATGGGTTCTTCCCGTTCCCAGACACGGTAGAGCTCGCCGCGCAGTACGGGATCGCGGCGATCATTCAGCCGGGCGGCTCGGTGCGCGACCCCGAAGTCTTCGAAGCCGCTCGCAAGCACAAGATCACGATGGTGCTGACGGGGGTGCGGCATTTCCGACATTGAGACTGAGAGCGATCTTCTTCGATCTTGACGAGACGCTGTTAGACACGTCGGGCTGTCGGCCTCCGGCGGTCGAAGCGAGTTTTCGCGTCGCGGCCCGGGCTTACCCTTGGCTTGAGTTCGAAGCATGGCGCAGGGCTTCTGAGGAGGTCAAGGCCGAGATGCATGATCTTTGGCTGAACTCCCCTAACTCCGGGGCGGAGCTGTTGCGCGAGGGGTCGTATCGCATCTTAAAAAAGCTGGGCATAGACGATAGAGAGCTCGCAGCTCAAGCGAGCCAGGCGTACTATCGGACGTGGGTGAGCCATCTGAAGCTCTTTTCGGAGGTGCCGGAGGTGCTGGCGGCGTTGCGCGGGCAGTATCGTTTAGGGATAATCAGCAACGGGCCGAGCGACCTCCAGAGATATAAATTAAAGCTTTTTGATCTAGAACGCGAGTTCGACCCCATCGTGATCTCTGGAGAGATCGGAGTAGCCAAGCCGGACCAAAAGATTTTTCGCTATGCGCTAGAGCGTGCGGGCGTGTCTCCCGAAGAAGCGCTCTATGTTGGGGACTCGCCGGTCTACGACATCGTTGGGGCCAAGGGCGCAGGCATGATGATGGCGTGGGTGAATCGTGCCAAGACGCCGCTAGAGAATCTTGATCCGGGGCCAGATTACACGATGAATGATCTGCGAGAGCTCTTAGAGATCGAATCACGGAAGGCGCAGAAATAGCGACGGAAAGCACTGATATGAAGATTCTCTTGATCGGTTCCGGCGGACGCGAGCACGCTTTAGCATGGGGGCTCGCACGGTCTCAAAAGCTCTCTAAGCTCTATATCGCCCCCGGCAACGCCGGCACAGCCCAGCTCGGCGAAAATATCCCCATCGGCACAGAGAATCTTTCTGAGCTCGTTCAGTTTGCTCGCAGAGAACAGATCGATCTGACCGTCGTCGGCCCCGAAGCCCCCATCGTCGCTGGCATCCGCGATCTGTTCGAGAGAGAGCATCTGAGAATCGTCGCGCCCACTCAGAAAGCGTCGTTTCTAGAGGGCAGCAAAGTCCAAGCGAAAGCTTTCATGAGCAGACACGGCATCCCCACAGCTCGCCATGCGAGCTTCGAGAGCTTCGAAGACGCCAAAAGATTCGCGCGCACGATGCCGCCCCCAATCGTTATCAAAGCTGATGGGCTTGCTGCCGGCAAGGGCGTGGCCATCGCCCAGACTCATGCCGAAGCTGAGCAGATTCTCTCAGAATTTATGGTCGCGAAAAAGTTCGGCGCGGCGTCGCAGCGCGTCGTCATCGAAGAGTTTTTGGTCGGGAAGGAATTCTCGCTCTTCGTCGCTTCGGATGGGGTCTCGTGGAAACTCTTGGGCACGGCCCAAGATTATAAAAGACTGCTCGACGGTGATCGTGGCCCAAACACTGGGGGTATGGGCTCGATCTCCCCGGTGCCCTGGCTCACTGAAAGAATGCTCGATGAGACGATCCAAAAGATCGTCGAGCCCACGTTTGCCGCTCTCGCCAAGGAGAATCTCAGCTACGAGGGCGTTCTCTACTTTGGGCTGATCTGGACGGAGCGCGGACCGTTTGTTTTAGAATATAACGTGCGCTTCGGCGATCCCGAGACCCAAGTCT
>Ga0079995_1060716_pt1 | contig 19947 bp, 10 predicted proteins | sample FaiFalFF_MnMetaG_2_FD_69198 | JGI IMG/M metagenome (GOLD analysis project Ga0079995, IMG submission 69198) | Freshwater microbial communities from Yellowstone National Park, Wyoming, USA - Fairy Falls C (FF_Mn_C) (SPADES assembly) (version 4) | ecosystem: Environmental > Aquatic > Freshwater >...
ATTTGTAATCCCGAAACGACCGCAGCCCTCCGGATTTTTCATCCACCACCGCCTCGAAAAATTCGTTGCGGAGTGCGTAACCCTCGACGAGCCTGGTTTTCGGCAAAGCTACCAGTGTGCCGGCGGCAACCTGATTCGGCAACCAGGCAAAACCCAAAGCGGGCACTTCCACCACCACTTCCGCCTTGCCGCCGCCGAGCGGTTGTGTGGCTTTGGCGGGTGCAGGTAATGGTGTGGTGATGTTGTCCAGCACGGCTGCTATTCGCCGCGTCGCCGTTCCTGGATTGAAAATCAAATGGCCGGGTTGTTCCGAAGTGGCTCGCACCAGTAATCGCTCGGCCAGACGGTGCATCGTTTCCTGGGCCAGACCGGCCAGCGCCGATTCCACTTCTTCGCCGCGTTCCAGAGCCTGTTCGACAGCAGCAAAACGTCCGAGCCAATCTGTGTTCGTTTCCTTCGGCATCAACGCACGCCAGAGTGCCGCCAGAGTCCACAGCGCATCCAGCCACCGCCGCAAACGGTGATGCCGGGCAAACCGACTCACCGGATCGGCTTCCCCCTGGGCCGTCAGGTCATCCAGATAGCAGGAGTGAAAGTCGTCGGCGCCGGGTGGCGAAGGATATTCGCCGATCGGCACCTCGTTCATCAGGCGGGTCGCCGTAACAAACTCCCCGAACACAGGTGCCAGTCCATGCAGCGCCAGCCAGTCCTCCGCCACTACCGGAGGCTGCTTCTGTCGAAAAGCAAACAGCAAATTCGGAGTAGTATCCTCGCGGATAGTTTTCACCAGATGGTAGGCCAGATGGAAATACGTGAGCGGATCTTCTCCAGGCAGAGGCTTACGGGTGATGGCTTCGATGCGATGACCATCGGGTGAAGTCCATTCGATGGTGGTGGCACGAAATTCCGGCACCACACCTTCTTCCAGGGGCAGGAAGAACGCCCGGCTCAAACCCAGGGCATGCAGAAGCGACGGAAACGTCGGCACATAGCCGAAATGTTTTCGGCCAAATACACGCAACTCGGTACGGAGCAAATCCTTCAGGGCACCCAGACCGCTCCGCAAATTCCACAGCTGCGACGCGACAGGCAAAAGGGCATCGGGTCGTTCCAGCAGAGGGGCAGCACAAGCCTCCAGCCGTTCCTGCAGCACGCGCTCGCACAATAGCGGCCAGATATCCGGACACTCTTTCGCCCAGCGCTGCCACGTCTCAGCACTGGCGATGATGTTGCAGGGGAGATCGTGGCGTAGGAAGGATTCCGTCACCGAACCAGCCGACACGTCCTCCGTGAGCAGCACCGCTAACAGATAGATCGTGCCGCTGTAGAGTGTTTCGCGGGCCTCGCGTAAACGTTGTGCTGCCGCCTGAAGCAAACGGTGCTGCGTCGCCTCATCCGCAGCCGTCGCCGCTGCCTGAACATCTGCCCAAAAATCGTTCACCGCCAGGCTGGAAGGATGCTGCATTCCCTCAAAAAAGGCATCCATTAGCGCGAAACCCAGCCCCAGCCCATAAAATCCAGCCAGCGTTGCCGGCGTGGAATCGGACAGGCCCAACTTTTGCAGCAATTCCTTTTGGGCGCTGTGACGTTCCAAACCCACCCGCACCGCTACCCCGCCGGCCTGAGCGACTCGCTCCTCCCAGTCATCCGGCAGAAATAGCGGCGGTGTTTCGGGCAGGGCGTAAATGTGAGGCCCGGACGGGCGCTCATGGTCATACGGCGAAGCTAACCGAGGCGGCCCACTGCAGAGGCGCACTACCGCCGGGTGCCACAGGATCAAATAGCCATTCCATAGCGCCACGACGTCTTCGCCGGTCAGCATCATGGTATGCTGGCCGGGCAAGCGATACGGTGTCAGACAAAAAGCCTGTCGGTTCATGCTGGACGATGTATGGGTTGGGCAGGCGAATGACAAATGCCCGTGGGCCCACTGCAATCAGTTCGCCGATCCGCTCTGTTGCAGCACCTTTCTGTTATTTTCTCTGGCACCATCATATCCCGACCGGCTTTGATTGACTGTCCCTTTGCAGGCCCGCATCTGGATTTCCGCACTGCGCAGATGAACCGCTGCATCCAACCTGTGCCTACCTTCGCCTGGCCGCTGATACCTGAGGCTGCGAAACCACGGTGCGCGGCGGTTGAACTTGTGCCTATCCTCACCTGGCCGACGGGTCATCACTGCCCCAGGTTGGTACCATACACCGAGGCGAACGATGAGAACACAAGCCCAACCAGCGGTCGTCACCGACCCAGGTTGCTGCCGCACTGTAGCCAGCCGCTAAAATGGCCAGCGTGTGTGCTGGAGAAACTGGCTGCGAACAGACCGGCGGCCGATCGACCAATGCTTTTTGTTGCGGCCTGAGCAAGCAGGGCACTGTGCGTGATCGGGCCGATGGTTGGCCCACTTGCGTTCAGCTGAACGGTTGCGTAATAGTGAGTACGATGCGTGATCAGGCCGATGCTTGGCTCTATCACGGTCGGCGCTGACCCGGAAGTGGACGGTTCTTTCCGGCAACCACACTCACGAGGAACCCGCATGAGTGTCCGGACGCGATTTGCTCCGAGTCCTACGGGATATTTGCACATCGGTGGAGTGCGTACTGCACTATTCAACTGGCTGTTCACCCGTCGTCATGGTGGCCAGTTCGTTTTGCGTATTGACGACACCGATGTGGAACGAAACGTCCCCGAAGCACTGCAACCGATCCTGGACGGGTTTCGCTGGCTTGGGATTTTGTGGGACGAAGGGCCGGAAGTCGGTGGGCCATACGCTCCTTATTTTCAGTCGCAGCGTCTGCATCTGTACCAGCAGGCGGCTCAACAGTTGGTGGAAAGCGGCCACGCATATCCTTGCCTGGCCACCGTGGAGGAGTTAGACGCCGAGCGCAAGGCTGCCGAAGCCGCCAAACGTCCCTATATCCATCGCGGCAAAGGACGTGATCTGTCTCCCACCGAAGCGTTGCAAATCTGGCGAGAAAAACGCTTACCGCTGCGGTTCAAGATTCCCCTGGGCCGCAAGATTGTCCTCGACGATTTGATCCGCAAGCGGGTGGAATGGGAAACAGACCTGCTCGGCGATCCGGTGATTGTGCGAAGCGATGGCCGACCGCTGTACAATTTTGCCACCGTCGTGGACGACATCGCCATGAAAATTACCCATGTCATCCGTGCTGCCGAGCACCTTTCCAACACGCCGATTCAGATACTCATTTTCGAAGCCCTGGGGGCGAACCTGCCGGCGTTTGCTCACGTGCCCGTAGTGTGTGAACCAGGTTCCAGAAAGAAACTCAGTAAACGGGATATGCAAAAGTTTGTTACCGCTGAGGTTCGCGCCAAGCTACGTGCTTTGGGTTATTCGGATGCCGAGATTGATAATCGGATCGATCTCAACCCCGCCACGGTGGCCTACTATCGGGAACTCGGCTACCTGCCGCAAGCGCTGGTCAATTACCTGGGGCGATTGGGCTGGAGCCTCGACGACCACAGCGAAATTATCCCGCTGGAAGAGATGATCCGCCATTTCAGCCTGGAACGGGTCAACGACGCCCCGGCCAGTTTCGATCCCGACAAGCTCTACTGGATGGCGGGGGAATACATGCGGCAGTTGCCCCTGGACGAAAAAGTAGCGGGTGTGATCCCTTACCTGCTCCGCGCTGGGCTGGTGCATGAGCCGATTGATCCGGCCACTCGTGAGAAAATCCGCCGGGTTGTCGAGGCATGCGGCGAGCGACTGAAACTGTTTTCGGACATCCTGACCTACGGGGCGTTTTTCTTCCGCGACCCGCAATATGACCCATCGGCCGTGCAGAAACGCCTGGCCAAGCCTGGTATGCTGGAAATCCTGGATCGGTTCGCACCAATTCTCCAGCAGACCGAGCCCTGGGACGCCGAGCACCTGGAAACGGCCTTACGCCAGTTTTGTGAACGGGAGCAGGTGAAACCCGGCGACCTCATTCATGCCCTGCGGGTGAGCACCACGGGCGTTACGGTCGGCCCTGGATTGTTTGACATCCTCGCCATCCTCGGGCGCGACGAGACCCTTCGCCGATTGCAACTGGCGCGAACGCAGGTACTCGCCCGCACCGGCTAAAGGAGAACTGGCATGTCCATCGTGGCTGTCGGCACGGTAGCGATCGATTCGATCGAAACGCCCAGCGCCAGCGTGCATCACGTGCTGGGCGGCTCGGCGACTTATTTTTCCTACGCCGCCAGTTTCTTTACGAAAGTGCACCTGGTAGCGGTGGTGGGCGAGGATTTTCCCGCCGAACACATCGAACAATTGCGGCAACGAGGCATTGACCTTAGCGGTCTGGAAATTCGCCGCGGTGGCAAAACTTTTTACTGGCGTGGTCGCTATCACGCCGACATGAACAACCGCGATACCCTCGAAGTGCACCTCAACGTCCTGGCCGATTTCAACCCCGTTTTGCCCGCAGAGTATCGCCGCCAGCCCTACCTGTTCCTGGGCAATTCCAGTCCGCAACTGCAATTGCGGGTGCTGGAACAGATGGAGCGGCCGCAGCTGGTGCTTGCCGACACCATGAACCTCTGGATCGAAACCCAACGCGATGCTCTGCTGGAATTGCTGCCCCGGCTCGACGGTTTGCTTCTCAACGACAGCGAGGCCCGCTTGCTGGCAGAAGAAGAAAACCTTGTCCGTGCCGGGCTGAAGATCCGCACACTGGGGCCGAAATTCGTGATTATCAAAAAGGGCGAACACGGCTCGTTTCTGTTAAGCCGCGATGGTGTTTTCGTTTTGCCCGGCTATCCCACGCCGAACGTGGTGGACCCGACAGGAGCGGGCGACAGTTTCGCTGGCGGTATCCTGGGTTATTTAGCTTCCGACACTTCGCCACCGCCGGGCCGACTGCGTCGTGCCATCGCTTACGGCACGGTGATCGCCAGCATTACCGTAGAAGGTTTCAGCCTGGATCGGCTCAAAGCCGCCACCCGCGAAGAGATCGAACGCCGACTCGAAGAATACCGTCGCATGATCACCTTCTAGCCGCCCAACCGGCCGCATGACCGCACCGCTATAAAAGCGTACAATGCCAGCAAACCAGTCCGGTGGAACGCTCGCCCAGGGTATGCTTTATGGCCAAACGCATTCGCACCTTCATCGCCTTACAGTTGACGCCGAACATTCGCCAGCGTCTGGTGGCCTGGCAGGATAAGCTGGCGGCTGCCATTCCTGAAGTCAAGTGGGTCGAGCCGGAAAATCTCCACGTTACCTTGCTCTTTCTCGGCGAGGTACCGGATCGGGAAGTGGCGGAAGTATGTCAGCGGGTGGAAGAAGCGGTGGCGGAGGTCGCTCCGTTTTCCGTGATGGTGGAGGGTTTGGGTTGCTTTCCCGAACCTCGTCGGCCGCGTGTCCTCTGGGCCGGCATTACCACCGGTTCCGAACAACTCCAGCAGGTGCACGCTCTGATTGAGAAACCGCTCCACTATCTCGGCTTCCGCCGCGAGGAACGCCGATACGTTCCGCACATAACCCTGGGTCGGCTCAAGGCGGATCGGGAAGTGCCGCGCCTGCCGGAACTCCTCCGCGAATACCGTAGCTGCCGTGGTGGAGAGATGCTGGCTTCGGAAATCTGCATCATGGCCAGCCAGCTGGAGCGCAGCGGCCCGATTTATACCGTCATGGGCCGGGCTCGTTTTCGCGGTGAGCCAACCCCTGCCGAGCACGGCGAAACGGACACATCGGACGAAGCGGAAGATTTCCTCGATGCGGGCGACGAACCTTTGATGGACTGAACCCATGCACCTTCTGGTCACGGCCGGCGTTACCCAGGTGCCGATTGACAGAGTCCGCGTCATTACCAGCATTTTCAGCGGCCGGACAGGTACACGGATCGCCCTGGCTGCTAATCGCCGTGGCCATCAGGTGACGTTACTGACCTCCGCTCCGCATTTAGTGGGCGAACAACTCGCTTCGCGTGTTGCCTGGCGCGTGCATGTGTTTCACACCTATGAGGAACTCGAGCAACTTCTGGGCGAGCTGGTTCCGAGTGGGCAATTCCATGCCATCATACACTCGGCTGCGGTCAGCGATTACCGCGTCGCCGGGATTTATGTCCGCACTTCAGCCCACGGTGCCGCTCCGCCGCGAACCGACAGCGGTCGAGAATCAAGTGTACAAAATGCGACTATATCCACGGCGCCACCTCCTGCCACTGGTGAGGATGGTTCCTGGTGGCCAACGGACGAGGTGCTGGGCAAGCTTCCCAGTTCGCATGCGGAAGTCTGGCTGCGCTTGGTGCCCACGCCGAAACTTATCGATCGCATGCGTCGGGATTGGGGATTTCCCGGTGTGCTTGTCAAATTCAAACTGGAATGCGGTGTTTCCGAGGAGACATTGCTTGCACGAGCGGAACAATCACGGCAACGATCTGCCGCAGACCTGGTGGTGGCCAATCTCCTGGAAAGCCTCTCAACCACAGCCTGGCTGGGCCCCTTAGGCGGTACCTATCGCCGACTGCCCCGTTCCCAGCTTGCTGACGTTTTGCTCGACGCCGTGGAAAGTCTGCACGCCCGGGCTTCTCGCTGACTTCGCGGAGCTACCCATGCCAAAAATCGTGCTGGGTGTAACCGGCTCGGTTGCCGCCATCCGCATTCCGCTTTTGTATCGGGAGCTTACGCGGCGCGGCCATGAGGTGCGGGTCGTGCTTACCGAGCACGCGACCTATTTTTTCAATCCGGATGCGTTGCCCGGTGCTCTGGTGTTTCGGGATAGCGACGAATGGCCGAAGACCAAGACCGGCGAATTGTACCAGCCTGGCGATCCTGTGCTGCACATCGAATTGCGACGCTGGGCGGAGCTGTTGCTGGTCGCGCCGCTGGATGCCCATACCCTGGCCAAATTCGCCCTGGGTCTGTGTGACAACCTGCTCACGTGTCTGTACCGAGCCTGGGACCGACGCCAACCGATTTTGCTTGCACCGGCCATGAATACCCTCATGTGGGAACATCCAGCAACACTTCGTCATCTACAACTGCTCCTGGCCGACCACACTTCGTCTCAACCGCCTGATATCCCTGCTCCATCAGAAGTGAACCAGCCGGAACAAATTGTGGAAATCATCAACCGCTATTGTCCGTATCTGCGGATCGTCGGGCCGATCAGCAAACGTCTGGCTTGCGGTGATGAAGGAATGGGCGGTATGGCGGAAGTGGAGGAAATCCTGGCTGCCGTCGAAGCGTTCGGGCCGACGATAAGTTGATGTTTCACGGCTCGCTGCGATTTGCAGATGCGGGAACGATTCGCAAAAGCACGGACGGTGCCGCGTGGATGGTGTTTTTACCCTCGCGGCGAGCGAAGACGACGAAGGGATGTTCCATCGGTTGCACCCAGGGTTCGCAGTAGATGCTGATGGTGCGTTCGGTCTGGTTGGGCGTGATCAGAATGCCGTTCAGACCGATGTCCAGCACTCGCACACCATGAGGCAAACCGGCCACATCAATCGGCACCCGGCCCTGGAAATTGTTGCGGCGTTCGATGCGCACGGTGAGTCGGGTTTCGCCTCCGGGTTGCACGGTGATACTTTGCGGGACAGTGGTAGTGCGAATGTCGCCCGGTTCGATAAGCGTCGGGACACCTCCGATGGCTTCACGCACGATTTCCTGTTCGCCGATACGAGCCCGTGCCACCAGTTTCAGCGGTGGTGGTTTGTCGGGAAGCTGGGCGTTGGCTTCCGCATACAGGGCGACAGCGGTCGTAAATTCGTCGGGACCCAGATGCGTCGCCGGTGCCGACAAACCCTTGGGCAGACCCGCAAATTCGACATCCACCCGGCCGGCAAAACCATCGAGTCGGTCCACCGTGATCGTAATCGGCGTAGCACCACCGCGTTCGATCTGGGGCTGCGTCGGATTGAAACGGATACGGAAATCAGGTCGCGGCGGTCGAATAATCAGCCGATACGGCAGCACCACAGTTTCGGAGCCCGCGGCGAGTTGCTCAGAAGCGGAAGGGGACAGTCCTCCACGTTCGGCATGGCGATCAGCTTCCGCGAAACCGGAACGGTTGGCGTGCCCGGCCAGTGCTGCCGTCAGTCCCAGGGCATCAGCCACGCGAACATAATAAGTGCCATCGGCTGGCGGATCGAAAAAGATGCGGGAGTCCTTGCCATAGCCAGGCCCGCCGTCATCGTTGCGATAATAGAGCGTGAAGGTCGGGTAGCCGTTCGGCGGAAAGGTCGAACCGGGCGGGTGGATTTCCACTTTATACATCGGCGTGCCGGGCGGATGAAACGTGGGCGTTGTGTCCAGGTAACCGAGCCGCTGACCGTTGACGTTGAAGAATCGGCAATCGTCATCGGGATTGCGCGGCAGAGCTTGAATGCGGATGAGTTCGCCGTTGACGTAAAGGTAATCGTTGATCGCCAGTTCCCGCCAATCCTCGATACGGATGCCGGGCGTTACGTTATCATGGTCGCGGAAGGTGGTGAAAGTGCGGGCCACGGATCGCAGAACAGCTCGCGGCACCGGCTGGCGCTTTTCATCCAGAATCTCGATGACCGGATCGAGAGGCGAACCGAGCCGGCGTGCTTCCACCTCGATAATCAGCCTCTGACCACGTCGGGCCGCGAATTTCCACAGATGGGCATCTTCCTGGCGGAACAGGCAACCGTTAGCAACCCCCGGCACCGGAACCGCTCCCAGTTCGGTTTCGCCAGCCCGTTCCGACTGCAACTTCGCCAGCGGTGCGGTTACTTCCGGCAAGTCGCCAACCACCAGATTGCGATTTCCCAGGGCTGGGCCATGTGGCGTGTTCAGCGTTACCGGCACCCGACTGCCTACGGCCAGGTCGGCTTTTATGGGGATGCGAAGGCTGCGCTGCTCGCCGAGATGCACACCGAAAAGCTGCACAGTAACCTCGATGCCACGCTGGCCGCCCAGCGGATACACCGCGCTGATGACCGGCACCTGCCCGACGTGCAACCGATACCGCATTCCCGCGTTGCCCCGATACTGGCGGTCGTGGATGGCAATAGCGTAGGTCGCCGTTTTAGAAGACCGGAATGCCAGGACGCCATCGAAACTCTCCTGCAAAATCCGGCCGCTGGCGTCCGTGAGCAGTAACACCGGTTCGAGCGCAGCGCCCGGTTCAGCGACCACCTGCACGCCGATCTCTTCCCCGGCCTTCACCTCACACCGATAGAAGTCCACCTCCCCGGCACGATCGAGCACACCGGTTACGGTGCGATTCACGGGAATGACCGGAGCGGTTCGTGCAGAATTGTTCGGCTCGGTCTCGGAGACCGTCGGGAAATAATCCACCAGAACGGTAGCTGTTACGTTGCCACCGGGAGCTTGCAGTGTCAGTGAATAAACACCCGCTATCACGCTCTGCGGAATGTGAAGCTGAATCGCTCGCTGCCGCGGATTAGAAGCGGGTTGTAACTCCACCTTGCTGTCGGCGATATTGATGCTGGCCGATGTAACGGTATCGAGATGTTCTCCTTCCACCGTAAGGGTGGTTGTCTGCCCGCGCAGCACCGCGTTCGGCTGCAAACTCGAAATTTTCGGCACAGGCGGTTTTTCCGGCAGCAGTTGCGTCTGCAGTTTGCCACTTTCGGCATCCAGCAAAATCAAGGCACCGTCAAATCGGCCCAGAGCGAGCTGTCGGGCATCCGGACGAACCGCCAGGCTCAGGGTCGTTTCCGGTTGAGCCGGTAAAACACGCAACTCGGTCATCCTGGCGGCGTCCCACACCTTGACGACTCGATCCTCGCCCAGCGAAACAAGCAATTTGCCGTCGGGACTGTAAGCCAGGCGGAGTACCGCTCCCTGATGAGCGAAGACTGAATGAAGCAGTCGGGCACCATCGGCACGAGCCTCCCAAACGCGAATGCTGCGGTCAACTCCGCCCGCGGCCACACGCCGACCGTCTGGATGCCAGGCTACCGTGTACAGCCAATCGGTGGCTTCGCCCAGGGAATAGAGCCGATGTCCAGTGCGTACATCCCAGATTTTGACTGTGCGATCCGCCGCCACGGATGCCAGCAGACCACCATGACTGGCAAACGCTACATCATACACCGCGTCGCTGTGATCTTTCAGCGTAGCCAGTGCTTCGCCGGTGGGCACTTTCCACAACTTCACCAGGCGGTCGTAACCACAGCTGGCCAGGATTTGGCCGTCCGGACTGAACGCCAGACCGAGCACCTGATCCGGATGGGCGGAAATGACCAGATCCGGTTTCAATGCCGGTACGCCGCTGGGCGGAATGAAATAAAGACGGATTTCGCCCGTTTGTCCGGGTGTGCTCGCAGCGACGGCCAGGTAACTGCCGCGGGGATGGAATGCCAGTGCGGTGATTTTGAGTTGAGGCGTCGCCAGGCGAGCTAAAGGCTTTAGCTCCGGCACAGCCCAGACGCGAATGTCACTGCCGACACCAGCAGCGAGCCAGCGTCCTTTTGCATCGTAGGCCACCGCCGTTACCGGAGCCGATCGCGGTTGCTTCGGTCGAATTTCCGGCAGGGCAATCGGTGCGGAACCGCTATCGTCTTTAGCACCCGCAGCAATCCAGGCGCGGAGCTTGGCAATTTCTTCGGGTTTGGGTTGCAATCGGGCATTGCGTGGCGGCATGTGCGGTTGCTGTTTCTTTTCCACCAGCAGGAGCAACAGACTTTCGTCAGGTTTTCCCGGTTCGATAGCCGGACCACCATTGCCGCCTTCCAGGAGGCTCTTGTAGCTTTCCACATTCAAGCCGCTGCTGGCCTTGCTGGAGTTGTGACATTCGAGGCAGTATTTACTCAGGAAGGGCCGAATTTCGCGGCTGTAAGAAGGAGTAGCGGCAACCGGTTTCCCCGCCTGACCCCAGATCATCGCTGCCGCACAAAGCAGGAAACCGAACACAACCATCCCGGCCCAATAACCTGCCCGAACGCTTTTAGGCAAGCGCACTGGGCAACAAGAACGCCCGGCTATTGCACAGGCAATCGTCGCCGAAGTTCGCGGCTTGAGTCGGCAATGTGGTTCACGCATACCGGTTACCCCCGGTGGATTCGGTCAATGATTGAATAAGAACTCGGGACTGGTAAGCACGGCCCAGAACAGATCTTCCAGGGCTTCCCGCGGCTGAGCCTCTTTCAGAGCCGCCAGCATCTGTTGCTGTTCTTTCTGTGTCGGCTCCCGGCACAGGGCGAGACGGTAAAGTCGTCGCAGGGCTTCGTCGAGCGGCACTTTTTCCTGAACCCACTTTTCGATGCGACCGTTCTTGGCGCGAAGCTTCTCGTTGAGCGTCTGGCCATTGTTCAGGTGTAAGGCCTGACTCATCGAGGCGTCCGACATTCGCTCACAGGAACACGGCTGGCTGCGGTCAGGCCGACCGAAACTGTCCAAAAATCCCGAGACCACCAGCGAGTCCGGCAACTGTAAGGCTCGTGTGCCGGGAGGAAACTGATCGGTGCCGGCCACGCCTCCCGTAGTTCCGACCTTGATCTGGGAAAAGACCGTCGGCACCTCCGTTACCTGCGAATAGATGTCCAGCACCACTTCTGCGGGTAACCGCCGCACCAGATAATGCGAATAAAACCGGTCGTCGGCCTCGTTCTCGGCTATGGTCTGCGAGGAGCGTTGATACGTGGCCGAATTGAGAATCGTGCGGATCAGGTGCTTGACATCGAAGCGGTGCTGCACAAAGTCGCGGGTCAGGGCGTCGAGCAATTCCGGATTAGTCGGGGGATTGGTCAAGCGAAGGTCATCCTCCGGTTCGACCAATCCGCGACCGAGAAAGTGCCGCCAGACTCGATTCACCAGGGCCCGCGCGAAATACGGATTGTCTGGCGAAGTCAACCAGGCGGCAAAATATTCCCGCCGATTTCGCGGATCGGACAAATCCAGGGCCGGGCCATCCGGTGGCGCTGGGGGCATGGGTATGCCACGCCGCAAATGCGGCACATCGCCGCTGGGCAAATCATACACGATTACTTCGCCGGGTCGGTCGCCGTTCTTTTGAGCAACACGGCTGAACAAATTAGCCAGCGCCCAGTACTGGTCCTGCGTCCACTTTTCGATGGGGTGATTGTGGCAGCGAGCGCAGGTCAGCGACAGGCCCAGAAAAGTGACCGTCGTTTTTTCGGTGAGTTCGGCGATGTCCCGGTGCATCACGAAGTAATTGGCCGCACCGTTACTCAGATTGCTGCCGCGAGCCGTCAGAATTTCCCGCGCAAACTGATCCCACGGTTTATTGTCGGCGACGCTTTGTCGCACGTACTGATAAAACGCCCACACCGCCGGTTGGGGCAACTTTCGGCTGGAAATCAAAAGCAGGTCCGACCACTTGTACGCCCAGTAGTCCACAAATTCCGGCCGGTCCAGCAGACGGTCAATCCAGCGCGCCCGTTTGTCCGGCGACGGATCGGCCAGGAACTGCTGCAATTCTTCCGGCGTCGGCAATAGACCGATCGTGTCGAGATAAACACGGCGCAGGAACTCGGCATCACTGCATAACGGCGATGGCGGAATCCGCAGGGCTTCCAGTTTCTTCAGGACAAGGTCGTCCACAAAATTTCGGCGTTCGGCCCTGGCAAACGCGTCCGGCGGCAGGCGATTGGCAAACGGCACCAGCACTTCGCTCACCGCCACGAGATCGGAAAACCAGACGGCAATCCCGGCCTCGCCGTAGCCCCGTACCTGAACCAGCCCATCGTCGTTGACAATGGCCACACCTTCCTCCGCACTGGAAAACTTGGCCCAGTGCGTGACATCCCGCTGCCGACCATCGCTGTAAGTTGCCCGCACCAGCAGCTGGAATTTATCGCCAGGTTTGAGGGTAACCATCGGCGGCAGCACTTCTATGCGGACCAGTTTTGCCTCCTCGCTCTTCGGTCCGGGGGCGCCACTGGCAATCCAGTCAGCCAGGAGGCGGTATTCCGGCGAATCCGGATCTATGCGCAGACCGCCGCCATGGTTGACGGTCATTGTCGGCTTGAGCAACAGCAGACTGCGATGGGGCTGCGCCAGGTCGAGCCGGCGGCCCAACACTTGCCGCGTCAGCACGTAATAGTCGGCTTCCGGATCGTAACCACGCAGCGACAGCTTCAACCCGCCCTTGCCTGCCAGCGCACCGTGACAGGCTCCGGAATTGCAACCGGCACGCGTCAACATCGGCAAGACTTCGTGGCGGAAACTCGGCCCCGACGATTCCATATTGCCGACACTGATCGGAACCTGTAAAGTCGCCCCGTCCTGGACCTGAACCGTGAGCGTGGCTTGACCGTTCTGTCTGGGCCAGACCACGCCATCCGCGTCTATGCTGGCGATCCCGGCGGGCTGAATTTGGAACTTCGCGGCAGCGGTATATTGCCCGACAATTTTTCCCCCGTCCAGGATCGCCAGCACCACTCGCTGGCGGTCGTGCGGGCCATGAAGGACGATTTTCTCCGGCAGCAAGCGGTACTCCGCAGCCCGAATAGGCCAGGCCAAACTGATCAGCGTCAGTGCTACCAGGACTCGGCGCGAAAGCTCAGTTGTCATGCTCAGCTCTCCGTCGGCAGCGATTCGAGCAAATAACCACGAGCATACGATCGAGCCCGGCGGCGTCCGATTGGCTTTTAAAACAATTCGCGGATCGGCTCGACGGTGTAATCCACCAGCGGGATCGGACGCTTCTGCGGGCCGGGCAGTTCGTGATGGATATCCAGGCCCAGGGCGTGGTAGATGGTGGCGGTGACTTCCATAGGCGTGACTGGCCGCGTCTTGGGCACGTAACCGAGTTCGTCCGATTCACCGACGACCCGCCCGCCTTTGATCGGGCCGCCGCCGAGAATGATCGTCCACACGCCGGGATGATGATCGCGGCCACCGGCGGGGTTGATCTTGGGAGTGCGGCCAAACTCGCCCATCGCCGCCACTACCGTGTTGGAAAGTAACCCGCGCTCGTGCAGGTCTTCCAGCAGGGTGCTGAAAGCCTGGTCGAAATTCGGCGCCACCAATCGTGCCATTTCTTCGATGTCGGTAAAAGGCCGCGAGCCGTGAATATCCCAGGTCACCTCGTCGAAGACCGTCTCGAACATATTGACCGTAACAAAGCGAACGCCACGTTCGATCAGCCGCCGTGCCAGCAGACAGCACTGGCCGAACCGCGTTCGCCCATAACGGTCTCGTAAGCTGGCCGGCTCCTGAGTCAAATCAAAGGCTTCTCGCGCTTTTGGACTGCTGAGCAACCGATAGGCCCGCTCGAAACTTTCTTCCATCTGCTGCACCTGGGGGCTTTTTTCGAACGCGGCTAAGGTGTTCTCCACTGCCGCGCGCAGTTTTTGCCGACGTTCGGCCCGGACGATGCCGAGATAATCCGGCGGCAACAGATCGGGCACCTGGAATTTGGGATCGTTGGGGTCGGCGTTCAAGACGAACGGGTCGTAAGCTTTGCCGAGGTATCCGGCATTTTGACCGTGCGGCATGTTGCCACCGGTTCGACCAATGGGTCGCGGCATCAGCACGTGGGCAGGCAGTTCTCCACGCTGGCCTTTCAGATAACCCAGCACGCAACCCATGTGCGGATGCTCGATGCCTCCTGTGAATAACCGCCCCGTTTGCATCAACTGGTGCCCGGTGTCGTGCACTGCGGTCGCCGTGTGGTACACCGAACGGATCAGCGAATACTTATCGGCATGCCGGGCCATTTTCGGGAAAATCTCGCTGATCTGCATGCCGGGAACATTGGTCGCGATGGGTTTGAACGGCCCGCGAATCTCGGCTGGTGCGTTCGGCTTAGGATCCCACGTGTCAATATGGCTTGGACCACCGACCAGGAACAACAGGATGCAATTGACGTCTTTGGACTTAGCGGCTCCCTGAGCGGCCAGCGCTTCCCAGACCGGCAAACTCAGCCCAAAGGTAGTCAAGGCTCCGGCATGCAGAAAATCACGCCGGGTCAGACCATCGCAAAACCGTGCACCGCGGCTGGCATCCAGTCGCAACATCTTTCCTTCTCCTGGTGTTGATGAAGCGGAGGGTTCAGACCAACGATCCGGCAGGCGTGGTTAGTTTAAAACTCCCGCCCGCTTCCGTCAACCGGCACAGTTAAACACGGACTGATGCCCGTGCGTCGGCGCCAGGTTTCCAGCCGGTGAATGGGAGACCGCTCGAGCGGCCGCTCACGCTAGAAGTTGAACTCCACCTCTACACTGGGCCCGTGGTAGAAGATGTCGCCTCCGAACGACCGTCTCCCCCGCGGATTGGACAAATCCAGGGAAACCTGATTCGCCGCTTCGGCAACATCGAGTAACCACAGCAGGTTGTAGCCGCCTTTGATCCGGCAGAAGGTTCCCAGATAAAGTTCGGCCGCGACATTGATTTCGTACATGTGGCTGAAACGCCAGGTCGAACTGCTTCCCCGCGTACCGAGCAAGCCGTCCTGCCGAACCAGTTCCACGTCAATATCAGCACGGTTAGCGAACCAGCTCCCCCGCAGGAACCACGATACGCCGAACCATTCCAAGATTGGCATGCGTGCGCCCAAGCCCAGACTGCCACCGATCATGTGATTATGCGTCCGTGTACTGTACGTCGCCGTTTCTGCCGGGTCGGGGCCGACCTGAATGGAATTGTCTTCGACCAGCAGAGCGTAACGTTCCTGCAAGTCCACGTAGCGCACGCCCACCAGGTAATCGAAACCGGCACCGCTGGGGGAACTGGCCCAATGGTAGTTCCCCTCCAGGTTGTACAGTTGATGGCGAAAACTGAAACGCACACGGTCGGCGTTGTCAAAGATGTTTTCAAAGCCTGTCGGCGGATTGAAGAACAGGCCGGAAATTCGCCCCGGATTCGTCAGCGTAACGTTGGTGGTGTGGTTGGGCAATACGAAGCCGGCAAACTCCCAGGCAGCCGCGTCTTCCACCAATCCAAACGTCCAGCGCACTCCCGATTGGAAATTCGGGTCCGGGATTCGGGTAGTGGCGATGACTGGTGCGTCTGGCGGTGGCGGCCGATTGTCATCGCTACTGACCGGATCGCGGACGAACAGGTCCTGCCGGTCATTTCGCTGCCTTTTCAGTCCGAACCAGCCAACTCCCAGGTAGTAGTCGTATTTGCCGTAAGAACCAAGCGGTTCTTCCCAGTATTCCGGCAGGCCAGGCCGACCGTTGGGAATATTCGGCGGCGCTGGCGGATAAACGCCAGGAGCACCGGGAGGCCCAGCCGGTGCACTGGTCGGACCGAACCCCGGCCAGATACTCGGTGGGGCATACGGAGCGGCAGCGGTTCGCGCCAGCGGTACCGGTTCGGGATAATTCTGGGCATAGCCAGCGCTCGTCATCGCCGCTTCCATTACCGCCACCATGACCAGCAGGGTACCGCTGATTCGGACCATGCTCGCATCCTTCCCCGTGCGCGCGGCAATTGCCGTGACGTGATCTTTCCGCCGCGCTTGTTTTGCTACTGGTATCGTCCAATCAGCCAGTTAACTTGAGGCAACCTTGCCGATGGTGTCGCTTCTGATTGAAATAGCCCCTGTGCGCAAAATGCGGAATCTCCTGGCCAATAGGAGGATTACCATGCGGTATTTGAACCTCGCCACGGTACTGGTTGTGTTCAGCGTTCTGCTGGCAGCTTTCTGCTTGGCACAAAAGCCGGCAGCACGGCCAGAGGCAAAAACGCTACCGGAAATCCAGCTGCGGGCACGAGTCGCGGGTGCGGAGAACGTCCCGGCTAAAGCGAAACATGCTTTTTCCGTTTCCGGTGTCCAGGGTGCCGTGAATGCCCCGTTGGGCGAATGGTCGCCCTGGATCACCATCGGTACGGCTCAGTGGGAAAACATCCTCAAAGCCTATCCGAACAGCTACTTGCGGCGGTTTCCGGTTGTGTTTGGCGTGCAGGTTCACGCAGCCAAGCCACCGGTGCAGATCGAAGTGGAAGTGCAATCGCCTGGCGGAACCAAACTGTTACAAACCCGTGCAGAACTGTTCGGCTCCCGGCTCGGTTTGTTACTTTACCCCGATGAGACCGGCCAATTCCGCGTCGCTACCCAGGCCGACTACAATCAGCGTTACTGGCAAGCCTTCGGAGCCAAACCGGATGAACCAGCTCCGAAATTGCGCCGACTGCTGGTCGTGGATCGCTTCATCGGTGGCGATGACGACCGGCGAGCGTGGGAGGAAGGCATTTCGCAGCTTGCCCGAGCTGGATTCAGTGCGATAATGGTGCCGCCCTCCCGACCGGTCCGCGACATCCTCGCCCGCACCGGCAGCACCAGGACTTCCTGGGCCGTGTACAATCCGCCGGGCTACGCTTTTCCGTTCGGTCCGAAAATCACGCCCGAAAGCATTCAGGCTTGGGCCAACCAGCTGGCCGATAGTTACCGTAAGGCCGGGTTTGAACCCACCGATATGGCTCTGTTCGCCATGTCCGACGAACCGGGCTGGTATTATCCGGCCATGCTGAAGACGGTACGGGAACAACCGCAGGCACTGGCGAAGTTTCGTGATTACCTTCGGAAACAGGGCTTGCAACCGGCTGATGTCGGTGCCCAATCGTGGGAGGACGTCGTTCCCATCGGTCGCAGTCAGGCCAGGGACCTGCCTTCGCGGCGACTGTTTTACTGGTCGGCCCGATTCTATTCGTGGGAATCGGCCCGGCATTTCAGCGACTGTGTCCTTGCTCTGGAAAAAGCTTTCTACCCGAACCTGCCCGTGTTCACCAACTGGAACTTTTTCGCCGGGCGGTTTTACGTTCCGGGCCCGGTCGCCAACAACGCCGACAAAAATCATCCCGATGCCGCGATGGGTGGTCACGACTGGTTTGAGTTTGCCCGACTTCGCGGCGGAACGATCCTCTGGACTGAGGACTGGTTCAGCGACGCCCGCGCTTATCAATGGTCGTTTTACTGTGCCAAACTTCGTTGCGCTGCCGCTAAGGCCAACCTTCGCTTTGGTGGCTACGTAATTCCCCGCACCGCCGGCGACCGGGAAGATGGCATCGTCCAGAAAATCCTGTGCGTTTTCGGGCACGGTGGACAGGCGGTCAAATACTTTGTCTTCGGCCCCGAATACAACTTCCCCGGCAATTGTTACTCGGAAAAGGCCCATCTGCTCAAGAAACTACGTGAAGCCCATTCGCTCTTGGCCGCCGCGGAAGATTATCTCGCTCCTGGCCGCATGCCGCCTTCGCCCGTTGCCATCCTCATGCCTCGTTCCGCGCAGGTCTGGGACTGCAAAGAAATGGAAATTGCCCGCGGTATTAGCGACGCCACCAATACGAACCTGAACGCCGCCACTGTGGACTACATGGCCGAGGTGTTCGATCTGTATCTGGCGTTGCAACACGCGAACATTCCTGTAGATTTCGTGGACGAAGACGACCTGACTGCCGAGGGCTTGCAATCCTATCGTGTCGTCTATGTCACCGAGCCGAACGTTCCTCGTGAGGGCCAGGCAGCACTGCTGAAGTGGATGCGCAACGGCGGAGTTCTGGTAACCATCAGCAACGCCGCCACCGCCGACCGCTACGATGATCCCTGCTCGCTGATTGCTGACGCCACCGGTATCGCCGAAAAGCCCCGCCCACGCTTGCTGGTGGCCAACGCAGCTAATCTCCCGGCAGTTGCCAGGCTCCAACTGGACAGCGGCGAAGTCGCAGTTTATGGCGTTCGAGGAGAATTGCTACCCGGTAAGTACGAAGTGCTGGCTCGCTTTACCGACGGTCTGCCCGCCATCGTCCGACGGCAACACGAGAAAGGTGCCCACATCCACTATGCTTTCCTGCCCGGTATCGCCTACTGGCGTTCCAGCACACAAACACGCGACCGTTTACCGGTCGGCTTTTCCGAGCCGTTGCGCACCTGGATCAGCTATCCGCTGCGACAGGCCCAGATCACACCGCCAGTAATATGCAACCATCCTCTGGTCGAAACCCCGGTCCTGCTCTCCGACAAGGGAGCAGCGGTAACCGTGCTCAACTGGACAGGCGAAGCGATCGCCGAGCTGGAACTTCGCCTCCGTTTGCCCTTTGCTGTCCGCGATGTACGCAGCGCTCGTGGTGCGAAAGTTTCCTGGCAACGCGACGGCGAGCAACTCATCGTCCGCCTGCCGATAACCAGCGTGGACATCCTGCTCCTCGACCGCTCGTCTTAGAAAGCCACCCTTTAACCACTTAGTAAACTTATGGACCGTGTGGACATCCTGCTCCTGGATCGTTCATCTTAGAAAGCCCGCACCTATATACCCAGCATATTTAGCGATAGCCGCGTTTGGTTAGCAAAGAAGCCGCCGCTGATGCCTAACCGAAGTTGTGAGCAACCGGGGACCATCCAGCCTTATCGGTTGCTCCTTTGCCGAGATAAACCTGGTTCTTACCTCCTTGATGCTGTCGCCTATTGTTACACCGCTTACATCTCTCACACTAAGCCACGCTTATATCATCGGCGACGGCTATTTAGATCGGGCTATCGCTGCGTTTTACTGAATTGGTCGGGTAATGGGAATACTTGCAAACGTCCCGCGGTATCGCTCACGGCTAGCAATTTTCCGTCGGGAGACAGTGCCAGCGAAATCACTCGTTCATGGGATACACGATACCGGGCAGCAAGGCGTCTTTCTTTCAGGTCCCAAACGTGCACGATGCCATAGCCCCTCTCGTCCTGATCAGCCGGGTCAAATTCCAGCTCCCCACGAAAAACCAGCGTGCATCGGGAGCAAAAGCCCCATGCTGGTAAACCGCGGCCGTCTAAAGAGGACAATTCTGTTCGCAAAAATTTTTCGCAAAGGGTGTCTGGAACCCGGCAAGCGTCTGATGACGCCGTGGAATCGCCGTTGGCGGCGTAGTTCGCAAAGCACGATGGGTTGATGCGCGCCGCTTCTGTTTGGGGGTCGCATCGTCGGCTAGCAATGCGTTGATTCTTGCGGCACAGCGTTCGTATCGAACACCACGGCGGGCTGACGCCCGCCGCTCTTGGGAACATGCGATTGCGCACCGCGAAAGTCGTTTTTTTTAGTGCACCGGCGT
>Ga0079995_1034942_pt1 | contig 19924 bp, 17 predicted proteins | sample FaiFalFF_MnMetaG_2_FD_69198 | JGI IMG/M metagenome (GOLD analysis project Ga0079995, IMG submission 69198) | Freshwater microbial communities from Yellowstone National Park, Wyoming, USA - Fairy Falls C (FF_Mn_C) (SPADES assembly) (version 4) | ecosystem: Environmental > Aquatic > Freshwater >...
CTAATAAACCTCCATTTATTTATCAAAATGGAAAGTTGATCCTCACTGAAAAGGGTATATATAGAATATATTCAGTAGATGGCTCAATTTTAGGTTATGTTAATTCAAATGGAAATTATAATATGAGGTTCTTGAAACCAGGTGTTTATATTATAAATTATGAAGGTAAATCTTATAGAGCGATTGTCAAATAATTCTATGGGGGCTTTTATGCCCCCCATTAAAAGGAGGTTAAGAAAATGATTTTTATAATTTTTAATTTAACTTTTTGTAAAGTTATAAATAGCCCAAATGATGATGAAGGATATAGCATATCCCTAACAAATGATAAGGGTTATATCATAACAGGATATACTAATGCTGGAATATACACTATAAAATTGGATTCTCTTGGAAATTTAAAATGGAATAAAGTTATAAGTATTTTTAATGGAGGTATTGGCAGAAGCATAATTCAAGATTATGAAGGGAATTATGTTTTAGTAGGGGGAAAAGACTTATCACCTTATAACTCCATAGGCATTATTGCTAAATTAGATCAAAATGGCAATATTCTATGGAATAAAAATATAAGGATACTTACTACAAGTTCTCTTTCTGGTGATAGTGCTATTGATGCTAATTTTTACTCTATTATTCAAGCAAATGATAGTGGATATTATATTATAGGCTCTGCGAAGGGATATTATGAGCCTGATACACCTTATCGTCATATCTTAATTATGAAAATAGGCAAGGATGGGAATATTGTACATCATAAGTTTAACATTAATAATGCGGGAGCAGGAGATATATTTGGATTTCGTGCTTATAAAACGACAGATAATGGATTTATAATTGTAGGTTATGCTTATGGTGGTGATTTTATAATTATGAAGTATAATTTAAATGGATATAGTGAATTTGGAAAAAGAATAAACTTCTTTGCTTTTCCAGAAGGCTTTTATAAGTACGCCGTAGCCCAAGTAGGTAATAATTACTACTTTTCATATAAAAATTATTTTGGTAAAATGGATAGTTTGGGAAATATATTGTGGATAAATGATTTGGGCAGTTTTGAAATTACTTCTATTGTTCCTACATATGATAAAGGTTATGCACTTGTAGGAAATTATCCTTTATTATATAATCTCAGAATTTTCATTATAAGGTTTGATAGTTTAGATCAATTTCAATGGGCGAAACTTATAGGAGATAATGTACTTGCTTATTCATCTATACAAACACCTGATAGTGGATTTGCTATTGTAGGCTCACAATCAAATAATTATACAGGCTATTCTGTCTTTATTGTAAAATTGGATAAAAATGGGGATGGTTGTTCTCCTTGTAATATCAATAACTTTACACCAAACTTTAATAGCATATCATTTACTTCAAATAATCAATATGAAATTAGCTTTACAGGTAGTGTTATTATTGATACTACAAGAACTATTAGCTCAGCTGGAAGCTTATATACTATTTGTGAATCATCACATTTAATTGAAGATGTTTCAAATGTTAATGTTTATATTTCTTGTAATAAAATTGTGTTTAAATCTAAAAATTATGAGCATTATAAAGTAAATATCTATGGTGTAGATGGGAAGGTTGTTTTTAGTAAAACATTAAAAGGTGAATATGTTTTGGATATTTCAAAATTTAAGAGGGGTATATATGTCCTTGAATTGAATAATAGTTTTAGAAAGCGCTTTATAAAAGGAGGTTAAAAATATGATAGTGATTTTGCTTTCTATTTTTGTTGAAAATAAAGGTCAATTTCCATCTGATATATTATTTTCATCCTTTCCAAATGGTATTCTTATTTTAAAGGATGGAAGTGTTTTTATAAATAATATAGAAATGAAATTTTTAAATTCAAAACCAAAGGAAATTGTTGGGGAGATTTTGGAAATTACAAAGTTTAATTACTTTTTTGAAAAACATTTTACAAACATTAGCAGTTATAAAAGGGTAAGAATAAAGGAAATCTATAAGGGAATAGATCTTGTTATAAATGGACTAAATAAAGGAATTTTTGAATTTTATTTTGAAATAAAGCCAAATGCTGATATAAGTCAAGTGCAGTTTGCTTTCAATAATAAAAACTACATTCTTAATAATAATTCCATTACATTTTATGAAAATTCAAAAGTGGTTTTTAAAATAAATGAATTAAGGGCATTTTCTGGCACTAATGAAGTAAGTGTGAAATTAAAAGAGGGGAATGGATTTTTCTATTATGAAGTTAGTAATTATGATAAAAGTAAAACACTTGTTATTGACCCTACTGCTATAATTAGCAGTGATTCTATGGATGTTGTTAAAGCAATTGATAAAAGTAATAATGGAATATATGTTGTTGGATGGACAAGAAATCCTAATAATTTTTGTTTTAATTGTCAGAATAAATATAACTTTGATATAGGAAACATCATTAGCACATTTATAGCAAAATTTGATAATAATTTAAATCTTATGTCTGTTGCTATTATTGGTGATAGTGTTTTTGGCAATGCTATATCAAGTAAGGATAGTGCTGTTTATATAGGTGGTTATTTGGTTAAAGCTTATAATTTTCTTCCAAGTTTTCCAAATAAAATTTTCCTTGGAAATCCAGGTGGCATAGAAGCTTTTGTATTAAAATTATCAAATAACCTTGATAGTATAAAAAATGTTGTTGTTCTTCAAAGTCCTGGCTCAGATGTTATAAATGATATTAAAGTTATCTTTGATAACTTTTATGAAATAATTTTAGTAGCAGGCTCTACAAGTAATCCATCTCAATTTTGTTGTTCAAATAAATATGTTTATGGGACAACTGGCTCGGATGACGCTTTTGTTGTTTCAATAGGTTTTTCAAATAATAACTTTGCGGGTGTTATTAGTGCTATTTTAGCAAGCCCTAATTCAGATATTGCTAATGGAATTTTTAGAAGTGGTTATAATGTTTTTGTAGTAGGAAGAACATCAAATGCTAATAATTTCTCAATAAATCCTACAATATATGGTAATTTAGGTATGTCAGAAGCTTTTGTAAGTAAATTAGATCTTAGTTTATCAATTCATTTCAAGACAGTTATTTTGGCAAGCCCTAAAAATGACCAAGCTAATAATTTATTTGTTGAAAATGATGAATTATTTGTGGTAGGAACAACGGATTCTGCTCAACTATTTTCAACAAGTCCCAAATATACTTATGGCTATATGAAATACACAGATGGATTTTTAACAAAGTTAGATACTAATTTATCACACTTATCAACAGCTATTATAGCAGGAACTTTTGTGGATAAAGCATTTAATGTGGTTAAATTTTTAGATAATGTTTTTGTAAGTGGATTTTCTTTTTCAGGTTATAGTGTGGGTTGTAATCCGGATTGTGATGTTGGAAGTCTTGGTGGATATACGAATGGATTTATAATAATGTTAAATAAGAATTTGGATATTTGTTATGGAGTAAATTTATTTGGCAGTGGTGGAGAAGATATTTTTGATGTAAAAGGATTAATTTTTGAGCCACCTAATTCATTTACTACTGCGGGCAACATTTATAGTTATTCATTTACAGATTTTTTAGATTTCCCTAATGTTTATGGTGATACAGGAAAGCAAGATATTGTTATTATTAAGTTTAATAGCCCTTGCTTATCAAAGGTTAAGGAAGTTATACCTTCAAATGCTTTTAAAATTCATTCTAATTCAATAGTTTTTGATATAACATTTCCTGCCTATCTGGGATATGAAATATATTCGCTTAATGGAAGACTTATAGAGCTTAAAAGTTTAGGATATTTTACAAAAGGAATTTATAAATTTAATTTGAATTTAGATGAAGGCAGTTATATTATTAAGGTTAGAATAGGGGATTTGGTTGAGATAAAGAAAGTTAGTTTTCTTAAAAAAGGAGGTTGGAAATGAGCTTGATTTTGATTATGTCTCTTCAAACAAATAAAATTTTATGGGTAAATGCTTTTACAGGATGTGATGCTCTTAATGCTCTTGTTGATGCTATTCCTTCTTTAAAGGTAAATGACACATTATTCATTATTGGCTTTTGTAGTGAATATATGACTGGTCTAATGATGGCTATTGATAGTAATTTAAATGCTAAATGGATTATTAAAATGGATACATTAGATATTTTCCCACCTATTAAAGGGATAGTTAAGTTGGATGATAGTTTAATTGCTACGATTCCTCCATTAGGAATTTTCAATATAAAAACAAGAAGTTATGTTTGGTTGAAAAGTTCTTATTACCCATTAGGTTCTCTTGCTTTTGATGGAAGTAATCTAATGGTTGGATTAGAGTATTATTATTCCTCTCCGTCTTCCATTATTTTAAAAGTTGATTTAAATGGGACAATTTTATGGGCAAAAAGAATTTCTTTACAAGCTCCGTATTTACAAAATTTTACAGTAAAGGATATTATATTTGATGGTCAAAATTATGTGCTTCTTATAAGAACAACATTTGCTAATCCTGGTCCTGGTGATGATTGGCGTTTAACAACAATTTTAAAACTTGATACAGCAGGAAATTTAATATGGATTAAGAGTTATAATGTTGGAAATAATTTCTTTAAATTATTAAAAGATAGTGATGGTTATGTTGCTCTTGGATTCTTATGTGCCATTGCTTGGTATTGCTCAAATCTTGATAACGATAATATTCTTCTTCTTAAAATTGATTTTGATGGCAATGTAAAATTTTTAAAATCATATTCCTCAAATGTTAATGGATGGATTAGTGAGGATAGAGCATATAATATCACTTTTGATTATGATGGAAATTATCTTATTAGCGGACTTATAATAGCGAGTTCTAATTCTTCATATCCAATAGTTTTGAAAGTAGATAGGGAAAATGGAAATTTAATTTGGGCAAGAGTTTGGAATACACCACCACCAAATACAACTTCAAATGAAGCGAGAGGAATAATATCTATTGGGCAAGGGAAATTTTATTTATTAACATTTCTTGGAGGGTTTGGAGGATTTGCTGTTATTAGAGAGGATACAGCTTCACCTATTCAATGCACACAAAACATAAATTTTAATGTTTCAAGTTTAGGAACTTCAATTGATAATTTTACACCACAGGTTTATAATGTTATTCTTGAAGAAGATTCTTTTCGATTTCCATTATCTTATATCTATACAAGTGCTTTTTTGACAGAAGGTTGCTCAATTTCTTCAAACTACGAATTTAATAAATCCTGCCTCTTCAAAGTAAGCTCAAATAAGGGTTATATTCACATTGAATTAAATAAAAGAGAAAAAGTGTCAATTTATGATATTTCAGGAAAGTCTATTTATAATGAATTTTTTGAAGGTAAAAGAAAAATCAAGGTTAAAGAAGGTGTTTATGTTGTAAAAATTGGAAAGGAAAATGTTAAAGTTGTTGTAAAGTGATTTATAAATTTATTGGCTTTAAAAAACCATATTTTTTGTCTTGAAGGCAAAGTATTCATATGAAAAGTTTTTTCACTTTTTAGGCTTTGATTTAAATTTTAAAGGCGTTGAAATTATGCCCTGTATAGTAATTCTAAAAATATAATTATTTGTATATTTTTCTTACCTGCCCTAAAATAAAGCCTACCACTTATAAATCACCCCATTAAATCAATAGTTTCAAAAAATTTTTTATAACTTATTGAAAACATACCCTTTCTACTTCACCACTAAAACTTTATTTACACTTTTTGATTTTAAAATATAAATACCACTTTTTAACTTTTTATTTTTGTGGTAAAAACCTAAAAAACGACCATCAATAGAATAAACTTTATAGTTTTCATCTTTTACTTCGTATAAATTACTAAATTGTGTTTTAGTGAAGTAAATTTTTGCACCTTCATTATTCCTAAAATCATTTCCCCAAGCAGTATAAAGATAACCATTATCAACTACGAAGCCCAAATAATCATGACCACTAGGATTTTCCGAAAATCCATAATTTGTGGAACTTACCCTACTTATGCTTGACCAAGTTTGCCCCCAATCACTTGAATGTGTCCAAAATGTAGCCCATTCCTTAATTGGACCAATAAATGGACAACTGCTAATAGTATTTCCAGTAATAGATTGAAAAATAATATAAAGATGATTATTAAAACTTGCTATAATTGGCAAAACTGATTGCTGATTATAAACACTATAATAATTGAAATTATTATTTTGCCAAGTTAAAACTTTTAAAAAACAATTATCATCTAAATAAGCAATAGCACACTTGTTATTATAACAAGTAATGTAATTTGAGATTTTAGTAGGTCTTTTAAAATCAGGGCAAATTGTAGATGAATAATTAAAATGAACTGCTCCTAAATCGGTAAAACTTTGACCATCTGAGGATTTTAAAATACCAAAGCCAATTTTATTACTTTGTGAAAAATCATTATAAGAGATAAACAAATTTCCAAATTTATCATCTGAAATGTAAGCATAAGTTGATGGGACATTTAGAGCAAAAACATTACTAAAACTATTACCATTATTTGAACTTGAATATCCAACAATTCTTGGGTAGCCTGAAAACTTATCAGTTGTAAAAACCAAAATAATTTTATTATTGTAAATATAAATCCAGGGTTTATCTTTGAAGAACTGCCAATTATCATTATCTAAAATTTTACAATTCCAATTAAGCTTTGAGTGGCAATTATTTGAGCAAGAGCAAAAATATATTTCACCATAAAGATTGTTATTATCATCTCTACAATAAATTACGCCTGAATGAAAAAATATATTATTTTTTACAGCGACAACAGGGTCTCCAACATAACAGTAATTTGTCCAAAAAGTCATTTCAAAATCTCCTAAAAACGATTCTCCATTATCATAAGAAATTCTTATAACATTTTTGTAATTAAAGGCATTTTCATCCTCACTTATAAAACCAATAATGATATTATTATTTTCCTTATCTAAGGATACTTCCTGATTTAGAAAGCAAGATGAAACTGGCCAATTTACGATGGATTTTTCAATTTCAAAAGGATAATCATTAAAGATAAAAATTAACATAACTAAAATTTTAAAGCTTTGTCCAATAATTCTAAAATATAGATTATTTCTTATTTTGCCCACCCACCCTAAAAATAAGCCTTCGGCTTAAAACTTCGCCCCCCTTAAATTCCCCCCAAAAAACAATAATTTCCTGAAATTTCTATAAGTTATTGATAGTTAATCATTTAACACTATTTATTAGACAAAGCAAAAATTCCTGCTCTGTCCAATAATTCTGGAATTATTTATTTTTCTATATTTTCCTCACCCGCCCTATATTTAAGCCTTCGGCTTATAAATGCCCATTTTTCGGCTGGAGGCTTTCGCCCCCTTAAAATGAACTCCCCGATAAAATCAATAATTTCCTGAAATTTTTATAAGTTCTTGACAATCAATTACTTAACACTATTTATTGGACAAAGCACCAAATACTATGTATTGCCCACCCTGAAATTAAGGCTTTGCCTTAAAGATAATCGTTAGGACTGCTGAGATAATAAAAATTGTTTGAATAATGGAAGATGCTAAAATAAATTTTATAATTCTACTTTCGGATTTGGCAATATGATATTGAGTTTCTGTTTTAGATTTTTCAACTTCCGCTCTTATCTTTTCAATCTCTAACTTCGTATTATTTTCAAGTTGAGTAATTCTTTCATTTGTTTCTGCTCTTAACTTTTCTATTTCTAACTTGGTATTATTTTCTAATTGAGTAATTCTCTCATTAAATTCTGTTCTCAACTTTTCTATTTCTAATTTTGTGTTATTTTCAAGCTGATTAATTCTTTCATTTGTTTCTGCTCTTAATTTTTCAATTTCTAATTTTGTGTTACTTTCTGATTGAGCAATTTTCAGTTTAATTTTGTAATAAAGAATTCTTATGTCTCTTTTTGTAGCGATTTTATATCTTTTTTTCAGAAGGTCTAAAACAACTTCAAAAATTTCCTCTGGATATTTCTTAATAATTTCTATTACTTCCTTTTCTCTTTCAGTCATAAGGAAATTTTAAAGCTTTAAATTGCGTTGTCTAATAATTCTGAAAATACCATTATTTCTTTATTTTGCCCACCCACCCAAAGATAAGCCTTCGGCTTCCCTTCGCTCCCTTAAATGAACCCCCTGATAAAATCTATAATTTCCCTAAAATTTTCATAAGTCATTGATAGTTAATCATTTAAAACTATTTATTGAACAAAGCACCAAAAATAAAGTTTTAACTCAAATTCAACTAAAAAATAACTTTTTAATATACTCATTTGCTTTTATTAGAACATTTTTATTATTTTCATAACGAACGAATTTTAAAGCAGTTTGGAATTCAAACCATCCTCCTGCTAAATGCTCATCACTTATACAAAACTTTTTATCTTTTGCTCTTGCCAAAAAAAGAATTAATTTCTTTCTTATTAACTTGCCATTGAAATAATAATTATAATAGATTTCCTCTCTAAAATCAAAAATCTCAATATCCTTAATTGAAGTCTCTTCAAAAAGCTCTCTTTTGGCACTTTCTATTTCACTTTCATTTTCTTCTATTTTTCCCTTTGGAAATCCCCAATATGAAGAGTGTTTTAATAGCAAATAATAAACTTTATTATTTTCAATATAAAAAACGATAAATCCAGCAGAAATTTCATCAAAATTCATTTTACAACAATACTTAGCATCTTATTTGGAACGAAAATTTTTTTGATAATTTGTTTATCTTTTAAATATCTTTCGTAAATTTCAGAATTTTCTAAAATTTCAAAGGCTTTTTCCTCATTAGCATTTATGGGAATTTTTATAACACCTCTTATTTTACCATTTATTTGAATAGGAACTTCAATTTCTTCTTCAATTATATAACTTTCATCATAATTTGGAAACTCATTTTCAAATACGGAATTTTCATAACCAAGTCTATGGTATATTTCTTCTGAAATGTGAGGAGCAAATGGAGCAAGCAAAATTGAGAATATCTTTAAGGCAAATTTATATTGAATGGTATTTTTTCTTTCATAATCTTCTAAAAAATTCAAAAACTCCATAAGTTTAGCAATAGCAGTATTAAACTTAAATTTTGAAATATCTTCTCTTATTTCTTTAATTTTCTTATGAACGAATGAAAGCAATTTTTTATCTTCAAATTCTTCATTAAACTCTAAATTTTGATATAAGTTTAAAACTCTGTTTAAGAACTTTTTAGCACCAATTACAATAGCATTAGTCCATTCAAAATTTTGCTCAGGAGGAGCAGCAAATAATATAGCAATTCTGGCAACATCTGAACCATTTTCCTCTAAGAATTTTGAAAGAGGAACAATATTTCCTCTTGATTTTGACATCATTTCAATTTTTTCTTCAAGCTCAATACCTGTTTCTTTATGATAAAATTTTCCATTCTTCTCAATAACAAATTCTTCATCAATTGTTTTATAATTTGTAGGGTCCCAATAGAATTTTTTAAGGACAAGTCCTTGTGTAAATAAGTTTTCAAAAGGCTCATCATAATTAACAATTCCCTCATCATATAAAACTTTATATATAAATCTTGCGTATATCAAATGTTTAGTAGCATGCTCAATTCCACCAATATATAAATCAACAGGCATAAATTTCCTTTCAAGCTCTTTATTAACAATTTCATTATCATTTTTAGGGTCTATAAATCTTAAAAAGTACCAAGAAGAATCAACAAATGTATCCATAGTATCTGTTTCTCTTTTTGCTTTCCCTTTACATTTTGGGCAATTTGTCCAAACAAAATTTATGTCATTTTCCAATGGTGAATAACCTCCAATAGGTTTCCAAACTTCAAGTTTTTCTGGTAATAAAACAGGCAATTCATTTTCTGGAATTTCAACAATTCCACAATTATCACAATAAACAATAGGAATTGGGCATCCCCAATATCTTTGTCTTGATATTAACCAATCTCTCAATCTATAAGTAATTGCCTTTTTACCTAATCCCAATTTTTCAAGTTTTTTAGTAATCTCAATAATAGCAGTTTTTGAATCTAAATTATTAAATTCATAACTATTTATCAAAATTCCATATTCTTCAAATGCTCTTTCTTTTATAATATCTTCAACATTTCCATCTTTGGGTCTTATAACAGGCTTAATCTCTAAATTAAAAATTTTAGCAAATTCGTAATCTCTTTGATCATGAGCAGGAACACCCATAACAATACCTGTTCCATAATCATATAAAACATAATCTGCCACAAAAATAGGAATTTTTTCATTTGTTAAAGGATGAATTGCATATTCATAAGTAAAAATTCCTGTCTTCTTTTTTTGAGTTTTCCTTTCAATTTCACTTTTATTTAAGGCAGTTTTAATATAGTTTTCAATTTCACTTTTATTTTTTGAATATCTTAAAATTTCATTTAAAATTGGATGCTCTGGCGCTATTGATATAAAACTAACCCCATAAATTGTATCTACTCTTGTTGTAAAAACTTCTAAATAGTAATCTCTATATTTGAATTTTACAATTGTTCCTTCACTTTTACCTATCCAATTTTCTTGCTGTCTTATAACATTCTCTGGCCATTTACCTCTTAATTTATCTAAGTCTTTAAGTAATCTTTCAGCATAATCAGTTATTTTAAAGAACCATTGCTCAAATTCTTTTTTTATAACAGGTCTCTTACATCTTTCACATTTACCATCTATTACTTGCTCATTAGCTAAAACGGTTTTACAATTTTCACAATAATGAACAAATTCTTTCTTTCTATATGCTAACTTTTTCTTATAAAGCAATAAAAATAACCACTGCGTCCATTTATAATAACTTGGCTCACAAGTAGCAATTTCTCTATCCCAATCATAACTAATTCCTGCCTTTTTAAGTGTATTTCTAAAAATGTTTATATTTTTATATGTCCATTCTCTTGGATGAATATTATAATTTATTGCTGCGTTCTCAGCAGGAAGTCCGAATGCATCCCATCCCATAGGATGTAAAACATCATAACCTTCCATAAATTTAATTCTTGCTACAACATCACCAATAGCATAGTTTTTCAGATGCCCCATATGTAAATCACCAGATGGATATGGAAACATTTCAAGAACATAAAATTTTTTCCTATCTCCTTTTACTTTAAATAATTTTCTTTCATCCCAAAACTTCTGCCACTTTTCTTCTAATGCTTTCATATAGATTGAAAATTTTATAGCAGTTATTTTTTTAACAAAAATAAGAATTCAATATTTTTTTCAATATCATTTACCCATTCATAAGTCCATCTCATATAAGCCATCACATTTCTCTTGTAGTCTATTTTTTGAATTTCAAGAATTGAGCAGTAATCACTAAATAATTCTATTAGGTCTTTTATTTTTACCCTTCCATTATTACTATAAGAGAATACAATATATTCTGCTTTTGTTTTCTTTATTAGATTTTCAATTGCTTTTAAAACATTTTCTTGTCTAAAATCTTCAAAAGGAGAATAGGCAATTTTGTCGGAACTATCTAACCTTCTTAAAGCCTTGCCAAACAATTTCGGCTTATCATTCTTTATAATCGTAGTCCATATATGATAATACGCTTGATACCTAACTCTTGAAGGAGGCATCTTATTATTAGCAGAGCCATAAGGTGGATCATAGTAAGCAACATCTGCTTCAACTATATCTAAAATTTTAAAAATATCATCATTATAAACTTTATGCTCCTTATCAGTTATAATAAAATTAGGAACTTCTAATTTCATAACATTAAATGATCTTTTAGACCAATTTCTTAAATAACTACTAAAATGACCAATTGTATTATCTACTTTATCAAGTGCCAAAATTAAGCTTGTTAATAAAACAGATTTTTCTATTTCATCATTAGTGATTTTGTCTATTTCTTCCCTTATAGCATCTAACTTCATAGTATTATGAACTTGCCATGGTTTTTTAGCTACCTCATTAGGATAGCCTCCATAATGTTTGCTAAACCACCCATATTTAACTTCAAGATTATTTAAATAATCTACAATTTTTTGGTAGTATTCCTTTGGTTTTTTGTTCAATAGATAGCAATTAGCAAAAACTTTACTCCATATAGCCAAATCGTTGGATATAACTATCCACCCCATCTTGGCAAATGCCTGAGAAACTCTCGTAGTGCCAGAAAAACCATCAAAAACAACTCTTGGGTTTAGTTTATAAACAAGTTTTAAAATATAAGGAATAATTTTCTCTTTTGAGCCTATATATTTTATACCTTCCGTTTTTATACTTTTAAAATCAACCTCATTAAAAAGATTTAACATATTAACTTTTTTAAATTTTCAATATCTTCTTTAAGAATATCCATGGCTTTTTCATGACCTACTTGTGAAGATATTAGGGCGTATTTAAAAAGTTTTACTAAAAGTTCATTATCAGAATAATTTATCCATCCTCCTGTTAGGCTTTCAAAGTATTGCTCCGCATGTTTCGTATGTGTCCAAAATCCTCTTTGAAGAGCATTAGCATCTTTTCCACCATATCTAATCTCACAAATGTATTCATCTTTTGAATTATAAAATCTAAAAACTGGATATTTTCTATGACCAATTTCCTTTTCTAATTTTATTATTTCCACCTCTTGCTTTGCTTTATTCCAATCAAAAATCATAATATTACATTTCTTGTTTTCTTCATCGTAAATCAAGGGAAGAATATTGATATTTTCAAGATGCCCAAACTCCTCACTTTTTAAAATTTCTTTGATATATTGATTTCCTGAAATAGTTGTAGCTTTGAGTTCGTTCATTATAGATTCCAATTTAGGAAACATTTTATATTCTTTATCTGTTGATAATTGAAGTGGTCCATGACCATAGGCTTTTATGCTTATCAAGAACTCTCTCTTACTAATTTCATTAACTACTTTAATATCTTCTTCAAATTTTTTTGAGCGGTATTTTTGTTTTCCAATATGCTCTGCTTTATAATTATACATATACTGATTGATAAATTCGGTAAGAGCTATTTCTGCTAAATCACCATGGGTTTTATTTCCCACAATCCTCATAGTGAAAATATTACTTAAAGTAGTTATAAAAATTCTTGGGTTTTTACTAAAAAGAACCTTCAAATGTTCTAAAAATTCCCTAAACTCATTATTCATTTCTAAAATTTTAAAGGTTATGTAAAATTATTGAGAGTAATATTTTTAAGGTATATTATCTAATGTTAAGTCCTTATTCTCAAGGTGGTTGGGAAAATAAGAAATAATCTATATTTTAGAATTATTAGACAAAGCTTTAAAATTTTAAATCTTATGATGAGAATTGTTTTTCTTGGACCACCTGGAGCAGGTAAGGGAACACAAGCGGAAATTATCTCAAAAAAATTAAATTTAAGAAAAATATCAACAGGAGACATTTTAAGAAGTGAAATGGAAAAAGAAACGGAGCTTGGTAAAATTGCTAAAAGTTATATGGAAAAAGGAGAGCTTGTTCCTGATGAAGTTATGATAAAAATTATAGAAAATAATATAAAAAATTTAAATGGTTTTATTCTTGATGGATTTCCAAGAACATTAAATCAAGCAATAGAGCTTGAAAAAATAACCAAAATTGATAAAGTAATATATTTAAATGTGCCTGATGATGAAATTAAAAAACGATTATTAAATAGAGGAAGATTAGATGACAAGCCAGAGGTTATAGAAAATAGAATTAAAGTTTATAGAGAGCAAACTCAACCTTTAATTGAATTTTATAGGAATAAGGGAATCCTTTATGAAATAGATGGAATTGGAGCAATTGAAGAAATAACAAAAAGAATAGAGGAAATTTTATATGAAAGATAGAGTTATTGTAATTGGTGGAGGATTAGCAGGAAGTGAAGCAGTTTATCAACTTGCTAAAAGGGGCATTAATGTTATTCTATATGAAATGAGAGGTTTGAAAAAAACACCTGTCCATAAAACTGATAAACTTGGTGAGCTTGTTTGCTCAAATTCCCTAAAATCAACAGATATATATAATGCTAATGGACTTTTGAAATATGAATTAAAACTTTTAGATAGCTTAATTTTAAAAGCAGGAGAATATAGTAGAATTGATAACTCAAAAGCTCTTGTTGTAGATAGAGAAATTTTTTCAGATTATATTACAAGAACAATTGAAAGTTTTGAAAATGTAAAAATAATTAGAGAAGAAGTTGAAGAAATTCCAAGAGATGAAATTGTAATAGTAGCAACAGGACCATTAACCTCAGAAAAACTTTCAGAAGATATAAAAAAACTTACAGGTGAAGAGTACTTATCATTTTACGATGCAGTATCACCTATTGTAGATGGAGAAACATTAAATTATGATAAATTATTTTGGGCGGATAGATATTCCGATGAAGGAAATTATTTAAATGCTCCCTTAACGAAAGAAGAATACGAATTATTTGTAAATGAGTTAGTAAAAGCGCAAAAAGTTGAATTACATGAATTTGAGAAAGATATTAAGTTTTTTGAAGGTTGCCTTCCAATTGAAGAAATGGCAAGAAGGGGATTAGAAACATTAAGATATGGACCTATGAATCCAAAAGGATTACTTGACCCAAAAACAAAAAAAGAGCCTTATGCTGTTGTTCAGTTAAGACCTGAAAATAAAGATAAAACTGCTTTTTCACTTGTTGGATTTCAAACTCAAATGAAATGGGAAGAACAAAAAAGGGTTTTTAGATTAATTCCTGGACTTGAAAAAGCAGAATTTTTAAGATATGGTGTTATTCATAGAAATACATTTATAAAATCTCCAATTATTTTAAAAGAAACACTACAAATGAAAAATTATGAAAATATATTTTTTGCAGGACAAATAACTGGTGTTGAGGGTTATATGCCATCAACTGCAACGGGATTAATAGCAGGTATAAATGCTTATAGATTAATTAAAGGATTAAAACCAATTTACCCAAGCAGGCATACAATGATAGGAGCACTTTTGTACTACATAACTCATGAAAATCCCAAATTTTTCCAACCTATGAATGCTAACTTTGGACTTTTTGTTGATATTCCCTCTCATTTAAAAGGTAAAGAAAAAAAAGAATTTATAATTGAAAGAGCAAAAAAGGAATTTGAAAAGTTTTTAAGTGAATTTAAAAGTCCTTAAAAACAAGCTAATTTTATATTTGCTTCTACTGATATTGTAATTTCTTCTGATTTTGGAGATGGGGCTGTAAAAGCTTCTTCTTTAAGTGCTTCATACTTTCTTTCATAGTATGGAAAATAATAATTTTGCTTATAAGATATTGTTTTTAAAATACACTTTTTATTTATCTTTTTTGAAATTTGCTCTGAGAAGTTATTTATTCTATCAATTATGGAAATTTTCAAACTATCTTCAATTCTATCTCTTAAATGTTTTGACAATATCCAATCACTTCCCTCAATTTGAAAATACATATTTTTGAACTCTTTTTTTAAACTTGAAAATGTTTCTAATATATTTACTTGATTTTCAACTTCCTTTAAATTAAACTTATAATAAGAATAACCTATAAAACCTTCACAAATCTGCTTATTTTCATCATAATAGCAATTTTTAGAGAGGTTGTAATTCCCACCCACATAATCAACATTTAAATTCCTTATGGACCTGTCAATTTTCCCCAAAGTATTTATAACATCTTTTTCTTTCTTATCCTTTACCACTATGCTAACATAAATGGTATAAACATCTGGCATTACATTTGAATGGACATTTATTATAGCATCTACATAAGTTGTATCTAATGAGATTATTAGAAAATTCATATCATTCCACCATCTACAACAATAACCTGACCATTAATATAACTTGCCTCATCAGATGCTAAAAAATAAACAACATTTGCCACTTCTTCTGGTGTTCCAAATCGTTTTAATGGAATCTGATTTAAATAATTATTTTTAATTTCATCTGGAAGTTTTTGAGTCATTTCAGTTAATATAAAGCCAGGAGCAACTGCATTAACTCTTATATTTCTGCTACCAAGTTCTTTTGCTAATGATTTTGTAAATGCTATGATAGCACTTTTACTTGCAGAATAAGAGGTCTGACCAGCATTTCCTATAATCCCTGAAACAGAAGATATATTTATAATTACACCAAATTTTTGTTTTAACATATACTTTGAAGCGAATTTTGAATAATTGAAAACACTTTTTAAATTAACATTTATAACATTATCCCAATCACTTTCACTCATTCTTAATAAAAACTTATCATCTGTTATCCCTGCATTATTTACAAGAACATCTATTCTATTAAATTTTTTATAGAAATCATCAATTATTTCTTCTGCTCTTTTATAGTCAGAAACATCAGCACTATAAATTTCTACTTTTATATTGTATTTATCCTCAATTTCCTTTTTTAATTCATTAAGTAAATTTTCACTTCTTGAAACAAGTCCAAGATTATAAGAATTTTGAGCAAACTTAATAGCTATTGCTTTCCCTATACCTCTACTTGCTCCTGTAATAATAGCTGTTTTCATACTTTAAACCTTAAAATTGCTCCAATTTCATCATTTATAATTTCTCTTAAATTTTGAGTATTAGCTATTTCAATCTGACCTCCGTTTTCAATAACAAAGTCTATTAAATAATCTGTAATATCATCAGTTATTTCAATATCAGAGCATTCAAAATCAAGCTCTTTATGATAAAAAATTCCATTTTCATAACAAATATAACCTTTATGAGAATAATTCAAATTAATAACTAATTTCTTTATATTGAACATTAAAGCATTTTTTATTACATTTTCAATACCGACAACTGCCAATCCCTTCCCTAAGCTTTCTTTAAATTCTTCAAATAATAACTTTTCTTCTTCAATATCAAGCTCTTGAAGTTTGCTAATCAGCTTTTCAAATAGTTTTTTGTTATTCTCTTGAAAGCTTAAAAATCCTTTAAATAATTTTAATGCTCTTTTTGAAAAATAAGAAACTACTAAATTCTCAATTTTTTCATTAGGACTTGAAATGAAAATTCTATCTATACTAAATTTATCAATAATTTCTTCTACTTTTTGTGAAACAAATTTTGCCAATTTTCTTTCTATCTCAGTAATTTTACTTTCTATTTTCTGACCACCAACTGTTCTAACAATAGGACTTGATAATCCTGTTAGTGATGTTTTATAAACACCACTCTCAATATATTCAAGAGAAAAATCTGTTGAACTTGAAAAATTATAAATGCTTTTACTATCAACTACATAAAATTTTAAATTTTTTTTATCAAAATATACTATTAAATTCTTTCCAAACTCACTTTCAAGATAATTTATAAATTTTTTGTAAGGTTTCCTTGAAATTATTATTTTGTTTGGAATTTTAAAGGGCAGTTTTAATAATTCAAAATCTTCTTTTTCTACATAAATCTTATCCAATTTAACAGGTATTTTTCTTTTACCTCTTTCTGGAAAATTCGGATGCAAGTTAATTTCTGTTTCAGTTATCTCTGGAGCATTATCAATTTTTATTTTTACTGGATTTAAAACTGCAAAATATCTGTTTGCTCTAGAATCTATAATTTTTCTATTTTCTGAATACAAAATTTCTGCGGGCACATTTACATCAGCTAAACTTAAACCCATATTAATAATAAATTTTCTAATGGCTTCAGGTTGAATGCCGCGCTTCTTAAGAGATTGTAAACTCCAAGTTCTTGGGTCATGCCATCCCGAATAAATTCCTTTTTCTATATTTTTTCTAGCTTCGGTTTTGCTTAATTTGGCTTCTTCTACATTTAACATACCATAATGTATGAATTTTGCTTTGCTCCAACCTAATTTATCCCAAATAAATTCTTCCATCATATCTTCTATAACCAAATCTTTACCACGAAGTATATGGGTAATTCCAAGCAGATAATCATCAATTGCCCAATAAAATTCTAACATTGGCCATACTTTGTACTTTTTACCAACTCTTGGATGTTCTCTTTCAACTATCCTAAGCAGAACTCTATCTCTAAATGAAGGGTTTGGGTGATTCATGTCTGTTTTAAGTCTTACAACTGCTTCACCTTCTTTAAACTCGCCTTTCAACATTTTGTTCCACAACTCAAGATTTTCTTCAATAGAATTTCTTCTGTGAGAACATTCTCTCCCTTCTTTTCTCAATTTCCTTAAAGTTTCTGCATCACATAAGCAAACATAAGCAATATCTTTTTTAATTAGCTCTTCCGCATATTTATAAAATATCTCCAACCTATCTGATTTATAAAAGACTTTATCTACTTTAACACCAAGCCAATTTATAGATTCAATTATCATCTCATAAGCTTCCGGAATTACAAATTTTTCTTCAGAGCCAATTGTGTCATCAAAAACCAAAAACAATTTTCCTTTATACTTTTTTACATATTCATCATTTAATATAATCATTCTTGCATTTCCTATGTGAAGTGGTCCAGAAGGATAAGGTGCTAATCTCATCACAACTTTTCCGATTTCAGCATTTGGCAAATCTGGTAAAGTGTATTCTTTCTTTTCTTCTTTAAAAGTTATTTCAAATTTGCTAAGCATTTTTCTTTGTTCTTCTATAGAAAGCATGCTAACTTTTGAAATTGCTTTCTCTATTTCTTGTATAGTTTCTTTTATTCTTTTTTTAAACTCAGGATTTTCTGCAATAATTTTACCTAAAACTGCTTGAATGTTAGCTTTTCCATCATGTTCAACAGAATTTAAAAGAACATATTTTAGTACAACATCTTCCATAAATAGTTATTTTTGAAAAATTTTATAAAAAACAATATTTAAATAATTGTGTAAAAATAATTTTTAGGTGAATTGATGCAATCTAGTGAAAAATTTGGCATTAAAATGTTTTTTAGAATTAGACCAGTAGAAGTTTTGTTGGGTTTGAGAGACGGACCAAAATATGCAACTGTTCTTTCAAGAGAAAACAACTGTACTTATTCGCATACTGTAAAACTTATAAAAGACTTTAAAAAAATGGGTTTGGTTGATTTTGAAAAAAAAGGGAGAATAAAATTAGTTAAGCTTACAGAAGATGGACAAAATATTGCAAATAGTTTATATAGCTTGATGAACAAACTTTCTAGAATAAAGCAGAAGGTCTGATTTCAAAATATAAACTGCATAACTATTAATTTTCTGAAAATAAAAATTTCAACAGAGGTGAATTCGAATGAATAAAAAAGATAGATTAAAAAGCTTGCTACCAAGTTTGAGAGAAAGAAACAGGTATGTAAAAATTAAAGTAATTTCTGAAGAAAAAATAAGCTATTCTGATTTGGAATCGGCAATTTTTAATACACTTTTGAATTTTTATGGTGAATTAAATTTGGCAAACATGTCTGTTTGGATATTGAAGAATACTTATGATGAAAATGAGCAAACTTTAATTATTAGATGTAACAATAAATCTGTTGATAAATTAATTGCTGGCCTGGGATTAATAAGTAGATTAGGTGATATAAGAATTATTTTAAAAGTTTTGGGAGTTTCAGGAACAATTAAAGGCCTTGGATAATTATTTAACAACTTCGCCCAATTTTTCCAATTCTTCCCCCTCTAAAAATTTTTCTAAAACAGATTCAATTTCATTCACACTTACACGAATTTGCTTAGTTGTATTTCTATCTCTAATTGTTACAGTATTGTCTTCAAGTGTTTGATAATCAATTGTGATAGCAGCAACTGTACCAATTTCATCAGCGCGAGCATAACGCTTACCAATACTGCCAGTATCATCGTATTCTGCTATAAAATGTTGCTTTACCATTTTAAAAACTTCTTTTGCTTTTTTATCCAAACCATCCTTTTTCATCAAAGGAAATACCGCTACTTTAATTGGCGCTTTTTTTTGGCTTTAATTTTTAAAAAACATTTTTTTTTCCCTTTTTTTTTTTTTTTTAAAAAATAAAAAAAAAAATAATAAAAAAAAAATTTTTTTTTTTATAAATCTCATATTACACAAAAATCTAAT
>Ga0079995_1062960_pt1 | contig 19848 bp, 15 predicted proteins | sample FaiFalFF_MnMetaG_2_FD_69198 | JGI IMG/M metagenome (GOLD analysis project Ga0079995, IMG submission 69198) | Freshwater microbial communities from Yellowstone National Park, Wyoming, USA - Fairy Falls C (FF_Mn_C) (SPADES assembly) (version 4) | ecosystem: Environmental > Aquatic > Freshwater >...
ATTCGTCTACTGTCTTGTCTGTTACTAGTATAACCGCTTTTCCGGGTAGCTTTCTCCCTGTTCTACCTCTTCTCTGTATGTATCTTATTCCTGATACTGCTGGTTCGTAGAATACTACTAGCCCGCATTCAGGTATGTCTAATCCCTCCTCACCAACACTTGTAGCAACCAACACATTATACACACCCTCCCTGAAGGCCCTTAATGTCTTCATCTGCTCATCCTGAGACATCCTAGGGCCATGCTTACCCTCAGCCCTACCTATGAATAATGCGGCCCTATAACCTCTATCCCTAAGCCTATCAACCAAGACCTCTGCAGTAGCCCTGATGTTTGCGAAGACCAGAACCCTGTCCCCAGGCTTCTCAGCGAAGTGGGCTTCAAGCGTTGAAGCCAAAGCATCTACCTTGCTGTGGTCCACCGTACACTGGCTAACCATTCTTAGTAGGTTTCTGAAATCCGGTGTAGAGGCTATTATCTTATGGCTTCTAAGCTCTGACCTAGATATTTCCTCTAGGTAGTGTTTTAGGCTGTATACATGCTGACTCTCAATAAGCTCCTGAGCATGGTACAGGCTTAATGCAGCAGATAAAAGAGTCATATAGTGTATGTTTGGTCCTTTAACACCTGAATCTATCTCGGCCCTCAACCTATTCATCAAACCCACTAGAACCTTCCTATTCACAGCCTCTATAGGCATCCTGAGAAGGCCGCTTTCACGAAGCCTAGCAATAACAGACTCTATCATCTTCTTTATCTCGTTCCTTATCATCTCGTATTCTGCTGGTAGCTTGACCCTAACCCATCCAACCTTAATTCCGGGAATATACTTTGACACCTCTTCGTCTTCCTCAGACATCCATACTACCTGCTCTATCCACAGGTTCCTAACAATCTCCACAACCTTATCCTCCTCAGAACCAGGAGAAGCAGTAAGAGCAAGAATCAAAGGATAAGGACATCTTCTGATATATTCTTCCGCAAGCCTAGTATACGCATACCTGCTCCTAGACCTGTGGCATTCATCGAATATTAGTAGGGCGAACTCTTCAAGCCTAACCAACCCTCTCCTGTAATCATTCCAGACAGCCTGAGGCGTCGCAGTCACAAACCTAACCCTCGGACTATTCCAAACACTGGCCCTTGCAGCGGTCTCTCCTGTAACCGCGGCCACTTCATCCTTACCGAGCTTGAGATGCTTTAACACCGATTCTCTATGCTGGAGGGCTAGGGGCTTTGTAGGGGCCATGAAGAGTATCCTACTGTTTGGATGTCTGTGCAGTAGCTCTGCGGCCACAAGCTCGGCTATTACTGTTTTCCCAAGAGCTGTAGGCAGGACAGCTAACGTGTTAGCCTCCAAGGCCCTCTCAACAAACCTCCTCTGATAATCCCTATCCTCAATAACACCATCAATAACCATAGGATGGACAACATACCTTGGTTTTGGCGCCGATAGCTCGGTTTGAACTATCACTATATGCTTGCATATCGACCTCCTGTAAGTATAGTGTGGACATGTGCAGCTCCACACACCACCATCATCCACGGAGACAGTATATTCTACGCCGGGCCTAGACTGGCTTGGAACACTCCAGCTCCTCAAGTCCCAGACAACACAAATCATAGGCAGCTAAAATCTGTTTCACATCTGTTGGAGGGCTTTATAGGTAGTTGTGTTTACGTCTTTGATATGGCGGCAAAGATAGCGACTTTGGTCTTGGTTTTGTCGGCTTTACTCCTTATATTGTCAGTGGGTGGTGGTTGGGATGCTGTGACTATGTTGGTGACTGTGGTGGGTAGCCTAGCCATGTCAATAGCGATAGCCATCATCTACTCTGCGGCAGCCTTTACCGGAATCATGCTATGGCGTTAAAAACTCTCTCGTTTAACACCCACAAGGGTTTTGGTTGCGTCTTAGTACGGTCGACTGAGATATCCCATCGGGCGTATATCTTACACTTTTCCATACCTGTATGTGTCTACTTTTTGTTTCCACCTTTCCTCATCGCATTCGTAGTAGGTCTCGGTTTTGGTAGTTATCTGTGGTACATATCTCTCCATCTTGTTTAGGGTTAGTTCTCTTGGGTTTCCTATTATGTTTACCTTTGGGTTTTTGTCCCAAGAGTCTTCAACCACAAACAACCTATATGATTCTATCTCGTTCATCGCCCTAAACTCGTTTTCCGTCAATTCTATTGGCTTATACAGACCATCCCTGAAAGCCTTGACCTCAATCTTGTAATCCCCCACTTCAACGTCATATCCCCTAAACTCATAAGATACGTCACGAGGTTCGATTTTGTATTCGTCTTTGGCAACATGCTCGGATGCCAGTATGCCACGTCTTTCGGTGTATGATCGCAATATCCATGAGGAATCCTCGTGGTCGTAGTTTAGTTCCGTAAACCTGTCAGGGTTTACTATTTTGGAGAGTTCGTCGAATACGGGTTTAAGGTCTCTTTTTGAGCCGATAGCATAGATGCTCTTCCTTATACTGATGCTTATTGCCTTAGTCCTCTCTGTTGATTTGAGCCTTATTTTCCCCAGCTTACTCTTGAACTCCAGCATTCGCCACTCGCCTCTCCGCAGCTTATCCTCGTACTCTTCCTTCCACTTACTCTTCACAGTCTCTGCGGGGATGCTGCTACCGTCCAAAGTCTCCCACGTAACCCACTTCCACATAATGGACCTGTTTAGCTCGTATGCAGCCTTCGCAAGTAGCTCCAGATCTATTATCGCTTTCCTGATCTCCGCAGGTCCCAATAGATGCGATATTACATAAGCGAGGCTGTCTAAATCTCTCTCCACACCCCTACCTCCCTTGTATAGGAAGAACATTCTCCCTCTCTCGATGTTAAGACCTACGGTTACAAGGTAGGTGTTCTTTAAATCGACTCTCCCATACTTCGTAACACCAAGTGCTGCTAAACATGTTATGAGAGGGTTTGCCTTAGCCGTCTTGGAGAAGAGGTAGTCGAATACAATCCATGAACCCATTATTGATGGTCTTCCGGAAACGTCAAAACTAGGTTTTGGTATGCGCCAAGACCTGTAGGCTGTGTTGACTAGCACCGGCCCCAATATACCCGGCCTCTCCAACCCCCATGCCTGCCCGTCCGGTAAAGCAGGGCCCAAAAGCCTGCCTATTCGAGAGGCTATTTCCACTAGGCTACTATGTTCCATTGCTGGCTTGCCAACCTCGTATATTCTTACGTTATGTGCAGGCATTTTTAGACCCCTCTAAACTCGTATGAGAGCTTTATCAAATCATATTCCCCTGGCGCCATGTGATGTAGCCAGTCAGATATCTTCTGGCGATACTCCACCGCAACATCCATAACCTGTCTAAGTTCCTCCCTGCCAAACTCCCCATGTGGACAGAGTAGTTTGAGGAGGCCACTGGCCAGCCTCTTTACAGCCTTCTCATCCCTAATTCTATCCGTCCCTATAACCTCTACGTGATCGTTGACAGCCGCTACGAATTCCACCTTCTTCCTTAGCTGGTGCATTATCTCTGAGAAGTAGTCGACTGCGAATCCATAGTACCTAGAGAGGTAGACTTTTGCCTTACCCACCTTCGGTATCTCCCAGCCGGGTATGAAGCCGTGGAGCCTATCTATGAAAGCAGGGTCTTTCATCACGTCGGGCATGACATAGGTAAACTCCTCCACAGGTCTTTCATGCTCAACCTCTACGTTACCTAGAAATGCTAGGGAGCACCCGCTGCTCCCCTTCCTCCTCCCCCTCTCATACTCCCCGCTCTCCATGAAGTGTTTCAGCTTACCCATCATCTCAGCTGCCTCCAAAAAGTTTATCTTAGCCACCTCGTCGAATACCACGCAATCCCTTGTAGGTATTTCGCCCGGCGCATCCCTCCCAAGGTTCCAGACAAGTACAGCGGGGCTTATCCTACCGCCTGAGAATATCCTGCTGTAGAAGGACATATTGCTGAATACGTATGTCTTGCCCGTACCCCTAGGCCCCAGCTCTATCATGTTAAGGTTTTCCTCAACAAGGGGTAGAAGTCTCGTGAGTATGAGTAGCTTCTTCCTCTGTGGTAGCTGGTTCGGGTTATAGCCTATGGTTGATATCAACGCGTCAACCCACTCGGTGGAAGTGAACTCTTTCCTGCCTTCTATGAACCTGTCAAGGTCAACCTCCGCTATCTGGAATGGTTTAAAGTCTACCACGCTGAGCTTTATTGGCTCGGCGGGGTGGTATTCGAGCGTCACCATGCCCCACAGACCCATCTCCAGCAATCGTGGATTCTTTTCAACAATATCGTCTGAAACAGTTATGTCCTCGTTTAACGGTATGTTGATCAGCTCCACATAATTCTGCCCCGTCTCTACATCCTTCCCAACCTTCATCTCCCCAATTATCTTGACCTTACCATTCTTGACCAACTCGTGTTTAACAACATTCTTCTCCTGCGGCTCTCTATAGTATCTCTCAACAACCTCCGAGACCTTCTTCAAACAGTCCTCCGTCATCCTGTCACCACACACATTAGCTATAAGGTATTCGGCTATGAACCTAGGAAGCCTACCGATATGCCCGTATAGTGTTAAGTCCTTTTTAACCACAGCATCGCCGAAGACATTTTTAAGCTTAGAGCTAACAGCATCAACACTGCTCACTCAAGATCACCCAATAGACCTTCTAGTCCACCACGCTTGACTAGGGATTCAGCCGACTCCTTTACATACACCGGAATTTCTTTTTCGACCTTAGAAGCAGACCCTTCCAATAGGTATTCCATCGAAACCTTAGCTCTATACTCTCCTGCATCAAGCCTGTCTAGTGGGATTTTGATTTTTAGCTGATGTGTTCCTAATACTTTGTCGAGCACTTCGTCGTATGTAATGCCGCCGAGTTCAAACTTAATTTTAACGTTTTCAAGAGGCTTTTCATATGGGTTAGCCAAAGTCAACTCTAACTCCTGTGGTGAGCCCTTATATAACACTGGGTTATCAATGGAGATTTCAGGCATAGGGTGAGCTGCTTCTATAGCCTCTTCAACCTCCATCTCCTCACCTTCAAGCATCGCCAAACATCTTTTAATTTCTTTTAGCTCTTCGTCATTTATATTATAGAGTTGTGCGACATGCTTATCTATTTCATCTTCAACCTTACTTAATTCCTCATAGGCTTTCATATCGCCCTCACCATAATATCTACTAGCCAGCAGGTGCGCTTTCGAAGAAAGAGTCGAAAGGTTTTGATGCAATGTATTACTAGTGTTAAATTTAGGTATCCTGACATACCGTGTTATATGTGTCTCCTGTCTAAGTTCGTAGGTATAGGAGGCTATTATTAATCGTATTATCGATGAGTTTAAAACTGCTGAAACGTAGTATGCTTCCTCTAACTCATTGAAATCAATCATTATCAAAGAATCGTCAGGAATTATAGGTTTGCCTTCTTCTGCTCCTTTTACAACTGCGGCCGCGAAGCTGACCGCCTTTCCCGTTATTGCTCCCGCTATTCTCTTCCAAACAACCTTATAAGGTGCAAACGTGTAACGCCCAATGTTATCTAACCTATAGAATGGAGTCTTGTGTTTTTTGCCCAGAAAAGGTTTAATAGTTCTTTTCTCTAATTCTGCTTTGAAATTCTTAAGGTAGCTATACAGCTTGGGATACTCTATTTTCATTTTGCTCTCCTGCAGCGGCTCACCTGTAGTTGACTCATGCGTGATAATTATATTCCCAAACTCTCCAACTACGTAATACCTCTTTACATCTCTCCCTCTGATAAGAGGGTAAATTACATCGTCCTCAACTTCGACTGTTACCTGACGAACCGTCTTTTTCTGCCCAGGAACGGGCTCATTTGTAATTAAATATCCATCAGATCTTTTCTCCAAAACCTTTATCCAGTATACATTGTTTAGAGATGTGTATACACCTGCATGCGCTTCATACCATGGACTTTTACCGGTCACTTTTTTGATTGCCTCATAAGCTTTTTCGGTTATTTGCATCCACGGGCTTTCCGGTTTATTGAACTCTATCGGAATAAGACTTAGTTTAAACTGTCTTGTTAGCTCTTTTACTTGTTTAAGCTCTGCCCTTGTATCTATCCCCCCGCTTCTTGGATTATGCCAGATCTCGCAGGAGATCGGGAAGACTGTTTTTCCGCTTTTCTTCAAGACTATGAGAGAAGTTCGATTGGTCGCACCTTCGAATGGATAAAGTGTTACCAGATCAATTACCTTTGCAACTGTATACCGATGAGCCATGTGTTGTCTAAACCCTGCTCCGGCGCGGGTTTTGAATAGGGTGAAGGGTATGAGGAATGAAAATATTCCGCCATCCTTAACATATCTATCCATACATCTTGCCACAAATAGCATTGCCATATCTTTCTTGAAGGCGCCTGTGCCAAGGGTTAGAGATAGGCCGTATGTGTTCCATAGGTTTTCGGTTGCATCTCTATAATCATCCGGTAGGTTTTCCCAGGCAATCCAAGGCGGATTGCCCACAACGTAATCAAACATTCCGGTAAAGAAGGGTGCGAACGAGTTCTTCAATATCCTTGTCCATATTCTGTTTTTGCCCTCCCTCTCAAGCTTCGACAAAACATTGAAGAGGTCTACGAGAACGGAGACCTCTGCATCATCTAGGCTAACCTCCCTCAGTAGTCTTCCCTTGAATTCATTCGATGTATAATTGCCCCTTACACATTCTTCCAGTATTTTCAAGACCTTGATGAGGAGGCCGCCCTCGATTACCCTAGTTGGAATTTCAAAGATTCCAACAGCTGTTGTTAAAGCGTAAGTGTTTACATAAGCGTTTCCAGTTAAAGTTCCCTTCCTCTCGACTAGTATGGAATCCGCAAGATAAACTGGTATTTCTATTGGTTCTGCCCCTCTCTCCCTCAGCATATCACCTAACGCTATGAGGTAGTTTGTCCTAGACGCGATCACGGCTAATGGGTTAAGATCAAAACCTACGATGTTTTTTGTAATTCTTCTTAAAGCAGCCCCCTTATCGACCCAATGTTCATCAATATATTGCCTGAACCTCCCTATGGCTAATACTAGGAATGTTCCGCTTCCACATGCGGGGTCTAGAAGCCTAAGGTTAAGAGGAGATAGGGCGTCGTTGTTTTCGTCTCTGATTTTTTCAAATACCTCTAAAGTCCATCCCACCTCATCTAATACAAGCTCTGCGAGCCAGTCAGGAGTATAGTATTCGCCTAGATCGTGTCTAATCTTTTTCGGAACAAGGTTTTGGTATAGTCTCTTAAACAGGTCTCTAACCCTTTCTGGCTCCAGCTCAGCAATAGTCGGGTCATAGTCTAACAGCGTGTTAACTACCCTCATAACCGATTTAGCAATATCCGCGTCCCAGTCGTCTAAGTACCATGCGAAGTAATCAGCCTCCATGAAGTTTGTGATCCCTAGCGATGCGAATACACCCCCCTCCTCAAGCTCTCTAAGCCTTTCCCGCAGCTCCTCATGGCCTCTGTAATATGCCTCTTCAAGCATTCTTAGATATGACCAGATCCTTGGCGCAAGATACAATGACGCCACCTCGGCAGCCAAAAGCTTCATTATCAACGCATAGTAGGTCTGCAAAGCGAACAACAGCTTCTCAGGATCCAACCTATTCTTTCCAAACCCATAGAAATCTCCCAAACCCTTTATCTTATCAGGGCTGTACGCACAGACCTGTGAGAAGACCCTCCTCCAGTCATCAAACAATACCTTGGTCTTAGGCGAAGCCCTCATTAACTTGGAGTAAAAGACTTTCACCGCCTCCCTAGCTGTAACGCTATCAGGCCCGAAGTCTTTTAACAGCTCTTCAGGGCTGAGCGCCTTCCTCCTGAGCCCTATAATAGCCTCTACAAGCTTTGCGACTGTGTTCTTGTTTATCTCGAAGGGTCCTTTCCCCTCAAACCCTCTTAAAGCCTCCCTATACCGTACAAACCCTACTCTATACCCATCCATCACAACACCAAAGTATCTTGGATACCTTGCCTCTGTCTGGGCATGGTCGCGGATATACTGCTTAACCTGTTCCACAGCCCTCTCAAAACCAGCCCTAGATCCGAAAGCACCAGGCTTCTCATACTCTATTATCAAGTGGCCATATAACGCGTCTAATCTAACCCCCGATACAAGGGTCACCTCATACCTAGCTCTAGGCGGTCTCCATGAAGCCAGCGGTATTTCCCCCTTCCCAGCACCTCCAACCCTTTTAACGACCAATTCCTGAAGGATATGCTCAACCCTGATCCTCAAATCCTCCTCAGAGATGGATTCTCTAGCAGCCTCAGCGATCCTGCTTGCAAGCTCTTCCAAATCTATAATGTTACCCTCAGACATTAGGTCCCACCATCGCATTAGCTGTTTTAACGTAACTCAAGGTCGTATCCAAATAGATTTGAAACTGGAAAAGGGACGGGTTGGTGTAGATTTTATCTTCTTTTCCATCAAGTGTATAGCGTAGCCCAACGACAGGGAATGCCGACTTAGGCTCCACATAGTTGGTTGTATTATTTTCAAACTCACAGACCTCCCAAATGTTCTTAAGAGCTACAACCAAACGCTAACACCCCCAACACCACCGGCCCGACACCTTCTCAACATAAGCAGAACACTCTGAAAAGTTATAAGCGTTTAGACAAGGTTTCTCGAATTTACATCAATGCTTCCAGCTAGTTCAACAATTGATCTGGCGACTCCATTTACTGCCGAATTATTTATAGGCTGGTTCCTTGATGATTTTTCTATGTTCTCCAATCTGTCTGATGAAGAACTGTTAGAGCTAGCTTCCCTTCTTAACCGTGTTCTTCCGCTGGTACTTAAAGCGCGTCAGGGAGAGATTTCATCTGAAGAGCGGAAGGAGCTAGAGGCAGGTGTTAAGAACCTGTTAGACCTGCTAGGTGTTGCAACCCCTCTAGGCGGTAAACTGGCGGCATACATAGCTAGCAGAAAGCCAGGCCCCATTTTGAAGGCGGCTGGCATAGCCGATGCCGTAGACACTTTTCTGGAACTCGTGGCTAGAATGAGCCAGATAATTGTTAGGGCGGAGTTTGACTCACGAATTCTAGGCGGAGCTTTAACGACATCCACTTCCGTCTTTGAGAAGAAAGATGAGGGTAAGGTAGGATTCCTGTGCGAGGCTTTAGGCAGGCTGTGGTTAAGAGAGGTCCAAGGAGGTGATTGGAGTAACGCACGCTATGAGATTATAGACAAGAAGGATGTCGATGCCTTGGCAGAAAAAAGAGAGGGGGATAGGATCGACCTATATGTAGCCGAAATAAAACGGACTCTCAAGCATGATGATGTGAAAAAGATAGAGGAGACAATAGGTGAGCTGAAGGACTATGCTGTAGGGAGAAAGAGTATTGAAAAGACTGTGAAGTCAATCCGTATAAAAGCTCTCTGGGTAATAGACTTCAGTAAGGGGCCTAAGCTTAGCATTGAGGATGAGTTGAGAAAACGCTTAACAAACAGGGTAGAGCAGGAAATCCATTTCATCTACCTAGACAAACTAAAAGAGAGCTGTATGAGAGCCGAGAGGGTAGGACATACGCTTCTAAAGTCGATCGAGCTTCTAGAGGGTATTGGAGTCATAGGAAGCCTTGAAAACTAGTAGGGTGGCTGGTGTCGGCCAGGTATAGGTCCCTTTATAACCGCTTTTATACATGGGTATAACCAGCTAGGGGGAATGGGTGTAGAGAAGGGGGCTGACGATAGTCTGAGGTCTGAGCAGAAGGAAATTCTGGACAGTCTAGTTAAGCGGTTTTTCGTTGATGGTGAGAGGTGTCTTTTGGTTGAGGCGCCTACTGGTGTTTGTAAGACGCGGGTTGCTCTGGAGTTTGTTAGGGAGTTTTGGAGGCGTAGGGGTAGGTGCCGCGTTCTGGTCGTCGTCCCTAGGAGGGTTCTAACCTACAACCCTTGGAAAAAGGAGATAGATAGGTGGATGTCCGACCTAGAGCCCAAGTGCCTCATCTTGTCGGGCTTTATGCCGCCTAGGGAGAGGATGTCTGCCTTCTCAAGCTTCAGGGGGAAATCCTGCTCATTACCGCCATCACTTTGAACAACGACTAAATCCTAGACCGCATAGACTTGAATTCATTCGGGATGATGATTTTCGATGAAGCGCATAGAGAGGTGGCCCAAGGGGAGGAGCTCGGACAGTACAACTACTCGTTCTACTATAAGCACGTTGAGGCCCAGCGACCAAAATCATTGCTCTGTGGCCTAATTCTATCTCTCTGTTTTCTTCTTTTGTTTGTCTTTTATAGTATTGTCTATTATGTTTATTAGCATGTTGTATATGTATGCTTTTACCAGAATTCGCTTATGAGGCACATTCAAGCTAGAAACTTTATCCTGTGGGTCCTGCTACCGATACTGGTTGGTGTGATTCCCTTTATTAGAAGATTCCTGTTAAGGTCCGCTGGTTTATGGTTCTTCGATGCAAACATAAGCATTTCTATAGTTATCATTGCCTATACGTTGTCTTACAGCATTGTTAGAGAGGGAAGAAAACTTCGACTCATTAACCGTGTTTTACTTGGTGTTTTTTTAGCCCAGCCGCCTATATTTTTGCTATCATTTCTTGGAGGGCCAATTGAAGAAAATCAATGGGCGGTAGCGTTAAGAAATCTTATTAGGGATGACGGAGGACTCCAAGCAACGATAGGCTTATTCCAGGGGTTATGTAGTGTCTATGTCTATATGCTGGGATGCAGGATAAGTCATTCATTCCACTATGGATCTCAAGACAATCTTATTAACAACTTGCGTTCTTTAATAACAATAGTCTCCTTCTTTTCTGTAATAGTTGCTATAGCGATTTTCTCTGTTCAGACACCATATACGTATTATTGGCCGTTGCGTTCAATCATATTGGTTAGCGGATTCATGCTTGGCGCCGTCGCAATAGCGACAGGAGTTAGTTGGGGACAAGGTGCTAATGTGCTGTTATTCCTGCTTGGCGGAGTTTTCAACTTTTCCATCAGTTTTGTGTTTGGCGCGATGATTATCCCGTTGACAAGGGTGGGGGATGTTATTTTTCCGGCGATGGCTGCATTTACAACGAACTCTCTTTTGCTTATAGGACTTATAAGCTACATACTAAATGATAAACATAACTTTTTATCCAGTTTAATGCGAGTCCTTGTCAACAAAATGTTGCAGATATGAAAGAGTCCATTTTCATAGTGTTCAGACAAATTGTTTGGTAGTATTAGCAAGGTTTGGATGTGTCGTGTAGGGTGCATTTGATGAGGGCCGACTGGCTGTGTTCAACAGCATAGGGTCAGGCGGCGTAGTAGGCACATACTCAATCAAGGCTGAGTCGAAAAGGTAAACATAACACTCTCACGAGTCCTGACGCTACCACGACTTGGTTGGAAATGGATTATCTATAGAAAGAAAACACACCCACTCTTTACCATTTTTATGGGCAAGAAGAAAGTGCAATTCTAAAAGACAAGGAAGAAAAAGGAGAAATTAGATCAACAGCTATATTTTTACCAATTTTAGATGTATATAAATGTAAATATAAAAATAACATACCTCCATCATATGTTCCTCTAAAGGTTCACACCTTTAGCAATATGAAGTCGGTATAGAAACATCCAAACTATGGCCATCATGGAACCGATGGCGGCAAGGGTGGTTAAGGCTTGGAAGAAGGCTTGAGGCCCCATGGTGGCGTAGCTGACACCTATGAATACGTAGGCTAAGAAGCCGACAACTACAAGGAATCGCAGAAAGTCGGCACCCAACCTAGACTGGTTTACCGTTCTCCACAGATTTAAGCAATAGAAAGAAAAAGGTTGTGGGCTAAAGCTTAGGACTTATATGTCCTCAAGTATTCCTCAGCTTTCTCTAAAAGTGGTAACCCATTTATAAGCAGGTACATCAGAGTAAAGAGGTAGACTTGTCTGAGCCTGACGTAGCTCTTCCGGATGTCAGCCTCTTTTCCTAATTCCTCGTAAAACCTGTTTATTTCATCATTAACATTCCCCGGGTCCTCTCTACGCAAGTAATGTATCATTTTCGGCAGACGCTCCTTCATCTTCTCGATGCGGTTGTGAAGCTCTTCCGGCGGCTCTGTGCGGGCGTCTACCTCGGTTTCCGCAAACGCTATGAAAAAACGCGGCAAGTAATCTGGCGATTTCTGTCTCCTTCATTGCACCCTATCCACATTCCCTTTAGATTTAAGGGATTAGCCTCGTGATACTTTAACCAAGACCATAGGAGACCTTAAACTCTGCCTCATCCACTGTTTTCCGTTCAGAATTAAGGTGTAACTAAACTTCAATATACCCCCCTAATTACTGTTTTCAAGGGGAGCTAAAACCCATGGATGGTAGGATTATCGTTCTTGAAGACCTTAGCGGCTTCGATTTTGAGGTGGTTTGTAAGAGGGTTTTCGAGGGGTTGGGGTATAGAGATGTGAGGTTAGGCCCGCGTGTGTCAGACATTGGGAGGGACATAATAATGAATTCGCCTACTGGTGAAACAATAATAGTTGAGTGCAAACATCATCTCTGGCAAACTATTGGTAGGCCCGTGGTCCAGAAGTTACATTCCGCAGTCATATACTTCTCCGCAGCCAAAGGCATTCTAGTTACAACTGGCTATTTTTCCGAGGAGGCGAGGGATTACGCAGCTCGGCTAGGCGGATTAGTGGAGCTTGTAGACCTTAACCGCTTTAAAGAAATAGCCGAGAAGGCCGGCTTTGCCGTTTATGAGAGACGGGGAGACGCACCCGAACAAGTGCTCTTTACTTACACATCCAACCAAGTGGTTAACTTAGTTGAGCGTGAAATAGCCATGATTGTAAGCAGGCCGCATAGCCCACTAGAACTCTTGAAGTGTTCCAACAAGGAACTAATTTATCGTCCGATATATTTGATACAATACTCGGTGTATAGCGAGGTTTATACAAGTACCGGTAGGCTTATAGACGTTATAAACGCTCGCGGAACCATCGTCTTGGACGGCAGGACTGGAAAACTCCTCGGCAGCTCGGAAAAAATATTAGGTAGCTACCAAATCGCACCACTGAAAAATTCAGAAAGCGGTGAGGTCTTGCATCCTTTGATAAACCCTGTGGATGCGAGGTGGATGGCCGTAAACGAACTTGTCGAGCAGCACTCGAAATATGTAGTGTATACGAGGAAAGGCTCTAGCAAGCGATACACTAAGTATGTATCACCGAGAAAAAGCGACATAGATATTCTTTCGATCACCCCTCTATTCGTACCAGAACTCATACTGGAATACTCCGCCCAAAAACATAGGTATAGAGTTGTCTGCGACCTATCCGCTCCACAATTCAGACTCTACAAGCTCAACGAATTGGCGCTATGCACGATATGTGGGAAATTGATATACTTACATAATAAAAGGGTTCTATGCAATGACTGCGGCGGTATAGCTCATTTTGGATTTTTCACAAAACATGCTTTTAGATGTAAATCCTGTGGCAAGACAATTTGTCGACAATGTGTCGTCAAGAGGAGAAGATGGCTCGTCTTCGAAAGATCATTTTGTCGAGAGTGTGTGCATGCCTCGTCCCTTAGTTTTTCTGGATAATGTTTGGTATAGCTCATCCAAACGACCTCAATTATTTCCCTTATAGAGTTAGGATTATTATCGTCGTTAACCATTTCCAAAAATGTCTATAGAACCACGTCAACCAAAGGAGACCTTAACCTCAGTTTCATCCACTGTTCTCCCGTTCAGAGTCAGCCTTACCCAGTATTCTGTCGGCCCGCCGTCACCTACTGTGAAAGGGTTTGGTGTTACGCTTGGGCCTAGCAGGGGATTGTTGCGGACGCCGCATCCAAGGGCTTGAAGGATGGCGGCAATGTCCTTCAGGAATAGGAATGACCGCATGATGACCAACACAGGCTCTGTAGGCCCTCTCGAAGGCGTCCATGTTGACTGGATGGTTTCACCCGGTTTAGCTTCCGCCAGCTTCTGCTTAACCGTAACCCTCTCAAGCCCGTGGGTAAGCGAGGTCCCTGTGTTTATGCGTTTGATAAGCTCTAACCCGGCCCTTCTAAACCCGGAGCCATAGGCGGACAGGCTGTATCGGAGGCCTTCTTCGCCTGCTGAGAGGGATGCACTGACGGAGGCTTCCTCAGCAACCAGCAAGGGCTTCGAGACATCTATCCTTGGGTTAACGTATATTGGTGAGAATAGCATGAGCCAGACATCCCTGCCTCGCGGTATGTCTATTTTGGCGGCTGGGGCGCATAACACCCCATAGAAGTCCCTGACCAAAGCTACCGACTCCCTTAAGGTAAGGGTTATGCTGGTGTGGCCGATGTCAGCCAGGGTTTTACCGTCAACTGTTAGGTGTTTAAGGCTTGCTGAAAGCCCTTTCCCATACCTGAAGAACAGCCTGCCGTAGCCTGTCTCCACATGTCTCATGTTCACTTTTTTGCCAAGCTCTACGTGGGCTTTATCGCCCTCCAGCTCGCATCTAACGCCCCCTACTCCGACTCTATCTACAACCCTGACCTCGGCATCCATAGCCGGGTTCTGACACGTCTAAATGGATTTAAGTCATTGGTTTGGAGGAACGCACTTTCACTCTACTCTCTCTACTTATTTACACCTGAATAGCCAGATTATGTGAGAGATGGCGGTCTTCAAGGATGAGAGAAAGCTCTCACCCGAGTACGTCCCTGAGAGGCTGCCGTTCAGGGAGCGTGAGCTTGAACAGCTAATCCACTACTTCTCCTCCGTAGTACGTGATGAAAAACCGTTCCACACGCGGGTGGTTATTACTGGTGCGGTAGGTACCGGGAAGACCAGCCTAGCCAAGCTTTTCGGGATGACCGCGGAAAAGGAGGGCCGTAAAAACGGATACAACGTGAAGTACGTCCACATTAACTGTAGAAAGCAGGGCACCGCGTACGCCGTGCTCACCAAAATATCCGAGGAGCTTTGTATAGGGCTCCCGAAAAGAGGCTTCTCCATTGCGGAGATGCTTGCCGCGGTTGTTAAGTCTCTAAACGCTACAGGTACGAGGGTGATACTGTGCCTTGACGAGGTTGAGGCGCTTATCTCGAAGGAGGGGGCGCAGCCTCTATACTCCCTTACACGGGCCATGGAGGATGAGGCTGGGGAGAACATGGTCTCGCTTATAGTGGTCTTAAGGGACCCGGAGTTCCTAAAACGTTTCGACCCCTCAACAGCCAGCAGCCTTGGAAACACCGTAATCCACCTAGAGGAGTACGGGTTCGACCAGTTGCTTGAAATACTGCGTTATAGGGCTGGGGAGGCTTTCTGGGAAGGCGTGGTCGGTGACGAGGTGTTGGAGTTCATCGCCAAGATAGCCTCAGACAGGAGGGATGCGCGATACGCCATAGAGCTGCTTTGGAGGTCCGGCAAGCTAGCCGAGCTGGACGGCTCAGACTCTATAACCGCAGAACATGTCAGGAAGGCCGCTGCAAGCGTTTACCCAACCATTAGTAGGGAGAACCTTTCATACCTCCGCACGGATGAAAGGCTTATCCTGCTGGCTTCGGCGAGGGCCTTGAAGGGTGGGAAAGCGGCCATATCGTCCGAAGACCTATACAACCACTACAAGGTCGCCTCCGAGGAGATGGGCTTTGAACCGTTCAGTTACACCAACTTCTGGGAAAGGCTTCAATGGCTACAGGACCTGGGGTTCCTCAGGCTCAGCATACAGACCGATAGGAAAGGCAGGAAAACCTACGTATACCTGCCAAGCATACCTGCCATGCTACTCGAAACAGAGATACTGAGGAGCTTTAGAGGAGCGCAAGGTATCAGGCGCAGGACAGTTACATAAAGCACCTGATTAAGGTCGGTTAAGGCTGAGTTCGTGGCTTATTGAGAAGGTGGCCTGCGTCGGCCACTATATAAAGCACTGTAAACATATATATTTACCCTGAAAAACAGGTTTGGTGGAAGCGGCCACAATAACGGTAAACCAAGCAACGAGGCACGGTTTCCTAGTATATGGGTGTTGAAAAAAGTACGTGTACCATAGAGGCCCGTTAGCCTAAGTTTCCCGTAACATGGGTGTTGAAAGGTTATAGAAGGATACATATTCAGCTTCCCAGAGAACGGGTGTCGCATCCTAAACGAGCAACTCGCTTGAAAGCTTGCTGAAGAAGTAGCGCGCCTCAAGTAATGGGGTGGTTCTCTCCCCGGCGAAAACCCTGTCGGCATACCTCCGGACCAGCTCGACGAGCATCCTCCCATCAACCCTTAGCTTCAGAAACTCGTGTAAGAATTTGTTGAGTAAGTAGGCTGAGTACTCATCATGAGGCTCGTAGAGAGATGATATGAAGCGACCCAGTGGTGGGTATTCCTCATCTGATGTGAAGTAGTCCCCATACCACCTCTGGATGTAGGAGGAAAGGCGGGAGATGAAATACATCGACCTCTGCACCTCCCGATGCACGTCCTTCTTCCCGACTTCCATAGGTATCGTTATTACGACGAGTGTCGAGAGGTCAGAGACGCCTAACCGCTCCATTGGTACGCGCTCTTTCTTAAGCCAGTAGCAGAAGTAGTTCAGGACGGCGAAGGTTGCGCAGAACTCGAAATGCATTGGGAAGTTTGGGCCCACCGGGCCCAGAACCTCCTTGATTCTCTCGAGCTTGACGCGCGCCCTACCCTCCTTAAGAGTCTCAGCGTCGATTAGTGAGTTGATAAACAAGTCATGAAATTCCTTCCCAGCGTATAGCACATTTATCAGGGTGTTTGAGATTGGAATGGCCGATAGCTGGAGATATAGCCAGAAGTAGATTGACTCCGGCTTCGGGATCTCCCCGCCCAGCATCTTCATGTTCCTAGCCACATTGGACGAGAGCATGGTGGGTATGATGGTGGAGGAGTACTCCCCCTCCTTCACGGCCTTCTCCACGAGCATGTCGACAAAAGCTAGTATTGCCGAAGTGTCACCCTTGGAGGCACTCCTCCTCAGCCTGCCCCACTCTCCCTTTGTGTACTGCGAGGCTATCTTTGATAGTATCCTGCCCGCGAAGACCGGGTTCTTTATTATGTAATCATGTAATAGTCGCCCGTAATCCTCTTCCATCATCATTATATCGAGTAAAAATCCTTTTTTATAAACAGTCACACAAGTACCTACTTGTCCATAGTTATCCAGTTTTATATTAACTTTAACCTGTTAGGTGTTTTTCACAACTACATTTTTATTGTTACTGGTGAATGTGGAGTATGCTAGCGTTATAAGTTTTCTTTAACCATAGGGTGTTATTTTCGTTTCCCTTCATTGTTTCTATCCTCTTCTTGGGAACAGGTTCTACAATATTTTACTGGGATTATATGCCATATTCTCCTTGTTGTCGCACAGTCTTCGCAAACTATTTTCAGGCATTTCCAGCAGGTATGTTTAAACCTCTCTATTATTCTATAGTGTAGTATCTCTCCACATTCATGGCAGACTGCCAGCTCCTTTGAAGGCAAATCTTTGTTGCATTTTCTGCAGTGTGTCAGGTTGTTGAGGATTGTGTATACGTTGTTTGGTGGCTTCGTATAGCATGTTATAAAGTATGCTTTGTCGAGTATTCTAACATTTATTTTGAAGATGGGTAGGAAGACCTTTGTAACCGATGTTATTTCTATGCCTAACCGGTATGTCGAGACTTTCATAACGTTGAAGCCTTCAGGCCCCTCCACATCCCTTGACTCTGTCCCAACATACCCACCATCAAATATGCCGTACACCCTCTCTGCAGCCTGCTCTGCTGTCAGGATGAAATCATGTATTACATGAGGCTCGCCGCGGCGCAGCGGCTCAAAAGGCAGTTCATCAAAAATATTGAGATGCGGCAAGTGATCCCCACTCCTTCCGTCAAGGTAGCCTATCTGGAACTCCTCCAGTTTCTTCAACACACCTATTTCGGGGAAAAGTGATTTTTTGAGCTGGTATTCAACTCTCCAAATCGGAATATATTCGATCTCTACTTCTACATGAAATCCGGCATAACCTATAGATGCGAAGCCCCTGATATTAAGTAGATTACTCAAAACGTATTTGATAATACTATCTTTGGTCATCGCAGGTAGTGCTACTTCCTCTGTGTCGTAAATTATTTCTCCTATTTTTATTCCGGCCTCATTCACCATCCTCATGAAACGTGCTAGGTCCCAGAGTTCAACCCTACCATCCAAACTGTCGATAAACTGCAAAACATCCTTAGAGACACGACCTGTACAAATAATGATGCCTTTATCGTATTGCGATTTGTTTAGCGCCTCGCAGAAACCGTATATCTCATCTTTCCCAACCTCCTTACCCAAACGCTGTATGCATAACACTATTGCCTTCTCTTTTTCAGGTGAAACCAGTTTGATGTCTCCCCAAAAGTCTTGCCTATTTGACACTACCTCTACTTCGCGGTAGCCCAGCCTCTTTAGGACTTGAACACAAAACCCCTTGAACTCATCCTCGTTCATATCGCTAAGCATAACAGCTACCATCATCTCCCACCTCCAACCTTCTCGGGGATGGTTTTTCGGTTGCCGAGGTAGAGCAAATAATGCAGGTAGAAGAACCGTTTCGCAGTCATTTCTCCCTCCTCCACCCATGTTCATGGTTTGGGAAACCGCACTCTAGGCAGACGACTGGTATGCCTTTGCCTAAAGCCCTTAGGACGCTTCCGCATAGCGGGCAGAGTAGGACTGTGATGCTGCTGAAATCCCCTTTGAGATTGTAGACAGGGAAGAGGGTCTTGACCATGCCTGTCGTGCTGGCGAACCTCCAGCCGATCGGCCACCTATCATTAGGTGTGAACTCGAATATCTTGGGCTTCTGCAACATCTCGTGTAAGGCCGGTGCTTCGGGCTTTCGTTTGAAGATCCTTGGCTCCCAGCTTTTTGATCCTTTGTTGTGAGAAGGTTCAATCATCCTATCAGCCTTTGATTTCCTATTCACCATCCTTCCCACCTACCATTTCTTCAAACTCAGCCAACAAAGCCTTCCCATACCTACTTGGACTCAATTTTCCTTTCCCAACCTTCTTTAACAGCTTCAACTTTGCGTAGAAATCCACGTCATCTATAGCACCCATCTTATAACTCACCACGAAGTTAGCTATGTCTTTCGCTCTCAAATTCTGTAAATGTTCTGCCAGCTCAGGATTACGTGCAATCACTCTCCTCATAATTTCCTCCCAGCCAACTAACCACCATGTCTCGTCAAACCCGCCTAACTCCTTCACTTCCTTAACATCCAAGAACCACCTACTGTCAACCTCTGAAATATCTGAGTCATTTTTCGTATCGACCGCGCTTTTTCCGTCACCCCTTGTTGTTGTAACTGGTTCGCTGGAAGGCTTGCTGGGCTGCTGTTTCTGAATCTTGTCCTTGTTCCCGCTGCCGCCTGTTTGCTCGGGTTCAGGTATCTTAGTTAAGGGGGGCTGCCCGCATGTTGGACAGTAACTAAAGTCTGTCGTGATCAGCATGCACCTGTAGCAGACCTGGCCGTAGTTGAGGAGTGAATTGCCTTCAATCGTGTCTTCGGTTATCTCCTCAGCCTCGCCCTCCCCTTTCTGACGCCTTTGCAAAATTCTCCTAGCCCCCTCCTCCTCCACCTGAAGCAGCTTCCTCTCCATCCTGAAGATATAGCCCACGATTGCGGCCACCGTGTCAGTCGTTGACCTATAGTACTCCCGCCTACGCGAGCTTGGGGCACGGATGTAGGCCTCCCCGGGATCCAGCTCTGAGACGACGCTAGCCATCACCTCTGCGTCTACCTCCTTCAAAATCCTGGTGTCCTCCGGGCTGGTGGTGTAGAAGCATATCCATGTCTGACAGTTCTGCCTTATTCCGTCTGCGACGTCGCTGAGCCGCTGGGT
>Ga0079995_1112768_pt2 | contig 19818 bp, 20 predicted proteins | sample FaiFalFF_MnMetaG_2_FD_69198 | JGI IMG/M metagenome (GOLD analysis project Ga0079995, IMG submission 69198) | Freshwater microbial communities from Yellowstone National Park, Wyoming, USA - Fairy Falls C (FF_Mn_C) (SPADES assembly) (version 4) | ecosystem: Environmental > Aquatic > Freshwater >...
AAAACTTCACACCTTCACAGCATCTTTTTTCGTTGATGAAGGGTGCTGTAGAAACCTCTCTCACATCCAGGATGGTTATCACTAACGCCTCCCAGAACATCTACATCAGTGTTCTATCTCAGAGACGACCTTACGAGAGGCTGATCGTCCACCTCGTCAACTACGACTACCGCTATGACTCTGAGAAGGACTGGACAATACCGGCCAGCAACATAGGTATAACGCTTAAAATCCCTTCAATGTTCGACCCAGCCAACGTCACCCTCATTTCACCAGATATTTCAGGAGCCATTCCTCTCGCATTCCAGATTGGTGACGGTTTTCTAAGCTTTACAGTCCCGAGCCTGAAGGTATGGGATATTATAGTTATAGAGGACAGGACAGCTGTCTTGCAGCGTGCTCTAGAGAACCTTCAGAAGAGGTATAGGGAGCTTCTCCAAGCCTATGAAAGTCTCAACGCAGCCTATGCGGAGCTGAGCCAAAGCTACACTCAACTGGTCCAAACGCAGCAGAAACTGCTAGCTGAGTTACGTGCGAAGACTGAAGCCTACGATAAGCTATCAGAGGAAAATCAAGCAATGAAAGCGGAGCTCGAAAGCCTGAGGGCTAGGCTGGATGAAAACCGGGCTCTCAAGGTGGAGCTTGAAGGCTTGAGGGGAAAGCTAACTGAACTGACGCAGCTGTATGAGGACGCAGTACGTGAAAGGAAGCAGGTGTCCAACTTACTGTTGACATACCAGTACACGGCCTACGTCATGGCAGCTATAACGGTCACAAGCATAGCCGCTTTAGCCTATTCTAGAATAAGACATAGGAGAAGCCGCCACTAGAACTTCTCCAGTCTCAAGCAAAGTGACGTTGTGCATGGCCAGAGACCATCCTAAAAGGCTTAAGTAAAACTTGTCAGTACCACGGATGGAAGACGAGAGATTGTTAGGCTGGGCGTCATTGGTGATCTCAAAAATGTAAAAGCCTGCACGTGATTAAAGCTTGTCGCATCGCGAACAATGTTGCTAGGACAAGGTATTTAATTCAGAAATGATGCCCTTCTTTGAGATAGTATGTTAGATTTATTGATTAAAAACTGCATTCATCCGAGGCTGGGCAAAAAGGTGGATATCGGAATCAGGGAGGGAAAAATTGCTAAAATTGGTTCTGTGGACGAGGAGTCTGAATTGGTTGTTGAAGCAGCTGGGTGTCTTGTTTTGGAAAGCTTCGTCATACCGCATCTTCACCTGTGTAAGGCGTATACGTTTGATCTTGTGGGTTGGGAGGCCGTTAGTCTGTATAGGGAGGATTTGATGCATAGCTCGTCAAAGTCGATAGAATATGCGGCACAGGTTAAGAAACATTACACGGTTGATTGGGTTTACGGCAACGCGTCTCGCGCTGTTGAGGAGTGCCGGAGGCACGGCGTCACGCATATAAGGGCTTTTGCTGACGTCGACAGCCTCGCAGGTCTTGAAGCCGTCAGGGCCCTTCTAAAGCTGAGGGATAATTACAGGGGCAGGGTTGAGTTGCAGGTGGTTGCCTTCCCGCAACAAGGACTATGCAAAGACCCCGAATCCCTCGAGCTCCTCTACAAGGCAGTAGAGCTTGGATGCGACGTCGTCGGCGGAATACCGTGGATCGAGTCGTCGGAAGACGAGATGGAAAAACATGTAAAACATGTGTTCGACATAGCTGTCGAGTTCAACAAGGACGTCGCCATGCTCACAGATGACGCCGGAGACCCGAAACTAAAAACAACCGAGATGCTGTGCAAAGAGACCCTGCGGAGAGGATGGCAGGGACGTGTCGCTGTATGCCATGCTAGAGCCCTAGCGCTCTATCCCACTGAAAGGATTGATGAGCTAGCTGCGTTAATGAAAGAAGCGGGGATCAGTCTAGTTTCATCCCCTCATACAGGTACCCTGTGGGCCCCCGTCAAAAGGCTTTACCAAGCCGGTGTCAACGTGGCTCTAGGGCAGGACGACATAAACGACGCATACTACCCGTTTGGTAGGGGGAAGATGCTTGAGGTGGCTTTCCTTGCAGCACACTTACTCAACATGATGGGGCCGGATGACATAGAAGCGTTAGTAAAAATGGTGACGGTAAACGCGGCATACGCCATAGGGGTGAAGGACCATAGAATATCTCCCGGAAACCCAGCAAACCTGCTCATTCTTCCCTGCAGAACTCTAATAGAAGCATTATGGTACCAACCTGACCCACTGTACACCATTGTTAACGGTAAACTTTACGATTTCAAAAGAACAGACCAAGACACTTGAATGTTTTCATGACACGTATAAGGGACAGATAGGTACACTAATCACCTATTCTCTATTTTCCCCCGATAAGATTAGTTTATTCATTTTGGTTACTCTCTTCTATATGGTTGTAGTAAAGCTTTAGGTGGTCTAACACGTTTACCTAGTATTGCAGAAGCAACTATCGTTATTACGTATGGTATTGACTGGAAGAATTGGTATGGTATTTGGATGACTGTTGCTACAAGCCATGCTTGAACAGCATTAAGCATCCCAAAGAAGATGCATGCAAGCCAAACCCATAGAGGATTCCAGTTACCTAAGACGACTAATGCGAGAGCTATCCAGCTCCATTCTCCTCCAACATTCAGGTTGAAGCTTCTCAAGTCTATCAATGAGTAGTATGCACCCCCTATCCCCATCAACATTGAACCTATGATTACTGAGAGATATCTAGATAGGTGGACTCTAATTTTAGCTGCATCAACAGTCTTCGGATTCTCTCCTAATGCTCTAATTATCAGCCCCCACCTAGTCTTAAATAATATGATTGCAGCTATCGGAGCTAATACGTAGACCCCAAAATAGGTATATAGGTTCTGTTTAAAAATACTACCAATTATCGGTAGACTTCCTAGTATCGGTACTTGAAGCGAGGGGGTTGGAGGGACAGTAGGCTCAACTAATGGTGAGCCAATTAATACTCTATGGAAGAAGTATGATAGATTCATTGAGAAGAATGTTATAGATATTCCTGCAATATGTTGTTGAACTCCTAGGGTTACAACTAGAAAGGCGAAGATTAACCCTAATGCTGCTCCCACGGTTGCTGCGGCGACTATCCCATAAATTATGTTTCCAAAGAAGTATGCGCTCATGAAACCCCATGCGGCTCCAGATATCATTATACCGAGTATCCCTAGATTGATTATACCAGCTCTCTCAATAAACGTCTCGCCAATCGCTGCAAAGACTATCGGTGTAGATATAACTAATGTTAAGCCAATTATGCTTGAGGCAATTGAGTCAACATAGCTTCCCCTGAAACCTGGATACCCTAAATCTAAGACTAAGGAGAAAAACACTATTGCTGTAGAAGATATTAAAATCCTTTGTATGTTTTTACTAATTTTGATTCGGCTAGTTTCAGGATATAGAATGGGAGGCCTCAGCTTAATAGGTTGAGGCTTAACTTTCCCAGTCTTCCCTCTGATGATTACCAGCCTATAATTATTAAATACGCTGAAGATTAATAAGAAGATTAGCGTCTGAGCTTGTATTATGTCTGAGAGGAAGCTAGGTACGCCTGTACTCCAACTCATTGCATTCGCTCCATTCATTAAGATACTGAAGAATAATGCTGCAACCATTATCCCTATTGGGTCTAGGTTGCCAAGCATTGCTATTGCAAGTGCTACTAAACCATAGTTTGGACCTACAAAGGGTGTCATATAGTACAGTATCCCCATCAGCTCTACTGCTCCAGCTAGACCAGCTATTCCACCGCTGAGAAATGCAACCCAGAAGTATGTTTTAGAGATGTTTATACCTTCAAGTATAGCAACTTTAGGCACCGTTACGGCGATCACCTTATTCCTGAAGCTTGTACGGTTAAAGATTACCCAGACAGCAACTAATACTATGAAGGGTATTATAACGCCTGCGTGAAGCCTAGTCCCAGGAATTAGAATTGGGAGTTTTGCATTGATGCCTATCTCTTGAGATTGAGGATAGGTTGTGTAAGGTGAACGTAGAGGACCTGTTAAAAGACCTGCATTAATCAACAGTATTGCAGACCATATTAGTATAGTTGTGAGAACTTCATCTTGGTTTCTCTTTACTTTAAGCCACCATGATATTAAAGCAACAGCTGAGCCTCCAAGCCATGCTATAGATAAGATGAAGGGTATCAAAATGTATGATGCAAGGTTTTTTAATACTACACCAAACCATGCAGCTACTAAACCACCTACGATGAATTGACCATGTGTTCCAATATTCCAGAATCTAGCTTTAAAAGCTACCGTAATAGCAAGAGCAAGCAGTAGCAAAGGAGTGGCGGTAACAAAAATCTCTGTAGGGTAAGACACTGGCCACATAATAAGATAGTAGTATACTTGGAAGACGTCTCCTCCAGCTATTATGATATAGATAGATGACACGATTACTGCTAGGAAGGTTGAAGCTACTGGTAGCGATATTCTATATTTTAGAGGAAAAAGCTCTCTTCTTACAAGTTTAAAGCCGATCAATTTCTATGCTACCCCACTACCCCGCTAACCAACAATCCAAGCCTCTCTACAGTAACTTCTTCAGCCCTGAATGTTCCAATGATTCTCCCCCCACTCATTACCGATATTCTATCACAGAATGCTATCAGTTCTTTCACATTCGGGGATATAATAATGGTCGTAAGATTCTTTATTCTTCTTTCATTAACTTTATCAAAGAAGATCTTCGTCCCCATCGGGTCAAGACCTACTGTAGGGTGGAGAGCTATCAACAACTTTGCATGGCCACCCATAGCTCTAGCTAAGTAAACCCTCTGCATGTTACCTCCTGATAATGTTATGATGGGCGCTCTAAGACTCTTCGCAAGTATTGAGAATTCTTTTACGAGATTTTCAGCTAAGGTTTTCTTCTTCTCAGTATTTATAAAGATGCCTTTAAAGTATGAATACTTATCTTCGCTGCCAATGGTCAGGTTATCTTCTACCGATGCGTCAGGTATTATGCCGTCCCTAACTCTATCATCAGATATGAAGGATACTCCTTTCTTCTTTACTTGGAAGATGTTTAGCTTCGTTATATCTTCACCGAAAAGGAGTATCTTTCCGCTTTCTGCACGCCTCAGACCATAAATACATTCTGCAAGCTCCTTCTCACCTGTTCCAGGTATAACAGCTATTCCGTGAACTTCTCCAGAATACACTGTCAAATCCAAGTCTTTGACTACAAGATTTCCTCGGTCATCTCTAACATTCAGCTTCTCTATTTTAAGAGCATAATCATTCCCAATAATATTGGAGGAGGGCTTGACTGATTCTGAAACCAGAGTTACATCAAACATAGATTTTATTAGTTCTCCCGTATCTAAGCTTTCAGATTTAAAAATAGAAGCTATTCTCCCAGCTGTCATCACAATTATCTGGTTGGAAATATCTGTTACTTCAGCTAGATCATGCGATATCAATAGTATTGTATATTTTCTGGGAAGTAAGCTTCTCAGCATATCTTTAAGAACTTGTTTCTGCTGAACAGGGAAGAAAACCGTTGCTTCATCTAGAATAAGTATAGGCTTTCTCCCGCCCTCCCCCAGTAATTCACAGAGGAGTAATGCTTTAGCTATCTCGAAGGTTCTTAAGTGGCTTATAGGTAGATCTTCAACCCTAGCATCAAGATTCACCTTCACTCCTAATCTGCTCATCAATTCCTCACATCTCCTCTCTAGTCCACCAGTCTTAACTGAAATGCTGGATAAGGGTAAGGCTAGATGCTCTTTAAGTGTTAGACCAGGTGCTAGGTTTGGGCTTTGCTCTACCTTTATTACACCTGCGGAAATTGCTCCATGGAAATCTTCTATCAAATTACCGTAGATGTATATTTCTCCCTTATCTGGGAGGAGATACCCGCTTATTAGATTCATTAATGTAGATTTTCCTGCACCATTGGGTCCGACGACCCCGTATAATGTGCCTCCATTAAGTTCTAAGGATACATCATCTACAGCTACTACTCCTCCAGGGAAAGTCTTACTTACTTCTATTAACCTAACAGCAGCATCCATATTCTCTTTTCTGATCATATCTGAACCACCTTTTGTTAAACCATTCTGCCAAGAAGTTATTAAATGTTTTTTGCTGTAGCAATAAAAAATATATGTTAGAAGTTTTATAGTTCAGAAGTCAGATGCTGGTGGTGTCTCAACGATTGGAATCCAGGTTGCGCCCCCCATTATCTTGGATTCCCATTCTTTGACCAACTCTATTATTTCTTTCGTTAGTGGTGGTGAAGGTTTACCGAAATGGTGGAAATCCGCAAGATAAGATCCACGGAAGGTCATCCACGAGTACGTTCCAAGATTATCTGCCTTCCATGTTCCTGCGAGTACTCTCTCAAAAGCTACTCTTACAGTCGGTCTCATATCCCAGACAAGGCTTGTGATGGTTACCTCTGGAGCTCTCTCATACTGGTCAGCCATATTCCCTATGACCCAGACCTTCTTACCTTCAGCATATGCTTCTCTGGCTGCTTCTTCAGCTCCTACTCTCTCAGCAAAAATTACATCTACACCTAGGTCTATCAATGTTTTCGCAAGCCTCTTAGCAGTTGCTGGATGATACCATGGAGATTCTCCAGGCGGAATGTTTCCAAGAAGATATACAACTTTAGCTTTAACGTCTGGATTAACAGTCTTAGCTCCAAGGATGAATGCGTTAACTATTCTATTTACTTCGTTTATCTCCATGGCTGCGACGATGCCTATCTTGTTAGTCTTGGTAATCTTTCCAGCAATTATGCCTGCTAGGAATGCTGGTTGATGTAGCCAGTTATCAAATACAGCGAAGTTAGGCTCAGTAGGTAGATGCTCACTTCCAGCCGCGAAAGCTACCTTTGGATATTTCTTCGCAACTCTCCTAGCGATATCTTCTTTCAGGAATGCGTCTAGAAAAACAATATCAGCGACTTTAGCAGCATCTTCTAGAGCTAACTCATACTCTTTTGGATCCATCTTCTTATCCACGAACTTGTAGTCAACTTTAATCCCTTGTGCCTCAAACTCTTCTTTAACAGCAAGAATAGCTGTATGGATAGCGCCATCCCAAGGCTCGCTAACAGGCGTTTGGAAGACAGCTCTAACTACAAGCTCTTTTTTAGGTGCTATACCAACAGTAGTGGTTACAGTCTTTTCAACCGTGATTGTTGCCGCAACAATAGTTTCTGTCTTCGTTATCGTTGTAGCTGGAAGTAACATGGGTTGAACTGCGGCTACAATAGCTAAGATAATGGCTATAGCGATCAATACTGCTACGGTGCGGGAAACACCATTTACATTTCTCTTATTCATATCTAACTCACCCCAATTTGCATATCACCTAATTTTTGGCACTATATAAGTTTAACGTTCTTACTGCCTTGTGGCCTAATTCCTATGATTCGATTTTCCCCTCTCCGGCTGGGGCCCAGTTTCCTACGTCGTTACGGCGCTCAAAATCATGTTGTATATGAACGCCTTGATCGTCAGCTCTGCGTCCATCCATCTCGGCTTCCTGGAGAGGAGATGTTCTCCGAACAACGCTTTGAACCTGGATATTGCAGTCTCAGCCATCCACCTCCTACCATATCCAACCATTTTGCTCCAGAATCTGTATCCGTAATATCTTATCATCCTGGCTGCAGACCTTCTGGAAGGAGGTCCTCTGTCAGTTCTTGCATTCCTCCTTGGCCTTATAATAGGTTCTATCCCTTTCCTCTCGAGATATCTTATGAATCCGATGGAGTCGTATGCTCCGTCTCCGATTACCTTTATTACGTTCCCAGCCTCCATCGATCTATCTATCATACTCTTAGCGACCTCGGAGTCATGTACCCTATCTGTTGTCCTCTCAAAGCACACTATCTCTCCTGTCCTGGCGTCTATAGCGAAGTGTATCTTCAGATATCCTCTCCTCCTGGAGCATCTCCTCTCGAGCCATGAGCCAGACCTGCAGACCTTGACACCGGTCGAGTCCAGGACTATGACCACTGGATCTTTTACGCTCCTCAGATCGTACCTCACAAAATCTTCTCCCAGCCGGACGATCCTCCTCCTTATCCATGAGTAGTCTATCACTGGAAGGATCGGGAAGACCCTCTCAAGGGATCTGGTGAGGCCCTCAAGCTGCCTGTAACCTAGGGAGAAGAGATATCTGATAACAGCAAGGAACATGACGTAGCTCTCAGCTATCCTGTAAGGCCTTCCCCTCTTCTTCCCGTTCATTCCGATGAGCTCATCCTGGTAATTCCTCAAGAAATCCAGATCCATAATGAGCATGCCACGCTTAATGAGCCTCTCATCGACCCTCTTCCAGTAGCTCATCATGGGAGAGGAATGGAAGCGCGGCAATAGGCCTTGAGGTGAAGGATATAGGGAATCTGAGATGAGAGCCGAAGACGTCACAGGAATTGCCAATAAGGTGGTGAAGAGAGGCGAAAGAGCCCAGGAATTAATCCACAAGGCAATGCTAAGACAATGGTTATCAGTACGTAGGAGCATATCGGTACTGACAAGTTTTACTTAGGCCTTTTAGGATAATCTCTGGCCATGATGCACGTCATCGATGCTGTACTGAACTCTTTCTCCAATCTCTTTCGGTTCCACAGGTACCCTCCTCTCGAGAAGCTCTATTCTGTCTTTCTCTTCATAGCAGGCCTCAGCTTAAGGGATCTCTCCGAGAGGCTATGTCTAACAGGCGCATCTATGGAATCGGTAAGGATATGGGTTCACAGGTTCTCGTCTCTCTTCAGGCCATCCAGAAGGGTTAGGAGGCTTGTCGCTGTAGATGAGACTGTCCTGAAGGTGAAAGGTCAGATCTGTTATCTTGGAATGACTTACTTCCATGAGACTTTCGGAAATAGGAACAGGATAGAGAGGTGGTTCAGGGAGATGAAAAGGAGAGGACGGAGAGGTTCCACAACAACGTGAACTCGAAGAAGTTGAAGTGCGTAGAAGAGTTGGTAACTGCAATTGCAGCAATACATAATATCATCAGCAGGCAGGAGGAGAGGTAATACAACTTGACAATACCGAGCATACCTAAGGACAACTTTAAATAGAGCAGAATAACGATTGTTGAAGATGATCATTAAGAGAGCTAAGATTAGAGGTAGAGATGGGTTTTTTGATATAAAGATAGAGAATGACACGATAATTGAAGTTGCTCCACACATCGCTACTACAGGAGATGATGAAGTAATAGATGTTGATGGAAGATTGGTGATGCCTACATTCATAGATATGCATTTCCACCTTGATTCAGTCCTAACTATAGGAAAACCAAGATTCAACCAATCTGGAACCCTGCTTGAGGGGATTGAGATATGGTCAGAGTATAAGAAGAAGCTCACTACTGAGGATGTAGTAAACAGGTCTAAGAAAGCCTTAATGCTTATGGTCTCCTATGGTACAACAAGGATTAGAACTCATGCAGATGTTACTGAGAAAAATTTAACAACGCTTAAGGCGCTACTCGAAGTTAAACGTCTATTCGAAGACCTAGTAGACATACAGATAACAGCATTCCCTCAAGATGGAATACTGACGGAGCCGGAGAACAGAGAATTACTTGAGAAGGCTATGGAGTTGGGTGCTGATAATGTTGGGATGATCCCACATCTAGAGTATACGAGAGAAGACGGTGTTAAATCAATTGAGATAGCATTTGACATAGCTAAGAAGTATAATAGAGATATAGATGGGCACGTAGATGAGACAGATGATGAACAATCTCGTTTCCTAGAAGTTGTTGCAGCGAAAACCATTAAAGAGGGATACATGGGTAGGGTGACTGCTGGACATACAACAGCAATGCACTCTTATAATGACGCATATGCTGACAAGCTCTATAGAATTCTTAAGAAAGCTGAGATAACGATCGTACCAAACCCTCTAATAAATATCCATCTCCAAGGAAGATACGATAGGTATCCTAAGAGAAGAGGACTTACAAGAATAAAGGAGTTATTGATGAATGGTGTTAACGTAGCTCTAGGACACGACTGCATTATGGACCCTTGGTACCCACTAGGTAGAGGAGATATGATGCAAGTACTCTTTATGGCAATACATGTAGCCCAAATGATGGGGTATGACGAGCTTATAAGATCCTTTGACCTCATAACAGTTAATGCTGCAAAAGCTCTTAGGATAGAATCCATGTATGGTGTAGATAGAGGAAAGAAAGCAGACCTAGTAGTACTCGATGCATTTAATGAGATAGAAGCTCTAGCATATCTCAAACGGCCACTATTTGTCATAAAAAACGGTAGAATAGTATCGGTGAAAAACATCGAAGAAGTTAAAGTCATTGACCCGCTATCTAGGAAACCTGTAGCACTTGATGAGAGGGTTTTAAAGTAGCTTTTATGATAGACCCCTCATACGTAGAGTTTTGCTTCTTCATTATTTTCGTCTACTATCTTCCCTTATACCTATTACGTAGCATGGCGCAGCTTGACACCATATAGCTTTATAGAGCGACTTAGTATTCAATATGACCAGAACTCCCAGAATCCTGCGAGAGTCCAGATCAAGAATGAAAATGAGCGTCGCATCGTTAAGGTCAATGCGGGAGGAACATCCCACTTGTGATCTATGGGCACCTTCCCATAACGAGTTGGTGCAGAGGTTCATCGAAGACATGAGCCATGACGTCAAAGCTGATTGCGCTTATAATTGCGAATTTACGGTAGCCGCTGGTGGATAGAAGTGAGGAGGATTTTACTGCTTGCAATGATAATTTCTTCTCTCTCAGACTTAGTATTTGGATTCCATTACCTCCAGCAGGTGAACGATATGAAAGGGAACGATGAGATGGCCTCTTTTCCATCTTATCCCCCATTTTTTTGAGACTTTCATGCTTCAGGCAAGAGAGGTTTCCCTGGAGGAGTTGAGGGATATCATGAAGTCGCATGGTTACAATGTGCTGATTCCTCATTACATCCCTCATGGGATAAAGTTCAGTGCTGTTTACTACAAGTGCTGTCCCTTGGTTGTCGTAATCGCATACAGTGACAGGGGTGTGAAAGACTATAGGTTTGCGAATATAACAATTGAGATTGCGCCTTTCCACCCAAAATTCGCACCGTCTGAAGAGTATTTGCAGAGGTTAAACAGCCCCCAAGTAGTACGTGGTCATAATCAGAGATTTCGTGGCAGTAATGACTCCAGAGACTGAGCATGGAAACCCGGAGCTGCGTAAACTCTCCGGCCCCGGTCCAATGGCCGTCGTGTGGCATAGCGGTTTAGAATACATCATAGGAATGAAGAGACCGCTGACTGTCGAAGACCTTCACTCACTCCTCAACTCCCTCAGCCCAGCTTAACTCTGGAGGATGATACGCTGAGCTTAGTCTCTCGACTAAGCGGAGGTTAGCCTTGGCAGGGTGCCTGACGGCCTCTCTGGGGAAGAACCTCCGGTAAGGCCCGAAGGCGGGAGCGACTGGTACCTCGATCCTCTCGGCCTCAAGGAGCGTGGCCGGTCTCAGGGGCAGCACTAGTCCGAAGAACGCAATAACATGATAATCGGTTTTCGAAGATCGCTTTGCTCCTGGAACTCCCGGGCCCTCCCCCCGCACCAAATTGCGGTTCATCGCGCAGCGCCTCCCTCCCAACCGACCGATGCCGTGAGGAGGGCCTCTCGGGTCCATCTGCAATTCTACACAAGCCAGAGATAAGCCTTCGCGCCCGCGGAACAGAAGGGCCATGACTGTTCAAATAACCCGATAGCAGAAGATCTCGTCGTGGCGGTCGTTGAGATTTCGGGGTTCCCTCCGGAGGCCCTCGATAGACCGTTGGTCGTGCTGGAGCCTGGTTTCGTCCAAATGAGATATGATAAGGACTCGTTTGCGAAGATAGGATCGAAGAAGAGACAGCTGGCCTTCGGAGTGACCTTGGGCCTCAGGGAGGCGGTGTACAGGATCTCCTACGTTAGGAAGGCCCTCGAGACTGGTGACGCTACCGCTGTGGTCCTGAAGGAGGGTGAGACAATCAAGGGCATGTGGTACGTGACCGCATACACGGATGTCCTCCCGCCGAGGATAGCCCTCTATCTGGAGACAGATGTACCGGACGAGTTCGGAGAGAAGGCGAGAAGGCTGGACGAGCTAACAAAAACAGTTAATGAGATGAAGAGGCTGGGACTGAAGATTCCCCAAGATGTGAAGAGGGAGCTCGACGAGCTGAACCAGATCTGGTCCAAGGCCAGGATCTTCAGGAGGTTCATCAACAGGCCGGGCTCCCTGAAGATAACGGTACCGACTCCGGACGGGATGGCGGTCATCTCGTGGAAGGTCGAGAAGGCCAACCAATCCCTCGGCAATATGATAAAGGGATTACACGCGCACCTCAGCAAGACGATGGGCGTCATCATGAGCTTCGACAACGCCATGAGCCTCAGGGACACGATAGTCCAGGCGAGGGCCGAAGGGAAGGGGGAGGGGCACCTCAGGGCGAGGCTCCTAGTAAGGAAGGAGGACGAGGGATTCACGGCCCATCCCTACGCGAAGAAGGTCTCCCACAGCGAAAGAGAAGAGGATGTGAGGGAGTACCTGGACTTCCTCGACGAGCTGACCGGAGGGTCGTTCTTTGCCGAGGCCATAGAGAGGAAGGACAGCAGGTCCGTGGCTTTCCAGGGGCTCATCACGGTCAGGGCGGCCTTCGTCGAGGAGGCGGAACTCTCGGGGCAATGACCGTTGTAAAGCTCTCAAGGTTCCCAAAGGAGGTTTTAGCAAGGCCCCTAGTGATATTGGATCCTTGGTTCGTCCAAACCAGATACGATCAGGATTCCTTTGCCAAGATAGCTTCGAGGAGGAGGCAGCTGGCCTTCGGAGTGACACTGGGATTGAGGGAGTCTGTGTTGGGGCTTCCCTTCGCTAAAACCGTCCTCGAGGGAGAGGAGACCATAGCGGCAGTCTGCCCTTCTCTCCCTTCCTCCCCTTTAGTGCAACCCGTGACCGCCTACACCGACGTCCTCCCTATTAGGATGGCCCTGTATCTCGAGCCCGATGTGCCAGATGAATTCGGTGAGAAGGTGAGGAGGCTCGAGCAACTCGTTGTTGCGGCAAAGAAAATGAGGCGAAAAGGCCTGACGATCGCCCCGGAGATGAAGGCGGAGGTGGAGGCGGTGCTCGAGGAGCTGGAGCGGATCCGGAACAACGCGAAGGTCTTCAGGAAGCCTATGAGCGGGCCAGGCTACATGAAGGTAACTGTCCTTACGCCCAACGGAATGACGACCCTCTCTTTGAGGGTTGAGAGGACCAGCCAATCCGTCACGGGTTTCATAGAAGGACCCCACTTGTACCTCCACAGGACCATAGGCGTCGTGATGAACCCCGAGAATGCCGTAAGGCTGAGGGACGCGATAGTACGGGCGAGAGCTGAAGGAACAGGAGAGGCTCAGTTGAGGACGAGGCTGATCGTGAGCAGAGTGGGGGACAGCTTCACCGTCAAACCGTACGACAACCCAGTGTCCCACAAGGAAGGGGAGGACGTGAAGGAACATTTAGACTTCCTGAACAGGCTGATGGGCGAATCGTTCTCCGTTGAGGCCGCGGAAAGGAAGGAGAAGAAGGGCAAGGGATCTGTGGCCTTCCAAGGGCTTCTGACGATCAAAGCGACATTCCATCCGGATGCCGACAGCAAAGGCCACGAGCAAATGTCAATCGGCGAGGGGTAGTTGAGGGAAGATTGAGGAGCTCTTCAGGAAGGCGGTCCAGCTGGGCCAGAGGATAGCTACAGAGGACAACACATTCTTCAGGGGAGCTACTCGATAGGGTCAAGGAGCTCAACCGAGTACGATCCCAAGCCAGACGCGAGTGACCGCACGATTATGGGCATAGACAGCGGATAGAACGTAAGGCTCTATGGGTACTGACAAGTTTTACATGTGCCTTTTGAGATTCGGTCTCTAGCCGTATTGCACGTTATCGATATTGTTGCGATCTCTCGATTCCGAGGACCTACTTGTTGAGCTCTATTCTGTCTTTTCATAGCAGGACTCAGCCTGAAGTACACCAGAATGGCCGCTTACGTTTAAATTAGCGCCGAACGTTATGTCTTCGGAGCGGGGTAGGGTAGCCAGGTCCATCCCGCCGGGCTCATAACCCGGAGATCGGTGGTTCAAATCCACCCCCATCATAACTCTTGTACTGTCCGAAGGGGTGCCTCATCAGCGCCCTTACGGCGAACTTCTCGTCGAAACCGAAGGTTACGGCTATTATCACTATATTGATTTCAATTCTGTGAAGTATAACCTTGTATGTTGCAGTCATCCGAAAACAGGCAGTTCTATTGCAAAGACCTTATCTTCAAACCCATCTAATTTGCAGTGAGATGAGTACGGCCCAGTCTTTCCAAGAGTATCAGGACGTGGCTGTCCTGATAGCGGTGGCGCTGGCTCGGACGAGGTCGCTTAACCTGCTGGACAGACTGACCTATGGGTTGAACTCTGAGTCTGTCAGAATGGCGGTCGCAGACGCGCTTCGTGTGGTCTAATACTATCAGATCTCCCGGAACCCCGCTATAATCCAAACTAAAGACGAAAATGGGCGCTCCATCGTCAAGGTGAGGGTAGAGGACAGAGACGTCCCGCTTGTGATCCGTAAAACAGAGTAAGCCTTCTCAACCAACGGGTAGTTGTTAAACCTGAACAGCCCAGATATCCTATTAAGGATGTAATCCAGAACATGCATAAGAATACTAGGATAGAAACTAGGCCATAGACATAAGAGAAAGGCTTAAGTAAAAGTTGACAGGATCTGCGAACGATGAGCTGGACGTTGAAAGCTCTCAAAGCTGGCACCATCTCCGGCCTCATATTGTCTATCGCTCTTACTCCACTGAATTTTTACGTTCATAACGCCTTCGCTAGAGAGATTTCAGAAGCGCTTGGAACCAGTTTTGAATACACCGTCGCTTTCGCTCTTCAATCGGCTTTACAAAACTTCGCCGTATTTACAGTCGCCGGCCTGTTTTATGCGGTGTTTTACAACAGATTGCCGGGAAGGCATGCTTTTGCTAAGGCTCTATTTCTAGGGACATCATTGTATTTTCTGACACTAACAATAACCTTCCTAATTGACTTCCCCGTCTCTAAGAACCTCTTTTACACCCTTAACCTACTTAACATACCAGTACTCTTGCTCATCTTCCCATATCTATTAAGTAAGTTTTACTAATAACTCATCGCACATAGTGTCCAAATTAAGGTGTTACGTTTAATGAGCGGTTGTTTGTCTTTGCTTGTATGGATGTAGTTCCCTAGCTCTCTGGCTGTTTTAGTGAAGTATGGGGTTGAAGGTTCTGGTCGTGATGAGCTTCGAAGCGTCCTGATGAGCTTCGACAACGCTGTGAGCCTCAGGGACGCGGTGGTCCAGGCGAGGGCGGAGGGAGGCGGGGAGGCGCGGCTGAGGATGAGGCTGATCATGAAGAAAGAGGCAACACCTTTACGGTCAATCTATAAGTCCGCTCTAACGGTTTAGACCAACAACAGGAAGACAGGCACTGGTATCTCTATGTAACTATTTTTTAATTCCAACTTATTCTTGGTCAACAATACACCATTCAAGGATTTGCCTGACTTTTGAAAATCAAAAATGCAAAAGGCATCCTCCCTGCTGATCCTTTCTTGGTATTTTACCTCTAAGGGCAAGTACCGCCCAGAAGGATGCTTAATTGCGAAGTCGAGTTCGCGCTTTTTCTTGCTCTGCCAGTAGAATAATAGGCTAGAGTAGTCGAATTGAGCTGAGGGAAATAGACCAAACAGTAGCCTCACCAAATGATTGGCGACAACGCACTCAGTAAGTTTCCCAAGATTTTCCTGCTTGCCAAGATATCGCAGAGCTTCTTCATAGGGCTCGGAGCCTAAGAGCCAGGAACGAAGTGCGTGGAAAATGAAGGGATCTTCAAAATGGATCTTCTTTCCTTCCTTGTAGCTTGGAACGTCTTTATTCTGATCCAATTTGTAGATCACACTCACTACAAAGCTGTCCTTAAGGAAGTCCAAGTATTTCGACACGGTATGGTGTGATGATATCTCGGTATCTTCCTGCAGATTACGGAGACTAACTGGTGATCCTTGTGTCTCGACTAACCGCTTCACTATCTGATGCATCAGTGATTCATTACCATCCCATTTCCTGATGTCCCTAAGAAGTAGCTCGATATATCTTTCGTAGATATCCCGTGATATGGTGCCATATGAGACGAATGCGTTGATGGCACTAGGAATCCCACCAGTTATCAAATATTCATGGTAAAGCCTGATCAATTCCTTTGAAAACAAGTATGCCTCTTCCAGTTCCTTGGGAAGTTGTCCCTGCGCAATAGCTGAAAGCAGCTGGTGTCTTTTATTTCGAACCAAGAAGCCCTGATCCTTGATTAGTTGCGCTATCTCCTCGCTTCGTGACTCGGCGTATTCAGAAAACTTCATTGGTAATAGAATTTTGTCTGGAAGTCTATCCTTTAGTTTATGGACGTCTCCTCTTCGCCCTGCCAGGCTTTCGGTAGCCCTCCTGAGGTCTATGCTATGGGAACCAGTTAGTACTACTGTACATCCTCTTAATCGCCCCCTGTCATATAGATACTTGATTCCTTTTTGCCAATCCCTGACAGAGGAGATCTCATCCAGAAATATGAAACGTCTTTCAGCTGCCCCTTTAGAAAAGGTAAGATAACCATCTATAATCTTCACCAGTTTATCAGGTCCCTCGACCAGGTCGCACGCCCAGTAGAATATTGCTCTGGGTGCGATCCCTGATCGAAGCAGCTCTCTTATCTTGAGCTTACATAGAGTTGTCTTTCCTACCTGTCTTGGACCTCTGAGTACATAAATGACATCAACATCCCATTGGATAGTTTCTCCTAGTCTAGGCTTCCATTTGAATTTGGAGTTGCCCCATTCCTTGACGATTATGTCCTCATCTATGGCCCTTGGGTCAGTCCACCAAGGGTTGCTTTCGAATAGCTCGGGTGCGCTCATGCTATGTTCTGGGCTGATTTATGCCCAGCTCTTTATAAAGATATTGGCAGCATGCTGCCCAACTGCTTAAGAGGAAACGCGTCTCCCGTGCCTTTCCTTTAGATATTGTCAGCACGCTCGGCATACGATCCTTGCCGTATAGTTTCTCGTTAGGGAGATCAGGGATTGTCAAGACAGCGTATCATAACTTGCTATGCTTGCTTAGCTCGAGGAACCCTTCAGGAAAGCCGTAGAAGGCTTCCAGCACCAAGAAGGTTTCAGAGGAGTGCTCGTAGTGGGGTAGCACCATGCTGGCCCGTCAGGGTGGATGCACCACGTGCCTTGAATGCGGTTGGTCGGCATGTGCAGTAGCGTGAGGGGAAGGGCCATGAAGGCGTCAAGCGTTCAGGTCATTACCGACAAGAAAGGGATCCCGTTGATCATCAGAGACACCGAGCCGTTCTACATCGAGCTATGGGAATCGGAAGCGGGCATCGAGTTCTTCGACAACTACTACCTCGCCTTCAGCTTCAGGGGAGGCCTCTTTGTGGAGGTCACTCATAAGCCAGTATATCCTCCCGAGTTCTCTGAGGGAGCAGGCGAGCTCTATCAAGGTTCTCTTACGCTCGACCAGCTCGACGAGAAGGCCTTGAGGATGTTGAGGAAGAGCGAGAGCTTGGAGCGGATACGTGCCAAGGTTAAAGAGATAATGCAACAGTTGACCGAGAATCTGGATTCGCTGTTCTTTGACCCGATAGGTGATAGGCGCCGGTCCTGCTACGCCTGTGAATCTGACGCCTATTTCGAGTGCATCAGGTGCAACAAGGACATCTGCGACCAGCATGCTATCTTTGCCGAGACCGAATATGAGGAGTCTTTGACCTATTGCCATAAATGCTTCTGGGAGGCAGTCGAGGATGATCCGGCTTAGGAACGCCTTGAACTATCAGCCTGAGCATATGTTGGTCGAGTTGCGCATAGGTGAGATCATCAGCTACGGAGAGCTTTGGAGGCTTTTTAAGAGGTGAAAAGGAATGGTCAGGTTGAAGGTCTGTCCTTGTTTCCGCTTCTCAGAACGTGAAGAGTTCATGGAGCCGGTGGCCAACAGGCCATGGGATGCGTGGCACGTGTTGAATGACGGAAAAAGATTTATCATCAACTACGTAAGCGACGGCTTTTATGATTATTTGAAGCATCTCCTCCACAGCCCCAAGTGCAGGCAGTCGATAGGCCTTGACTACAACACAGTTCTCATTTGGTTCAGAAGGTTAGATGGGGCAAGACAGCGCTTTTTTCAGCATGTTGGTGCCGACCAGCAAGGGAGACGATGCAGTATGAACCAGAACCACAACAGGAACTACACAGCAGAGGGGACAATTGAGGCAAGGACGGCAGTCATGTTGAAGGCGAACGCTTTGGAGGTTATTGAGGAAGAGTTAGAACGGTTTGAAGACAGGTTGGAGGAGATGATATTGGAGATAAGAAGAGCCAAGGAAGAGATCAGGAATGAGATAAGGAAGGCGAAGTTGATTATAATCATCGGATTCACGCTACTTATAGCCTTTCAGATACTTTTAAGGGTACTGACAAGTTTTACTTAAGCCTTTTTGGTCTCTGGCCGTGATGCACGTCATCGATGCGGTACTGGACTCTCTCCAATCTATTTCGATCCCACAGGTACTCTCCCCTCGAGAAGCTCTATTCCGTCATCACAGCAGGCCTCAGCTAGAGGGGAAATAATTGAATACGACAACGTGAACTCGAAGACGTTGAAGAGCATAGAGGAGATAGCAACGGCAGTAGCAATTGTGCATAACCTTGTAAGGATAGGAAGAGGGGGAGGTAATACCAACTTGACAGTAACGTCATTAGGATCTGAAGGATACTTCAGAAGGAGATAGATGAAGGCCCTCCTGACCGGAGGAAGGCTGTTCAGGACGCAGGAGGTCGGATCGCTCTCGAGGGCTCCCTTCCTGAAGAAGCCCGGTTCGCCCGAGTCGGCCGAGATGGCGCTGTACTGGGGAAGGATGCTGAAAGTCGAGGGCCACGAGCTCCTCTACGGATCGCTGCGCGACGGAAGCTTCACCCAAGATAGCCTGCTCGAGTGGGCTTCGTTCTACGGGATCAGGTTCCACGAGGCCGCAGGGCTCGATGTGGTCTACGACGGCGAGCAACGTCGTGTGGAGATGTACGAGCACCTGATGCAGAAGGTGGAGAACGCCGTCTTCCTCGGAAGGGTGAAGGTCTGGGACGCGGAGACCTACAGGAAGGCCGCGATAATAGGCGTACCCAGGCTCAAGTCCTCCGCATACCTCGAAGAGTTCCTCTTCGTCAGGTCTAAGGCGAGGAGGGAGGTGAAGGTCCCAGTTACTGGGCCTTACACGCTGATGGACTGGAGCTACGACGAGTTCTACGTCACGCGCCAGAACAGGGAGCCGGACCCCCTCGAGCGGAGGAGGAGAGCGAGGGAGGAGATGTTGTACGACTTGGTGGAGAACGTCGTTAGGCCAGAGCTGAGGGCCCTCGTTGAGGCCGGTGCGAGGAGGATCCAGATAGACGAGCCTGCCCTGACCACGAAGCCCGACGAGGTCGAGCTCTACGTTGAAGCCTTCAACGAGATGGTAAAGGGGATAGACGCGACCTTCACGCTCCACGTCTGCTACAGCGACTACTCCAAGCTCTTCCCCCGCATAGCGGAGATGAGGGTCGACGAGTTCTCGATCGAGTGCGCCAACAGGGACACGCTCATGCCAGGTGTGAGCGACGACGCGAGGAGAGGTTACTCGGTCCTCAGGCTCTTCAGGGAGCACTCTATCGGGGCGAAGGTGGCGCCCGGCGTGACGGAC
>Ga0079995_1056631_pt1 | contig 19808 bp, 17 predicted proteins | sample FaiFalFF_MnMetaG_2_FD_69198 | JGI IMG/M metagenome (GOLD analysis project Ga0079995, IMG submission 69198) | Freshwater microbial communities from Yellowstone National Park, Wyoming, USA - Fairy Falls C (FF_Mn_C) (SPADES assembly) (version 4) | ecosystem: Environmental > Aquatic > Freshwater >...
GCGACCCGGAAGGCTTCTGGCAGGAGGTGGCCGCCAGGGGCAACCCCCAGCGCATCGACGCCACCAGCGCCCTGTACACGGCTTTACGGGTCCTGGAGCCCGTCCGCGGGGAGCTCTTGCACTACGCCCAGGCTCCGGACCCTGCGGGGGGGATCGTGAGTTTCGCCAGCGTGGCGCTGTACTGAGGCCGTCACACAAGCCGCGTCCCCAGGCGGCCCACGGCCAGCAGCACCACCACCGCCACCCCGGTGAGGGCCAACGCCAGCCCCGTGGCCAGATCCCAGCGGCCCGCCTGCACCGCGTCGTACAGGGCGATGGGGAGGGTCTGGGTCTTGCCCGGGATGTTGCCGGCCACCATGAGCGTGGTCCCGAAGTCACCCAAGGCCCGGGCGAACCCCAAAGTCACGCCCGCCAGGATCCCCCGGTGGGCGAGGGGCAGGAGAACCCACAGGAACTGCTGCCAAGTTCCTGCCCCGTCCATCTGGGCCGCCTCCAGCAGCTGCACGTCCACCTCCTCGAAGGCGGCCCGCGCCGCGGCCACCACCAGGGGCAGGGAAGGCACCGCGGCGGCCACCGCCGCGCCCTGCCACGTGAACACCAGGGGAGTCTTGAAGGTGGCTTCCACCCACTGCCCCAGGGCGCTGCCGCGCCCCAGGGCCACCAGGAGGTAGTAGCCCAGGACCGTGGGCGGCAGGGTAAGGGGCAGGGCGGTGAACGCCTGCAGGAGGCTCCGTCCCGGGAACCGGCACAAGGCGAGGAGGTAGGCCACCCCGATCCCCGTAGCCCCTGACAGAGCCGTGGCCACGCTGACCACCTTCAGGGAAGTCCACAGGGGCGAAAGGTCCACGGCGCCGTCTAGGGGGTGGGCCCCTCTCCCGGCAGGACGAACCCGTAGCGCCGCATGATGGGACGGCCCTCAGGGCCGTTCACGAAGCGTAAGAACCGTCGGGCCTCCGCCTGCCCAGCAGACCGCGCCACCACCCCCGCGGCCTGCCGGATGGGGTCGTGGAGGCGGTCTGGGACCAACCAGTGGCGGCCGGCGGAAGACACAGGGGGTGCCAGAGCCAAGGAAAGGGCCACCACCCCCACGTCCGCGTTCCCCGACTGAACCAGCTGCAGGGCCGAGCTCACGTTCTCGCCGTACACCAGCTTCCCCCGCACCTGGTCGTAGATCCCCGAGCGGACCAGGGCCTGCCGGGCCGCTTCCCCGTAGGGGGCGTGCTCAGGGTTGGCCAGGGCCACGTAGCGCACCCGGGAGTCCGGGAGCAGGCGCAACCCCTGCTCCACCGGCAACACGCTCTGCCGGCGCACCCACAACACGATGCGGCCCACCGCGTACAGCTGCACGGAGTCCGGCAGCACCAGGCCCCGCTCCGCCAGCCGCTTCACGAAGGCCTCGTTGGCGGAGAACAGCAGGTCGAAGGGCGCGCCGTGCTCCACTTGGAAGGCCAGCTGGCCCGAAGAGCCGAAGGAAAAGGTCACGGGCACTCCCGCAACTCTACGGAAGGCGTCCCCCATTTCCTCGAAGGCGTACCGCAGGTCCGCGGCCGCCGCCACCAGAAGCCCTTGCCCGACTGGGCCGGAGGAAGCGGGTCCGGACAGCACGGCCCCCAGGGCCAGGAGCACGCCCAGCGCCCTAACCACGGCTAGCCCCGCCAGGCACGGTCCGCACGGTGCCCGCGGACGCGAAATCGTACCCCCCCATGGCCAGCAGCTCTTGGCGGAACCGCCTGCCCGTCACCACGTCCAGGAACATCTGGACCGGTTCCGCGTCCACCAGGTCCCGGGGCACCACGAGGTCGTAGCGCTGCTCGGAGATGGGCAAAAAGTCCAGGCCGTACCACCGGGCCACGGGGAGCACCCCGGGCCCCGCGTCCGCAAGCCCGCCCGCCACCGCCTCCGCCACCGCCACGTGGCTGTCCAGTTCGATCCCGTAGCCCTCCAGGCGTCTGCCGGGGACTCCTGCGGCGCGAAGCCACCGGTCGAACACCAGCCGGCTTCCGGACCCTTGTTCCCGGTTCACCACCCTCAACCCGGGACGGAGCAAGTCCTCTGGCCTGCGGACCTGCTTCCCCAGCCCCGGCCTCAAGAGCAACCCCTCCACCCAGCGGGCCACGCTCACCATCACCGCGGGCGTGTGCCCCAGCCACCTGCGCACCACCCCCACGCCCTCGGGGTCTTCGGGCGGGTGCAGGTGCGTGCCCGCCACGTGCACCAACCCACGGCCCGCAGCCTCCAAGGCCCGGGCGCTGCTCAGGGGCAGCCAGTGCACGCGCACGCCCCCCCGGCGTTCCACGAGGCAACCCGCCACGTGCAGCGAAGGGTCGCAGCCCGCGAGCAGCAGCGCCCGGTCCGGAGGGATTGCTCCCGGAAGCATGGTGATGCGGGCCCGCGGTGCCCGACGGTCTTCCACCACCCCGTCCGCGGGCAGGGAGGAGCTCGACCCCCACAGCGGCCAAGCCACCAGGCGTTCCCGCACGCGCCCCACCACCACCCTGGCGGCGGGGCCCGCGGGCCGCGCCAGCACCGCGTCCACGCCTGCTCCGGGGGGAGGGCCGAAGAGATCCTCCACGGGGCAGCCCAGGACCTGCGCCAGCCGCAGGGCCACCGCGATGTTGGGGACGTAGCGGCCCGACTCGATGGCGGACAGAGCCTGCCGGGACAGGCCCGCCCGGCGAGCCACCTCCGCCTGCGGCAGGCCCCGGCTTTCCCGTACCGCCCGGACCCGGTTCTCCAGCACCCCCGGCACCCTGCGGCCCACGGGGCCAGGGTAGTTAACGATTCAGGATGCCGTCAAGGATAGACGACACGCGGATTTTTCGGGGACCGTCCTCCCTTGGAGGGGGTTTTGCGTGACACGATCCTAGGAGCGCGTCCTGGAAAAACCCCTCCAGCGGAGAGGGACCGGGGCCCCAAAAATCGCTGCGCGATTTTTGGGGTGGTTTAGCCCCACACCCTCCGGGCCGTGTCCACCACCAGACGGAGCTTCGCCCACTGGTCCGCTTCCCCGATCAGGTTCCCCTCCATGACGGACGCAAAGCCGCACTGCGGGCTCAGGGCCAGGCGGTCCAGGGGCACGTACCGGCTGGCTTCCTCGATGCGGCGCAGCAGGGTTTCCTGCGACTCCAGCTGCGGGCGCTTGGTGCTCACCAGGCCGAGAACCACCGTCTTGTCCGCGGGGACAAACCGCAGGGGCTCGAAGCCCCCGGAGCGCTGGTCGTCGTACTCCAGCAAGAACCGGTCCACCTGCAGCTCGCCGAACACCTTCTCCGCGATGGGGTCGTAGCCGCCCTCCGCGTACCACTGGCTGCGGTTGTTCCCGCGGCACAGGTGGATGGCGAGGACCGTACCCCGCCCCCGCAAGCCCTCCAGGCAGGCGTTGTCCGCCCGGATGGCCTCGTCCAGGGCGGCTTCCGGTTCCATCCCCATCTGGTCGCGGACGTACTGGCGCCAGCGGGGGTCGATGTAGTAGCTGTAGCGCGGCGCGTCGATCTGTACGTACGGCACGCCTTCTGCCACCAGGGCCTCGATCTCCCGCCGGACGATGGGCACGATGTCCCACAGGAGCTCCGAGTGGTCCCGGTACACCCGGTCCGTGACGCCCTTCTTGAAGGCGATGGCGGGGAACTGGTTGGCGCTGGGGAGGGTGATCTTAAACGGCCCGGGGCTGTGCTGCCGCAGGAAGCGCACCTCGTGCTCGGTGAGCCTGCGGACCTGGCGGAGCCGCGAGACCACCACCCCCGTCACGCTGGCGGGCGGCGCCTGGCCTTCGCCCTTCCAGTCCCGGGGCACCGCCTCCCCGAAGTCGAACCCCTCCACGGAGTCCATCAGGTCGCTCATGAAGTTCCGGCGGCGCAGCTCGCCGTCGGTGAACACGTCCAGGCCCAGTTCTTTCTGGGTTTGCAACAACCGCAGGATGTGGCGGTCCTCCAGGGGTCGTAGCTCCTCCGGGGAAGCGCCCCGGGACCGCGCCTCCAGGATTTCCTGCGGCCGCAGCAGACTCCCTACCTGGTCCGCCTTGTACGCTCCTCCCACTGCGCACACCTCCCGCCAAGGTCTCCGTCCGACGCCTACAGCCGCCCCTCGTCCCCCGCCAGAGATCCCGCCTGGGGACCCGGCCCTCCGCCCCCTTCCGCGGTCAGGGCCTCCCGGGCCACCCGGAAGGCGTCCAGGGCTGCGGGCATGCCCGCGTACACGGCCACCTGGAGCAGGGTCTCCCGGATCTCCTCCAGGGTACAGCCGTTGCGGAGGGCACCGTGGAGGTGCAGGCGGAGCTCGTGGGGACGGTTCAGGGCTGCCGTGAGGGCTACGGTGAGTAAGCTGCGGACCTTGCGGGGCAGGCCCGGCCGCGCCCACACCGCGCCCCACGCGTACTCCGTCACCAGCTCCTGGAACGGCCGCGTGAAGTCGTCGGCCTCCCGGAAGTTCCGCTCCACGTACTCGGGCCCCATGACGTCTTTCCGCAGTTCCAGGCCTTCCTCGAACCTCCCCATGGTCCCCCCTTTCCCCACGCTCGACCTCACGCCAGCCGCTCCTCCAACAGCTCCACCACCGCCCGGGCGATCTCCTCCTTCCCCTCCGCCACCCGGATCACCTCACCCTCCGGGCCCACGAAGTAGCCCCGGTGCACCCCGCGTTCCATCTCCGCCAGGTCGTTGGCCACCATCACGTCCGCGCGGTTGCGCCGCAGGGACTCGTGGGCGATGCGCACCAGTTCGTCCCGGGACTTTCCCACCTCCAGCTTAAACCCCACCAGGAACGTACGGGGGCTGAGCTCCTTCACCAGCTGGATGGCCTTGGGGGTGGGGACCAGACGGACCACCCAGGCCTCGTCGGAACCCACCTTCTCCTGCCGGACCTCTTCCGGGGCGAAGTCCAGCACCGCCATGGGGTGGACCACGGCGTCGTAGCCCGTGGGCAGCTCCTCCCGGAACACGTTCACCAGGTCGTCCACGGTCTCGATGGGGATCAGGCGCAGGTGGTCCCGGCCACGGGACCGGATCTGGGGCAGCTGCGCTCCCCGGCCGTACACGTACGTCACCGAGGCACCCGCCCGCACAGCCAGCTCCGCCACCAAGGCCCCGGTGCGACCCGACCCCTTGTTGCTGATGAAGCGGACCGCGTCCAGGGGGGCCCGGGTGGGCCCGGACGTCACCAGGATCCGTTTGCCCCGTAGCAACCTGCCCTCCGCACTCGCTCCCTCTATGGTACTGCGGGGCCAAAGGCCAGCCCCCGGGAGCAAGACCCGGACCATGCCCGGGCCGGGCGCCAAGGGTGTGGTTGATCGCCTAAAACCGAACTCTCCGGCGTTGACGGGTGGGGAGGGCCTCCCTACAATGCAACCGGACTTCGGGAGCGGGGGTGTTGTCCGGTCGCATGAGCACGAACCCGCAGCAGGCAGTGGAGGCGGGGCAGATCGTGGAAGGGGTGGTGGCCAAGATCACCACGTACGGGGCCTTCGTGGACCTGCCGGACGGCCGGAGCGGGCTTGTCCACATCTCCGAGATCGCGGACACCTTCGTGCGGGACATCCGCGAGTACCTGCGGGAGGGGCAGACGGTCCGGGTGAAGATCCTAGGGCTCAACGAGCGGGGCAAGCTGGACCTGTCCGTCAAGCAGGCCCTGACCCCGGAGGAGCGGGCCAACCGCCAGAAGCAGCGCACCACCTTCGAGGAGAAGTTGAAGGCCTTCCTGCGACAGAGCGAGGAGCGCCTCCTGGACCTCAAGCGGAACACGGAGGCCAAGCGGGGCGGCGGGCGACGCCGGCGCTAGGAGCGCGTCCCGGAAAGGCGGCTACACCTCCAGGACCCCCAACAGGGCCGCGACCCGCTCGAAGGTCTGCCACACCACCTCGTCGCGGCCCAGGGCCCGGGACTCCGGCCGCAGGCCCGTGGCCCGCTCCAGCTGGTCCAGTTCCTGGTGCATGGCCTCCAGGAGGGCGGCCACCTCCCGGAGCACGGGGTTCCCCACGCCCCGGGGGATCATCCCTCCCACCCGCTCCAGGGCCCGCCGTTCCGTGTCGCGGGCCATGCGGTCCAGTTCTGCCCCCGCCAGGCGGGTGAAGGCCACCAAGCCGCGGCGTTCCGCCACCGCCTCCCGCACCAGGGCCCGCACCTCTTCCACCAAGACCTCCTCCCTCACCCTCCACCTCCCGTGCCAGGGCGCAGCCACCGCCGCTGCCCCGCCTGCAGCCGGTACAGCTTGGCGTACACCCCGTCCCGCTCCAGGAGTTCCCCGTGGGTGCCCTCCTCCACCAGCCGGCCGCGGTGCAGGACCAGGATCCGGTCCACGTGCTGCACCGTGGCGAGACGGTGGGCGATGACGAGGGTGGTGCGCCCCCGCAGGGCACCCTGGAGTGCCTCCAGGACCCAGCGCTCCGTCTCCGCGTCCACGCTGCTGGTGGCCTCGTCCAGCACCACCAGGACCTCGGGGTTGTAGGCCAAGGCCCGGGCCAGGGCGAGCAGCTGCCGCTGCCCCGCCGACAACCGCACCCCCCGCTCCCCCACCTCCGTGAGGTAGCCGTGGGGCAGCTTCTCGATGAACCGGTCCGCGCCCGCCCACCGCGCGGCCTGGCGCACCTGCTCCACGGAGATCTCAGGGTTCCACAGGCGGATGTTGTCCAGCACGGTGCCGGAGAACAGGAACACGTCCTGCAGGACCAGGCCCACGTGCCGCCGCAGCTCCTGCTGGCGAACCCTCCGCACGTCCACCCCGTCCAGCAGGACCTGGCCGCGCTGGGGGTCGTAGAAGCGGCACAACAGCTGCACCACGGAGGTCTTACCTGCTCCCGTGGGGCCCACCAAGGCCACCCGCTCCCCGGGGTCCACCCGGAAGGAGACGCCCCGCAGCACCCACCCGACCCCGTCCCGCTCCGCCTCCCCGACCTCCCCGTAGGAGAACCACACGTCCCGGAACTCCACCGCCCCCCGCACCCGCTCCAGGGGAACCGGGTCCGCCGGGTCCCGCACGGTGACGGGCTCGTCCAGGAGGCGGAAGATGCGCTCGCTGCTGGCCATGGCCTGCTGCAGGAGGTTGAACTTCTCCGCCAGCTCCCGGACGGGGTCGAACAACCGCTCCGCATACTGAACCATGGCCACCAACACGCCCAGGGTCACCCAGCCCTGGACCACCCGTCCCCCGCCGACCCACAGGAGGAGCGCCACCGCCAAGGCCCCGAGCACCTGTACCGCGGGGAAGAACTGGCTCATGTTGGACACCGAAGCCAGGTTGGCGCGCAGGTGGTCCGTGTTCAGCTCCCGGAACCGCCTGAGGGCCGCCGGCTCCTGCCCGAACAGCTGCACCACGGACATCCCCGTGATGTGCTCGTTCAGGAAGGCGTTCAGGCGCGCCAGGCGGACCCGCACCGCGCGGTACGCCTCCAGGGCCCGGACCCGGAACCGCTCCGTCACCCCGTACACGAGGGGGAACGTCGCCAGGACCACCAAGGCCAGCTGCCAGTCCAGCCAAAGCATGGCGGCCACCACCCCCAGCAGGGTCACCAGGTCCCCGAACACCGCCACCAGGCCGGAGGTGAGCAACTCGTTCAGGCTGTCCACGTCGTGGGTCACCCGGGTCACCAGCCGTCCCACGGGGTTGCGGTGGAAGAAAGCCACGGACAGGCGCTGCAGGTGCGCGAACAGCTCGGTGCGCAGGTCCGCCATGGCCTGCTGGCCCACCGCCTGCATGAGGACGTTCTGCGTCCACCGGGCCGCGAACCCCACCGCCAGGACCCCCAGGTACACCGCGGCCACCGCGGACAACCCCCACACGTCCGGGCGACCCCCTCGGGGGGCGATGTAGCGGTCGATGGCGATGCGGTACAGCTGGGGTCCCACCAGCTCCGTGGCGGAGGCCACCAGCAGCAGGCCCACCGCCAGAAGGACCCGGCGGCGGTACGGCCGCACGGTGGCCAGCAGCCGAAGGACCACCCGGCGGTCGTATCCGCCTGCTCCCTCCTCCTCGTACGGCTGTAGGGTCACGGCGCCTCGGACTCCAGGGCCTCCCGCAGCCTCTGCTGCTCGTAAAGCTCTGCGTACAGTCCGCCCCGGCGCAGGAGGTCCTGGTGCGTTCCCTCCTCGACCAGCCGTCCCTGGTCCAGGACCACGATCCAGTCCACTTCCTGCAGGGCGGAGAGCCTGTGGGAGATGAGGAAAGCGGTCCGGGAGGCCAGCACCGACCGCAGCTCCCTCAAGATCTCCGCCTCCGTGTGCGCGTCCACGCTGCTGAGGGCGTCGTCCAGGATGAGGATCCGGGGGTCCCGGGCGAGGGCTCGGGCCAAGGCCGCTCGCTGCCGCTGCCCGCCGGAAAGGGCCAGCCCCCGCTCGCCCACCACGGTGTGGTAGCCCTGGGGGAGCTGCGCCGCGTCCATTTCCAGCTGAGCCACCCGGAGGGCCTCCTGGACGCGCCCGGGGTCCTCCCCGTCCAGGGCCACGTTGGCGTACAGGGTGTCGCTGAACAGGAAGGGGTCCTGAGGCACGAACCCCACCACGCCGCGGACGGTGCGCAAGGGCAGCTCCCGCAGGTCCACCCCGTCGAGCAACACCCGACCCCGGGTGGGGTCGAACAGCCGCGGGATCAAGCTGACCAGGGTCGTCTTGCCTGCACCCGTGGGGCCCACCACCGCCACCGTGCGGCCCGCGGGGACGTGAAGGTCCACGCCGTGCAACACGGGTTTCCCGTCGTACGAGAACCACACCCCCTGGAACTCCACCTGCCCCCGCACGCTGCGGAGGTGCACGGGTCTTTTCGGCTCCTGGATCTTGGGTTTCGCCCGGAACACCTCCTCCAGCCGCGCCATGGACGCCCGCCCCTGCTCCCACAGGTTCAGCACCCACCCGGCGGCGATCATGGGGAAGCTCAACCGCGCCAGGTAGTAGGAGAACTGCACCAGCTGGCCCACGCTCAGCCGTCCGGACGCCACCAGGCGGCCGCCCTCCCACAGCAAGGCCACCGCGGCGGTGCCCAGGACCAGCCCCACCGCGGGCCACAGGGCCCCCTGCACCCGCGCCAGCCGCACCTGCGCGGCCGCCAGGTCATCCACGGCCCTCCGAAAGCGGCCCACCTCCGCTTCCTCCCGGGCGAAGGCCTTCACCACCCGGATGCCGCTGAAGTTCTCCTGGGCCAGGGCGGACAGGTCGCTCAAGCGTTCCTGCACCGCCTCGAAGCGCCGGCGGACGTGCCGGCCCAGGAAGAGGAACAGGGCCGTGGCCACGGGCAGGATGGCCATGGTCACCGCGGTCAGGCGGGGGCTCACCGCCAGCATGAAGGCCACGGAACTCCCGACCATCACCACGGTGTGGAAGGACCGCATCAGGCCGACCCCTGCAAACCGCTGCACCGCCCGGACGTCGCTCACCGCCCTGGCCATGAGGTCGCCCGTGCGCCAGCGGTGGAAGAAGCTCGCGTCCATCCGCTCCAGGTGCGCGAACAGCGCCTCCCTCAGCTCCGCCTCGATCCGGAAGGCCGCCCCCAGAATCTGCCAGCGCATGGCGTAGCTGAAGGTGGCCTCCACCAAGGCCAGGGCCAGGAGGGCCGCGGCCAGGCTTCCCACCCCGGGTTGCCCGCCCTGGATCCGGTCCACCGCCGCCCGCAACACCCAGGGGGAGGCCTGCGCGGCCCCGATGGCCCCCAGGGCCGCGGCGTAGCCCAGGAGGTAGGCCCGGAGGTGGCGGCGCACGAGGTGCCAGAACCTGCCCTTTCCCATGACGGGACCTCCTGCAGGGTACACCTCCGAGGGTGCCCCGGAAAAACCCCGCCCGGGAGGGGGACCGCGGTCCCGGCGGCTTTCGGGACAGGCCCCTCGAAGCCTACCGCGAGCCGGCCTTGGCCCGCTCCTCTTCCGCCAAGGCTCGGCGCAGCACCTTCCCGATGAGGGTCTTGGGGAGCTGCGGCCGGACCTCCACGGCCCTCGGGACCTTGTGGGGCGCCAACCGTTGCCGGCAGAACTCCACGAGCTCCTGCTCGCTCACCTGGTGGCCTTCCTTCAGGGCCACGAAGGCCTTCACCACCTCGCCCCGGGCGGGGTCCGGCACTCCCACCGCGGCCGCCTCCCGGACCGCGGGGTGCTGGTACAGCACCTCCTCCACCTCCCGGGGGAAGACCTTCAGCCCGCCCACGTTGATCATCTCCTTCTTCCGGTCCACCACGTAGAAGAAGCCGTCCTCGTCCATGCGGGCCATGTCCCCTGTGCGCAGCCACCCGTCCCGCAGGACTTGCGCGGTCTCCTCCGGGCGGTTCAGGTAACCCCGCATCACCTGGGGCCCGCGGACCACTAGCTCGCCGACCTCCCCCGGCGCCAGCGGCGCCCCCGTCTCGGGGTCCACCACCCGGGCGTCCGTGTCCGGCACGGGGACCCCGATGCTGCCCGGCTTCCGCGTGCCGTACAGGGGATTGCAGTGGGTGACGGGGGACGCCTCGGTGAGCCCGTAGCCCTCCACCAAGCGGCCGCCCGTGACCGCCTCCCACTGGCGCTGCACCTCCAGGGGCAGGCCCATGGCTCCGCTGATCCCCGCCCGCACCGACCGGAAGCTGACCCGGGGCAGTTCCGGGGTGTTCAGGAGGGCGATGTACATGGTGGGCACTCCGTGGAACAACGTGGGCCGGTGGCGCCGCACCGCCTCCAGCACCAGCTTGGGGTCGAACCGCGGGATGAGGACCAGGGTGGCTCCCATCCACAGGGAGAAGTTCAACACCGAGGTCATCCCGTAGCTGTGGAAGAAGGGCAGGACCGCCAGGGCTACCTCCTGCCCGGGCCGCAGGTGGGGGTCCCAGGAAGCCGCCTGCAGGAGGTTCGCCACCAGGTTGCGGTGGGTGAGGACCGCGGCCTTGGGGACTCCCGTAGTGCCTCCGGTGTACAGGTACGCGGCGGGGTCCTCGGGGTCCACGGGGACGGGCTGCGGGTCTGCGGCCCGCAGGAGCTCCGAGAACCGCCGCACCCCCGGCTGGGGGCGCACCGCCACCCACTGCCCTTCCCGACGGGCCTTCAGGGGGTACAGCAGACGCGCCACCGGCCCCATGAACTCGTGGATGCCCGTCACCACCACCTCCCGCACCTTCGCCTGCTTGGCCGCACCTGCCACCCGGGGGTACAGCAAGGTCAGGGTGACGGCCACCTCCGCCCCGCTGTCCTGCAGCTGGCGGGCGATCTCCGGCTCTGTGTACAGCGGGTTGTGGGGGACCACCACACCTCCGGCCCGCAGCACCCCGTAGTACGCGATCACGAACTGCGGGCAGTTGGGGAGGTGCAGGGAGACCGGCGTGCCCTTTCGAACCCCCAGCCCCTGCAACCCCGCGCAGAACCGGTCCACCAAGCCGTCCAGCTCCACGAAGGAGATGCGCCGCCCGAAGAACACCAGGGCCGGGCGGGTCCCGTATGTGCGGGCCGCCCGCCGGACCACTTGGTCCAGGGGCATCTCCGGGATCTCCAGGTGCGCGGGCACGCCCGGATCGTAGTGCCGCAACCACGGACGCTCGGGCAAGACCTCTGCCACCGTTTCACCCCCTCCCTGCCGTGCGCCCTGGGCGTCCCCCGGTGCGGACCGGGTCCCGGAGGACCAGCCCCCGGGGAAGCGCGCGGCGACCTCGGGTGTCTACAGGGGGTACCCGCCCGCCTGCACCACCGCCTCCGCCACCGCGCGCTGCAGGGCCACCAGGTTCGGCGGCGTGTACCGCAGGAACCGCCGCAACCCCGCCAGCTCCGTCCGCAGGCTGTCGCCCTCGTCCACCGCCGCCAGGACCTGGCGGGCCGTGGCTTCCACCCGCGGCAACGCTTCGTACAGGTGCGCACGGGTCAGGGTCGCCAGCAGCGGCGCCTTGGAGTCCTGCCGCCGTGCCGCCTTCTGGGCCCGGAGCAAGGCGCTCTCCGCCGCGAACACCTCCGTGGCCAAGTCCGCGATCCAGCCCAGGACCTCCTGCAGGTGCTCCAGGCGATCCAGCTGCTTCTGCACCGCCACGCCGGCCACCAGCAACGTGGCCTTCCGCATCCCGTCCACCAACCGAGCCTCCTCCCCCAGGGGGTCGTCCGCGAGCTCCGCCTCCGGAGCGGGGCTGGTGAGCTCCCCCACCACCCGCTGGATGGCGCCCATGAGGTCCAGCCGGCCGCGGAGGGCACGCTTGGTGAGCATGTCCACGATGAGGAGTCGGTTGATCTCGTTGGTCCCTTCCCAGATGCGGTTGATGCGGGCGTCCCGGTACGCCCGGGCCGCGGGGTATTCCTCGATGTACCCGTAGCCACCGTAGATCTGCACCACCTCGTCCACCACGAAGTCCAGGACCTCCGTGGCGAACACCTTGTTCATGGAGGACTCGATGGCGTACTCTTCCAGGGCCCGTAGGACCTCTTGTCCCCCCCGGATGCCGCCCACAGCGGCCTCCACCAGACCCCCCGTCCGGTACACCATGCTCTCCACCGCGTACAGCCCCACCGCCATGCGGGCCAGCTTCTGGCGGATGAGCCCGAACTCCGCGATGGGCTTGCCGAACTGGTGGCGCTGGAGCGCGTACCCTACCGCGTGGCGCAGGGCCTTCTTCCCCCCACCCAGGCACGCCGCGCCGATCTTGAACCGGCCCAGGTTCAGGATGTTGAAGGCGATGCGGTGCCCCTTGCCCACCTCGCCCAGCAGGTTCTCCACGGGGACCTTGGCGTTCTCCAGGAACACGCTGCGGGTGCTGGAGCCCTTCACCCCCATCTTGTGCTCCTCGTCCCCCAGGCTCAGCCCTTCGGTGTCGCGGTCCACCAGGAAGGCGGTGAAGTGCTCCCCGTCCACCTTGGCGTACACGGTGAACACGTCCGCGAAGGCCGCGTTGGTGATGAACTGCTTCTGGCCCGACAGCAGGTAATACCTGCCGTCCGGGCTCAGGGTAGCCCGGGTCCGGATGGACAGGGCGTCGGAGCCCGCGGTGGGCTCCGTGAGGGCGTATGCCCCGATCTTCTCGCCCCGGGCCATGGCGGGCAGGTACCGCCGCTTCTGTTCCTCGTTGCCGAAGAAGGCCACGGGCAGCGTCCCGATCCCCACGTGGCCCCCGTAGCTGACGGAAAAAGACGAGCCCGACAGCTCCTCCGCCAGGACCAGGGAAGCGAGGCTGTCCATGCCGCCGCCCCCGTACTCCTCCGGGAGGTCTGGGGCCAAGAACCCCATCTCCCCCAGCTTCCGGAGCAGGGTGCGGGTGAGCTCCCAGTCCTGCTTCTCCAGCTGGGCGTCGCGCGGCAGGACCTCCCGCTGCATGAAGTCCGCGGCCGCCTTCCGCACCAGGCGGTGGGACTCCTCCAGGTCCTCCGGGGTAAACACGTCCTCGGGGGCGGCCCTGTCCACCAGGAAGCCGCCTCCGGGAACCAGGGCCTTCTCTTTCGTCTCCATCGTGTCCTCCCTCCCTCTTGACTGTGGCCCCTGCGGTGCCACACCGACCGCGCCAAGGGGTTCTTGGGCCCCGGTGCGCAGGGCTTTCCGCGACTCGTTCCTAGGGCCGCTCGAACACGCCAGCTGCCCCCATCCCGCCTCCCACACACATGGTCACCACCCCGTACCGCGCCTGCCGCCGCCGCATCTCGTGCAGCAGGGTGGCGGTGAGCTTGGCACCGGTACAGCCCAAGGGATGGCCCAGGGCGATGGCTCCTCCGTTGGGGTTCACCCGCTCGGGGTCCAGCTCCAACCGCCGGATCACCGCCAGGGTCTGGCTGGCGAAGGCTTCGTTCAGCTCGATGAGGTCCACGTCCTGCAACCGGATGCCCGCCAGGCGCAGGGCCTTGGGCACAGCCTCCACGGGGCCCACGCCCATGATCTCCGGGGGCACCCCCGCCACCGCGAAGGACCGGAACACCCCCAAGGGCCGCAGCCCCAAGGCCTCCGCCTTCCGGCTGCTCATCACCACGCACGCGGCAGCGCCGTCGCTGGTCTGGGACGCGTTGCCCGCGGTGACGGTGCCGTCCTTGGCGAAGGCGGGCTTGAGCTTGGCCAGGGCCTCCAGGGAGGTGTCGAACCGCACCCCCTCGTCGACCTCGAACACCAACTCCCGGGCCCGGGGCGCGCCGCCGTCTTCCTCCCAGCGCCGGACCCGCACCGGCACGATCTCCTCCCGGAAGCGCCCCTCCCGGATGGCCGCGGCGGCCCGCTGGTGGCTGCGCAGTCCCCACCGATCCTGGTCTTCCCGTGAGACCTGGAACCGGCGTGCCACCACCTCCGCGGTGTTGCCCATAGACAGGTAGACGTCCGGCCAGGCCTCCACCAGGTCTGGGTGCGGTGCGAACTTCCACCCCGTCATGGGGATCAGGCTCATACTCTCCGTGCCGCCCGCCACCACCACCTCCGCCCAGCCCGCCAGGATCCGCTCCGCGGCCATGGCGATGGCCTGCAGCCCGGAGGCGCAAAAGCGGTTCACCGTGACCCCGGGCACGGAGTCCGGCAGGCCCGCCCGAAGAGCCGCCACCCGGGCCACGTTGAGCCCCTGCTCACCCTCGGGCATGGCACAGCCCAGGATCACGTCGTCCACCTCCCGGGGATCCAGGCCCGGGGTCCGCTCCACGGCTTGCCGGATCACCTGGGCCGCCAGCTCGTCCGGGCGCGCGTCCTTCAGGGCCCCCTTGGGAGCCTTCCCCACCGCGGACCGCACCGCGGTCACGATCACCGCTTCCCGCATGGCTGCGCCCGCCTCCCTTCCCGTCCGGTGTTGGCGCCCTCAGTTGCGCAGGGGCCTTCCCCGCTCCAGCATGTGCCGGATCCGCTCCTGGGTCCGGCGCTCGCCCAGCAAACTCAGGAAGGCCTCCCGCTCCAGATCCAAAAGGTGCTGCTCGTCCACACGGCTGCCCTCCGGCACGTCTCCCCCGGTCAGCACGTACGCCACCTTGCGGCCGATGTGCTCGTCGTACTCCGTGATGTGGCCGCCCGCCCGGAGGTTGTGGAGCCCCGCGTACAGAGCCGCCCGCACCCGCTCCCCGCCCACCCGCACGGGGCGGGGCAGGGGCGGCCGGTACCCGGTGCGTACCAAGGACAGGGCCACCTCCTTGGCGTCCGCCACCAGCCGGTCGGGGTTCAGGGTGATGCCGTCCCCGGGCCTCAAAAACCCCAGCTGGAAACACTCCTCCGCGGAGGTCGCCACCCGAGCGGTCGCCACCACCTCGAAGGCCCAGCGCAGGGCGGGGAACAGGTCCGCCGCCACCTCCTCCGGGAACCGCTGGGAAGCCCGCACCGCCAGCTCCTTCAGGCCCCCGCCCGCGGGCACGAGGCCCACCGCGGTCTCCACCAGCCCCATGTACGTCTCCATGGCCGCCTGAACCCGGCTTGCGTGCAGGACCAGCTCGCACCCTCCGCCCAGGGTGCGGCCGTGGGGCGCCACCACCACGGGCCTGGGCGAGTACTTGAGGGCCTGGTTCAGCTGCTGGAACGCCCGCACCGCTTGCTCCAGCTCCTCCCAGTTGCCCTCCTCGGCCTCCAGGAGGAGCAGGACCAAGTTGGCCCCCGCGGAGAAGTCGGGCCCCTGGTTGGCCACCACCGCCGCGTCGAAGTGGCGTTCCAGTTCCTGCAGGGCGCGGTACAGCATCCGGACGATGTCCTCGCCGATGGCGTTCATCTTGGTGTGGAACTCCACACACAGGACGCCGTCCCCCAGGTCCACCAGGCTGCAGCCCGTGTTCTGGGCCACCACCGCGCCCTGCGCCTTCCGTTCCTTGAGGACCACCACCCCCTCCGGCCACCGCACGGGGAGGTAGCCACGGTGGACGGGGTCGAACGCTTCCAGGGTGCCGTCCGTGCGGCGGTAGAAGGTGCCCCCGGCCTGCAGGACGTCCCGCACCACGGGCGGCAGGGCCACACCCTCCGCCTCCAGGCGCTCTGCCACCTCCCGCACGCCCAGGGCGTCCCACGTCTCGAAGGGTCCCATCTCCCACCCGAACCCCCAGCGCAGGGCCCGGTCCACGTTCACCACGTCGTCGGAGATCTCGGGGATCCTGCGGGCCGCGTACACCAGACCGCCGGACAGGACCTTCCACAGAAACCGGCTCGCCCGGTCCTGGGCGGCCAGCACTGCCTTCACCCGCCGGGCCCAGTCGTCCAGGTTGCGCACCGCCTCCACGCTGGCCAGCTGCGGGCGCTTCCGCGGCCGGTACTCCAGGCTCCGGTAGTCCAGGGTGAGGACCTCGCCGTCCGTGCGGCGGTAGAAGCCACCGCCCGCCTTGTCCCCCAGCCAGCCCCGGTCGAGCATGGCCTGTAGGAACTCGGGCAGACGGAAGACCTCCCGCTGCTCGTCGTCCACCAGCCGCTCGTAGGAATTCCGGGCCACGTGGGCCAGGACGTCCAGGCCCACCAGGTCCGCGGTACGGAAGGTGGCGCTGCGGGGACGGCCCAGGAAGGGGCCCGTGAGCTCGTCCACCTCCTCGATGGTGAGGTCTTCCTCCAGCATCACCCGGACCGTGTGAAGGAAGCCGAAGGTGGCGATGCGGTTAGCGATGAAGTTCGGGGTGTCCTTGCAGAACACCACCCCCTTCCCCAGGACGCGGGTGGCGACTTCCTCCACCCACCGCACCACCTCGGGGTCGGTGGCCGGGAGGGGGATGACTTCCAAGAGCCGCAGGTAGCGGGGCGGGTTGAAGAAGTGGGTGCCCAGGAAGTGACGGCGGAACTCCTCCGACCGCCCCTGGGCGATCTCCCGGACGGGCAGGCCGGAGGTGTTGGTGCTCACCACCACCCCGGGCTTCCAGAAGGCCTCCACCCGCTCCAGCAAGGCCTGCTTGACCCGCAGGTCCTCCACCACCGCCTCGATGACCCAGTCGCAGTCCGCGATCCGGTGCAGGTCGTCCTCGAGGTTGCCCACGGTGACCAGCTGCGCCCGCTCCGGTGCGGTGAAGGCCGCGGGCCGCATCTGCAGGGCGCGCTGCAGCCCCGCGCGGCTCAGGCGGTTGCGGACTTCGGGGTGCGCCAGGGTGAGCTCCCGGCGTCTCTCCTCCTCCGTCAGCTCCGCGGGGACGATGTCCAGGAGCAACACCGGCACGCCCGCGTTGGCCAGCAACGCTGCCAGCTGACAGCCCATGGTGCCCGCTCCCAGCACCGCGGCACGGCGGATCCTCCGGTACGGCACGCTACCCTCCTTGGCGCTCCCGGCCGCCTACCAGCCCCAGGAGGAACAGGTCGGCGAAGGCGCGGGCGAAGTCCTGGAACGAAAGGGGACCTTCAGGCCGGAACCACGTGGTGAACCAGTTGCACGCGCCCAGCAGGGCCAGCCCCACGGTCTTCGGGTCCAGCGGGCGGAACTCCCCACGTTGGACCCCTTCCGCCACGATGGCGCGGAACAACCCCTCGTACCGGTCCCGCAGGGCCAGCATCCGCTGCCGACGTGCCGGGGACAGGCTCTTCAGCTCCACGTGCAGCACCGTGAGCTCGTCCCGGTGGGCGGCGGCCACCGACAGGTGGGCTTCCACGGCCCGGCGGAGCTTTTCGGAGGCGGGAGCAGACGAAGCGGCCACGGGCTCCACCGCGTCCAGCAGGCGGCGCATGGCCCGGTCCATGATCTCCCACAGGAGGTCCTCCTTGGCCTCGATGTAGTGGTACAGGCTGCCCCGCTGGACCCCGACCGCCTCCGCCAGGTCCTGCATGGAGGTGTCGTGGTATCCCTTCCTGCGGAACAACCGCACCGCCGCGGCCAGAAGCTCCTCATGCCTGGGACGGACCCCGGTCTCCCCCATGACGCCTACCAAACGTTTGGTAGCTCCAGTATACAGCCATGCCGGGGCGGTTGCAAGTTGCAGCCCCGTTGCGAACGCGTTTTCGCACAGCTAAGCTGGTGACGAGCGGTCGAATTTCCTGCCTGAGCTCCGGCTCATGCTGAAGCGCCTTCACATACAGGGGTTCAAGACGCTCGCGGACGTGGAGGTCCGCCTCCCGCGGTTGGCGGTGCTGTTCGGCCCGAACGCCGCCGGCAAGAGTAACTTCCTGGACGCCATCCAGGCGCTCTCCCGCCTCAGCTACCACCGTACCATCGCAGACGCGCTCGGCGAGCCGATCCGCGGCTATCCTGTGGAGCTTTTCACGTTCCCGCCCGGAGGTCTCCCCGAACTCCTCAGCCGTAGCCACGCGCGCTTCACCCTTGAGGCGGACGTCGAGACCAGCAGGGGTGAGGAGTACCGCTACCGAGTCAGCATCCAGATAGAGCCGCGCTCCGGCAAGCTCTCGCTCGCGGACGAGTTCCTCACCCGCCTGACCCGCCGGCACCAGCGACCCGCCTTCGAAGCGATCGACGGGCGACTCCACATTCGGCGGAAGCGTAAGCCGGCACACCCGCGCGTGGAGCCCCTGGGCGTGAACCACACCTATCTGTCGGACCCTCGCCTGGGCGGCGACGAGTACCGCTGGATCGAGGCCGTCCGCGAAGAGCTCTCGGACTGGCGCACCTACTATCTCGACCCCCGGGTCGCCATGCGAGCCCCACAGCCCCCGGCGGACGTCACGGACATCGGCGTGCTCGGGGAGCTCATAGCCCCATTCCTTTACAAGCTGCGCGCAGAGCAGCCAAAGCACTTCTTGTCTCTTCAGAGGACCCTGCGTTCCCTCATCCCGGGCGTCGACGATCTTCGCGTCGATCTCGACACCCGCCGCGCCACCCTCGATCTCTCGTTGCAGCAAGGCGGCGTCGACTATTCCTCGCGTGTCATCTCCGAGGGCACCCTGCGCGTTTTGGCTCTTTGTGCCATCGTTGCCAACCCGTGGGCGGGCTCCCTGATCGCATTCGAAGAGCCCGAAAATGGCGTTCACCCCCGCCGGCTCGAGCTGGTCGCAGAACTCCTCACGGCCCTCGCCCTGCACCAGAGACGCCAGGTCATCCTCACGACACATTCTCCTGAGTTCTGCGCCGCCATTTTCCGGAGGGCTAGAGAGCAGCCCGAGGACATCGCCCTTCTGCGCGTGCGCCGGGACGACCACAGGAGCCGAGTCGAGCGCGTCCAGCCCACCGGCGCCCTCTTCGACGACGCAGAAATCGCCGAAGCGCTCACCTCACCTACCGAGGACGGTGTCTTTTACAACCTCCTCCTCATGGGCGCACTGGATGAGTAGCCAGATCCTGGTGGACCTCTTCGCAGAGGACTACGCGCAGGAGGCGTTTCTCAAGCCCCTCATCGAGCGGCTTTGTCGCTGTGAGGGAGTTGACCCGCACGTGCGAGTGCGATCCGCCTGGGGTGGCGCCCCTCGTGCTCTGCGCCAGTACCGAGCTTACCCCCGCTTCCTCGAACGCAGCGGTGAGCCTCCGCCTGACATCATCGTGGTGGCGCGCGACGGCGACTGCGCGACCCGTCGGCAACGCCGACGGGAAATCGAGAAGGTCACACCTCCCCAATGGCGTAGTCGGCTCGTCGTAGCATGCCCTGAACCCCACATCGAGCGCTGGTATCTGGTTGACTCGAAGGCCCTGCGCGCCGCGCTGGGATTCGCACGGCCGGTTCCCCGGTTCAGGAAATCTTGCGAACGCGACGTTTACAAAAGGGCTCTAGGAGACGTAATCCGCGCCAGCGGTTACACGCCGACGCTGGGCGGGGCCGAGCACGCCGCGGAGTTGGTGGCCGCCATGGATCTCCGCCAACCACCCGACCCTTCCATGCGCGCCTTCATCTCCGAATTCCAGGGGGTCCTCAGGCAACTACTCAGGACCGGCGGCTCACCTTTGCGGCCCTAACGCTGCCCCTCCGGCGGCCGCAGCCAGAGACGAGCGCTGGCGTGCCGGTCCACCGCCTGGCGGGACCACAGGAGGGGGTGGTAGCGGCCGGTGGCCCACAGGTCCACCAGGTCCGCTCGGTGGGGGTGCCCGGGGAGGGCTGACTGGCCGGTGGTGTG
>Ga0079995_1082407_pt1 | contig 19785 bp, 22 predicted proteins | sample FaiFalFF_MnMetaG_2_FD_69198 | JGI IMG/M metagenome (GOLD analysis project Ga0079995, IMG submission 69198) | Freshwater microbial communities from Yellowstone National Park, Wyoming, USA - Fairy Falls C (FF_Mn_C) (SPADES assembly) (version 4) | ecosystem: Environmental > Aquatic > Freshwater >...
AGTATAGGTGTTTGCTACACAGAGGTTTATTATGAGCTTGATAATGGAGAACTTGTTCATAAAGAGTCTCCGCGAGCAAGGGGAAAAATATACGAGGTTTTTCTTACAACTCCAAAAATTATTGCTCTTCAAACATTTCTTGTTAGAAAACAAGTATTTGAAAAGATAGTTTTTGATGAATCAATGAAGGTAGGAGGTGATGCAAGGTTTATGATTGAGCTTTCAAAGATTGCAGATTTTGATTTTATTCCTTTACCTTTATGTGTTATAGATAGAAGGAAACAAGAAAAAAGCTTATGGAGAGGACAAGTAGAAGCAGGCATTCTTATCAGGCATAAAATAGAACTTTTTGAAGAAAGGAAGTCTGATATTTTTAAAGTGGCTGGTAGCTCATATGTTTCTCGCTTATATAATCGTTTGGTTTGGACTGCGTACAAATACGGGTGTAAAAGTTTGACTGCGAAGCTTCTTTTCAAATCATCTTTTGAGACAAGAAGTTTGAAAGATTTTCTGAGAGGTGTTTCCGTTGTTTTTGGATTATACGGGAAATATATGATGAAAAAATACGGAGAAAAGAAACTTGAAGAATTTCAACTTGTAAATTTGTAGGAATTATCGCTGAAACAATCCCTTATTATTAAGATTTGATTTTATGAGATTTTTACATGTAATGGTCCCTGATAAATTTATTCCTCCATTTATAAGGTTTGTAAATGAAAACTTTAATCCAAAGGAACATTTGTTTTTAATTCTTTCAGAAGAATCATTCCCACCATATTTTTCTCTATTTCTTACTGAGATTTCAAAACTAAATTCGAGCAATATTGTTATTTTGAACCCAAATAGCATGTGGAAGCATTTACAGGTATTGATGTATATGTATGGAGCAGAAAAAATAATAATTCATGGATTATGGTCAAGATACATAGTAGAAGTATTATTTCGCCGTCCTCAACTTTTGGAGAAAAGTTATTGGATTATGTGGGGAGGAGATTTTTATTTTCCCGAGCAGCAAAGTTTCACAAAAAAGTGGGTAATAAAAAATATTGGTTATTTAGTTACTTATATGCCAAAGCAAGTTGAATATGTGAGGAATCAATATGGAGCCAAAGGGAAATTTATTGATTGTTTGTTTTATCCAGATGGAGCTTTTCAGGAAAGTTTAGTTAAGAGGTTGAAAGAAAAAAGAGAAAAACATACTGTTGATTTTGGAGATAAGGGTAAAATTAGGATTCAAGTTGGTAATTCTGCGACTGAAACAAATAGGCACGAGATTGTGTTCAAGAGGTTGAGAGAGTTCTTTGATGAGAATAAAGTAAATTTATGTTCTATTGAAATAATCGTTCCTCTGAGTTATGGGGATATTTCATATAGAGATAAGGTTATAGCATTAGGAAAAAGTTTATTTGGTGGCAGCTTTAAACCTGTTACAATATTTTTAGATTATGAGAAATATCTTGAAATGTTATTAGATATAGATATTGGTATATTTTATCATAATAGACAACAAGGATTAGGGAATATTATTCAACTTTTGGGGATGGGAAAAAAAGTTTATATTACAAGAAGTACCCCGCAATGGGATTTATTTACTTCATTAGGTGTGAGAATTTATGATTTTGACCAAGAATTTGATTTGACCATAGATAAAGAAGTTTTAGAAAATAATTCACGTATAATAAGAGAGAATTTTACATTAGACAGGGTAAAGAGAGATTGGGAGAAGATTTTGAAGGATGAGTTTTGAGGTGAATAGATATGAGAGGTAAAGTTTTTGTAACAAAAACATATTTACCGAGGAAAGAGACTTATCATAAGTATCTTGATAAGATATATCTTTCAAATTGGGTGACAAATTTTGGTGAGCTTTACGAGGAATTGAGGAGAAGGTTAATTTCTTTCCTTAAAATAGAGGATATAACACTTGTTGCAAATGGAACTCTGGCTTTGATGATAGCATATAGAATTTTAGGAATAAAGAAAGCAATAGTTACACCGTTTACATTCGTAGCTACGGTAAGTTCTTTACTTTGGAGTGGTATAAACATAGTTTTTGCAGATATAGATAAGGGAAGTTTTTGTATAGATGTTGACAGTGTAGAATATTTACTTAAAAAAGAAAAAGGAATTGATGCTGTAGTTGCAGTGAATGTTTTTGGTAATGCGTGCGATATGGATGGCTTAAACTATCTCAGAGATAAATACGGTTTTAAACTCATTTTTGATTCTTCCCATTGTTTCAATGTTTACTTCAGGGGAAAGAATATACTTTTGTATGGTGATGCTTCAACGATAAGTTTTCATGCTACCAAGATGTTCCACACAATTGAGGGGGGAGGAATAGTTTTCAGCGATCCAAAATTACATGACAGGGCGAGGAAGTTATCAAATTTTGGTTTTGAGACATATTATGTGATAAGCGAACTAGGAATAAATGCTAAGATGAATGAGTTCGAGGCTGCAATGGGGTTAGCGTTGCTAGATGAGATTGATAATATATTGGAGGGAAGAAAGCAAGCGTGGGAATACTACTATGTTAATCTGAAAGATTATGTGAAACTTCAGAAGAGAAATGAGCATTGTACTAATAGCTATTCTCACTTTCCAGTCCTATTTAGTAGTGAGGAGAATTTGTTAAAAGTTTTGTCAATATTGGAAAGAGAAAATATTTTTCCAAGAAGATATTTTTATCCTTCGTTACATAAGCTACCATATATAAAAAAGGAGTATATAAAAATTGAATTGAAAAATGCAGAATATGTTTCAGAGAGAATTCTTTGCTTGCCATTGTATCCGGGAATAGAAAAAGAAGTTCAGGATATTATTATAGAAGTTATAAAAGAGGTTGAGAAGAATGCCTAGGATATTAAAAGATGGAAAAGTGATAATATTTGATACGGCAAAAATAATAGGTGAGGAAAATATAGAATTTGGAGATTATATCATAATAGATGATTTTGTTTTTATATACGCCAAAAAGAGAATAAAGTTAGGGAACTATATACATATAGCAACCGGAAGTTCAATTAGTGGAAGCGAAGAGGTAATAATGGAAGATTTCTCTGGTTTATCGGCTGGGGTGAGAATTTATTCATCTACGGAGGACTATAAATTTTTCGGATTTGGTAATCCTACTCTTTCGGAAAGGTTTAGAAATATAAAGCATGGTAAAGTGATAATAGAGAGATTCGCAATAATTGGAGCAAATTCTGTTATATTGCCGGGGGTTAGAATAGGAGAGGGAGCAGCCGTTGGTGCATGTTCGGTTGTAACAAAAGATTTGGAACCATGGGGGATTTACATAGGAAATAGAAAAGTAGGGGAAAGGGACAGGGAAGGAGTTTTAAGGACATATGAAGAATTTTTAGGGACACCAGAAGATAAAAGGATAGGAAATTTATTTAAGATATTTGCAAAGATGTGATATAGATGAGATGTGATGAGAAATAAAGTAAAAGGCGATGAGATTATTTGGAAAATTTATCAAAAGAAAACATAGGCATCCAAACAGGAGCGTCATAAATTTTTTAGTTTATGAATGGAATGAATATTTTTTAAAGAAATTTATCCCTTACTATAAGGGGGTTTTAGTGGATTTGGGATGCGGTGAGGCACCGTATAAGGAATTTTTTTTGCAATATGTAGAAAAATATATAGGAGTGGATTGGTCAAGGTCGTTACATAACATTAGAGCAGAGGTAATATCAGATCTTAACAAGAAAATAGATTTGCCAGATGAGGTAGCAGATGTAGTAATATCTATTTCTGTTATGGAACACTTATGTGAGCCAGAAGTTTTTTTAAGGGAAAGTTTTAGGATTCTTAAAAAGGGTGGAGTAATGATATTACAAATTCCGTTTCAGTGGTGGATACATGAGGAACCATATGATTATTTTAGGTATACTCCTTATGGTCTCAGATATTTGCTTGGTAAAGTAGGTTTTGAAGGGATTGAAATATATCCTGTTGGAGGATTTTTTACGATGTGGCTTTTAAAACTTAACTACTTTGTATCAAGAAATATCAGCTGGGGGAATAAATTGAATAGATATATGATAAGGTTTAAGTTGGATAGGGTTCTTCATTTTATTTTTGTTCCTTTTTTTGTTATGAATCAAGTAATTGCTACAATTTTAGACAGGTTAGATAGATATAAATATTTAGAAACCGCTGGTTATTGGGTAGTATGTAAAAAACCAAATAATATTTCGTCAGAAAAATAGATGATTATAAAAAATTTTGGAAAAAGAATAATGAGCCTTGCAATACTGTTGAAATTTGATTATGAAATCTGTAATAATTGTTGATGGACTATCAAAAAAATATAGAGTTGGTAAGAGGGAACCATATCATGCTTTGAGAGATGTTATATCAGAAGGAATAAAAAAAATTTTCAAGTTTGGAAAATATAAAGAAAACGAAGATGAACAATATATTTGGGCTCTAAAAGATGTATCGTTTGAGGTAAAAGAAGGTGAGGTAGTAGGAATAATAGGAAGAAACGGAGCTGGAAAAACCACTCTGCTCAAAATTCTATCAAAAATAACCTATCCTACAAAAGGTTATGCTATTGTTAGAGGTTCAGTTGGAGCTATGCTTGAAGTTGGAATTGGTTTTCATCCAGAACTTACAGGAAGAGAAAATATATTCCTTTATGGAACTATACTTGGAATGAAAAGAAAGGAAATTGAAAAGAAATTTGATCAAATTGTTGAATTCTCAGAACTTGCGGATTTTATAGATACTCCTGTGAAATACTACTCATCTGGAATGTATGTCAGACTTGCTTTTGCAACTGCTGCTCACTTACAGGCAGATATATTGCTTGTGGATGAGGTTCTCGCAGTAGGTGATGTGGGGTTCCAGAAAAGGTGTTTTCAGAAGATGGGCGAAGTATCATCGGAAGAAGGAAGGACAGTTCTTGTTGTTTCACACAATATGGATGCAATTTTGAGGTTCTGCCAAAGAGCTATTCTTATTGATAGAGGTAAAATAATAAAAGACGGAAATGTTTCAGAAGTCGTAAATGAATACCTCAAATTCTTTGCTGAAATTCCTCAAAAAAGAGAATGGGATTTTGATTCGGCTCCAGGAGATGAATTTGTTAAACTAAAATCTATAAAAGTGAAAAATAAGTACGGTGAAGAAAGTTCTTTGTTTGACTCAACAGAGCCTATTTTTGTTGAAGTTGAATACTGGGTTTTAAGGCCAATAAATGCTTGTGCTGTTATTTCATTGAAGAATAATAGAGAAATTATAGTTTTCTCATCTGGTGAAACTAACTACTACGAAAGAGTATATAAAATACTTAATCCAGGACAATATAAAGCTGTATGCGAAATACCAGCCAACTTGCTAACAGATGGAACTTATAATATTAGAGTTTTGCTTGTTTCTCTAAGAAAAGAGAAAAGTCCGCTGTTCCATTTAGATATTCATGATGCCATTTCGTTTCAAGTGAATGTACCGCTTGGTCCGCATTCTATGCGGGGAGACTACCCTGGTGGGAATCCGGGTGTTATTTGGCCTAAACTCAAATGGGAAACATTTCTTGTGAAAGAAAATAGAGAAGTAGAAAAAATATTTTGAAAGAATTTATGCTTTCTCAAAGGAGAGCTGGGGTTCTTTTGCATATTACATCTTTACCCTCTGATTTTGGTGTCGGAGATTTAGGTAAAGGTGCTTATGAATTTGTTGATTTTCTCTCAAAAGCAGGTCAAACTCTCTGGCAAATATTACCTATAAATCCTACAACCTATAATTTTGGAAATTCTCCTTACCATTCACTATCCACATTCGCAGGAAATTATATTCTCATAAGCCCAGAAAAGCTTTATGATTCAGGTCTCATCAAAAAGGAAGATTTAGAAGAAATAAAAGTAAAAAGGTCAAATAAGGTTGAGTATAAATTGGTATATGATAACAAAAAAAAGATTTTGCGAAAAGCCTTTTTGAATTTTGATATCAAAAAAGATGAGTTTCAGAAATTTCTCTTTGAGCAAAAATGGTGGCTTGAATCTTACGCCGTTTTCTCTGCAATAAGAGAAAAAACAAAAAAAGAATGGTACGAATGGGACGACGAACTCAAAAAAATAAAAAAAAGAGAAAAAGAAAAAAAAGAAGACGAAAAAAAAGAAAAAGATGAGAGGAGTATCAGTGGTTTTGAAAAGCTCAAAAAAGAACTTGAAGACGGTTTTTATTTTTTCGCATTTGAGCAATTTATTTTATTCAAACAGTGGTTTGAACTCAAAAATTATGCTAACTCAAAAGGTGTTTTCATAATAGGAGATATGCCGATTTATCCGGCTTATTCAAGTTGCGATGTCTGGGAAAATCCTCATCTTTTCAAATTAGATGAAAATATGAACATGGTCTTTGTCTCCGGTGTCCCACCTGATTTTTTCAGTCCAACAGGTCAGCTCTGGGGAAATCCTGTTTATAACTGGCAGGAGCATGAAAAAGAGGGTTTTAGGTGGTGGATAAAAAGGTTCTTTCATCTTATGAAAATTTGTGACTACATAAGAGTTGATCATTTCAGAGGTTTCATAGCTTACTGGGAAGTTCCATCGTATGAAAAAACAGCAATAAATGGGAGATGGGTTCAAGTCCCATATTTTTCATTTTTCAAAACTATTTTCAGAAACTTTCCTTTTTTGCCTATAATAGCTGAAGATTTAGGATTTATAACAGAAGATGTAAAGTATGTGAAAGAGTATTTTGGTATTCCGGGAATGAAGGTTTTGCAGTTCGCTTTTTACGAAGAAAATAGCCCTTATTTACCTCATAATGCGGAAAAAAACTCTGTAATTTATACTGGAACTCACGACAATCCTCCAACAAGAGCTTGGTTCAAAAAGCTTGATGCTGAAACAAAGCTTAAAGTTGAAAAATATGTCGGCGTTCCAATCACAGAAGATAATATATGCTATTTTATGATAAGGTTAGCTTATTCTTCACCATCTCAATTCGCAATTATACCCATGCAAGATATACTGAGTTTAGATGAGGATTCAAGAATGAATACCCCGGGTAAGGCAGATGGTAATTGGGAGTGGAGGCTTGAAAATTTACCGGATGAAAAATTAGCTTTTGAACTATATGAGCTTTCAAAAATCTACGGAAGAGTCTGAAAAGGAATTTAAAAAAAGAAAATTTGAGATTAAAAAAGAAAATTTGAAAAGAAAAAATTGCATTATTTTGCTTCCATTTTTTTACAATTTTTTCTATATGGGAAATATTTCTTCTCCCTCTTTATTTATTGACCTTTATGAGCTTACTATGATGCAGAGCTATTTTTTCAATAACAAAAACGATGTTGCTGTCTTTGATTTTTTCATAAGAGATAGAGAAGGAGCACCAAGAAGGTTTTATGTTTTTGCCGGACTTGAATTTTTGATTGAATTTATAGAGAACTTGAAATTTTCACAAGAAGATATAAAGTATATTTCAGAGCTTGGACTTTTCAAAGATGAGTTCCTTGATTACCTCAGGAACTTCAAGTTTGAGGGGGATATTTTTTCAGTTGAAGAGGGTAGAATAGTTTTTCCGGGAGAGCCTTTGGTTGAGGTTGTTGCTCCGTTGCCGCAAGCTCAAATTATAGAGACAGCTCTTATAAATCTTCTACAATTTCCTATACTTTCTGCCACAAAATTTGCAAGGTGCTTTTTAGTTTCAAGGGGGAAGCTTCTTGTAGATTTTGGTGCTCGGCGCGCTCATTCTCTTTGGTCCGCAGAAGTCGCAGCTAGATGCGCCTATATTACAGGATTTCACGGAACATCTCTGCTTTCGGCAGGAAAAAAATACGGAATTCCTGTTTATGGAACTATGGCTCACTCTTACATTATGATTTACGAAGATGAAAAACAAGCTTTTGAAGATTTTGCAAGGCTATATAACGGTACAGTTTTACTTGTTGATACATATGATGTTGAAAAAGGGGTAAAGAATGCAGTTGAAGTTATTCAAAAGCTCAAAGACTACGGGATAAAAATAAGAGGAATAAGAATAGATAGCGGAGATCTTATAGAGAACTCAAAAAAAGCAAGAAGAATTTTAGATGAGGCAGGACTTCAAGATGTTTTCATTTTCCTGAGCGGCGGAATAAATGAATATAAAATAAAAGAGATTTTGGAAGCTTTTCCGAATTTGGCTGGATTTGGAGTTGGGACGGAAGCCACAGTTTCATCTGATCTACCTTATCTTGATTGTACATACAAACTCGTAGAATATGGTGGAATACCGCGAATGAAACTTTCAGAAGGAAAGAAAACTTTTCCCGGAAGAAAAAATGTAAAGCGTCTTTACAAAGCAGGAAAAATGGTGTGCGATGTTGTTATTCCTTTTTCTAATCCAGATGATATGCCAGATGAATCTGAACTTGACTCTGATTTTGACTCATACGAGATTTTGCTCAAAAAAGTCGTAGATCACGGTCAAGTTGTAGAGAAGATAGAAGATAAAAAAAAATATATTCTCTATTGCAGAGATAGGTTTATGAGAGATTTTGATATGCTACCTGAATATCTCAAAAAGCTTGATCCACCCAAAGAAGGAGAAAAATATACGGTTTTATTTGGAAAAGAATTCTCTGCTGTTTTACATAGTACAGAAAGAAAAGTTCAAGAGAAAATTTGATCTGTGTACAGCAAATCCAGTTCGTAGTATCAATTTAAGCAAGCAAGGATGTAAGGTATCTGATGGTGCCCAGAAGAAAGCAAATTACACTCTTATTCTTATCAGGTTCCCTTTGGTTGGGGACAGATTGATTGTTTGGTTTCCTATCATGATCGGTCTTATTTCTGGTGTAGATATTCTGACTTCTGGTGTAGATATCTTTATAGGTCTTATTTCGGTTGCACCAGAGAGTAATTGATTTACGGCGTTCTTCTGGAAATCCATCAAATATCTTACATTTGATATGGAAACTCTTGCTAAACCAATTGATATGTTTGTATCCATATCAGATAGGTCTGTGTTTTGGGAAGGTGATAAGGGAAGCGTGTGGGGACGATATTGAAAGATTTGCAAATGCGAAGGTTCCCCTTGATGAAGCTCTGTGTGAGTTTGTCCTTGACATATCAGGAAGACCTTATTTTTTTATACATAATTTCAACTTAATAAGAGAGTCTCTTTATGCCAATATTTTACATGTATTTTTTGATGGGGTTGCTCGTGGAGGAGGTTTCACACAGCACTGCATAATAGAATATGGAATGAATTCTCACCATATAGTTGAGGCGTGTTTTAAAGCCGCTGCTTTGTGTTTTAAAAAAGCGACAAGAAAAAGAGGACTTTCAAAACCATCTTCAACAAAAGGATATATTTTCTGATTCTTTTAATTTTGCTTCATAATTTTTGGTTTTTATCATTTATTTTTTGTTTGGTTTATAATTTTGTTTCCATATGCTTGCGGAAAAGTACGCAAAAGCTCTAATTTTTTCAGCAAAAGAAGAAAATATTCTTGAAAAAGTTTTTGAGGATGTCAAATCTTTTCAGCAAATCCTTTCTTCTGAACCGGTCAATTTTCTCATAAAATCTCCTGCCTACTCAAAGCAAAAAAAAATAGAGTTTATAGAATCTCTGTCAAGGGAAAAAAATTTTTCTAATATTTTTACCAATTTTTTGAAGCTCGTAGTAAAGAAAAAAAGAGAGTTTCTTATTGATGATATAATAAGATATTTTTTCTTCATATATTTCAGAGAGGTTGGGATAGAAAATGTGACGGTGGTTTGTGCCGATGAGCCAGATCCAACTTGGGTTGAGCAAATAAAAAAAACAATTCAGGAGTCTTTTGGTAAGAAAGTTAATTTAAATATAAAGGTGGATAAAAAAATTATAGGGGGATTTGAGATAATAGGGGATGGATGGAAAGTTTCAGCTTCGGTTCGCGATTTCTTCTACAACCTGGTTAGAACATAGATAATCTCGTTAGAGCATAATAATAAAGAACATAAAAATTGATAATTAAGAGGGAAGTTTAATTTACCAGACCTGAGCTATTATTTCACCACCAATATTTAGTTTTTTTGCCGTTGTGCTGCTCATTATACCTTTTGAAGTTGAGAGAATAAGAATCCCTGTTCCTCCAAATATCGGTTTTATGTCCTTTGACTTTATATATAACCTTCTGCCGGGTTTTGAAAATCTTCTTAAACCTCTTATTACTGAAATTTTGGTATTTGGTTCTGGATAAAAGTATTTGAAGACTATTTTTAATTTCAGCTTTTTGCCATCAGGTATTATTTCATAGTCTTTGATAAATCCTTCTTCTTTAAGCACTGATGCGATTTGTATTTTTATTCTTGAAGCTGGTAATATTATCTCATCTTTTCTTACAGCAATTGCGTTTCTTATCCTTGTAATCATATCAGCAATTGGATCTGTCATCCCCATATTAATTTACCTCCTTTCTTTTTACCATGATGCCTTTTTGACCCCGGGTAAATCTCCTTTAAGAGCCAGCTCCCTAAAACACATTCTGCATAGCTTAAAAAATCTCATAAAGCTCCTTGGTCTTCCGCATCGCAGACATCTGTTTCTATATCTTACCTTAAATTTTGGAGTTTTATATATCTTCTGTTTATCGGCTGCTGTTGGCATATCTTGTAAAATAAATGGGCTATGTTTTAATTTTCATTTTTTCAATTTTCTTTTCCTTGTGTTAAAGATATTCAGAAAAATCTAAAATTTACATATGGAGTACGCCGAAAGAATGATTATTTTGAAGGAAGCAGAAGAAATCTTCCAGAACATTATAACTAAAATCAATAAAATATCTAACAGCATAGGTGAGGATATCTTCTCTCCTGATATAGACGATTTGATCAAAGAAATATCCCAGTCTATTCCAAAGCTACAAATGATTATTTCAGAGATACTTTCTCAACTTTCTCGTAATGAGATAAAACCCGCAGAGTTGGAGAAAATTATATATTTATCCGGATTAGCTACTGAATCCTTTGAGGTGTTGGAGAATAAATTGAAATCTTTGGCTGATTCCGACGCAAAAAGAATAGAGCAACTTTCAAGAATATATGATCAGATAAAATCTGCTTTGTCTTTCTCATCAAGGGGGATCAATATAAAGACAAAAACCTAAAATAAAAACTTGAATAAAATTCTATTATGAGTATTAAAAGTTTGGATAATCTCAACTGAACGAAGGAAAGTTAAAATGGAAGAAAGAGAAATAGTGGTAATAAGATGCAAAATAGAATGAAAAACCTTGGGAAAAAGAGACAATAAATATTCAAAAAATTGGAAAATTTGCGAGAAAAAGTAAAAAATTTTTTCTCCGATAAAAAAGTTTTCCAAACATGAGTAGTCGCAGTAATATTGTTGTACAAAAATTCGGAGGAACATCGGTAGCGAATATAGATAGAATGCGTAGGGTCTGTCAGCATATTCAAAGAGAGTACAAAAAGGGAAGTAAAGTCGTTGTTGTTGTTTCTGCTATGGCTGGCGAGACAGATAGACTCATAAATTTAGCTAAATCAATAACAGAGTTCCCACCAGAAGATGAGGTTGATGTACTTCTATCAACAGGCGAAACCGTTTCCGTAGCTTTGGTATCTATAATACTCAAAAGTATGGGAATAAAAGCAAAATCTTATCTTGGATTTCAAGTTAGAATAATAACAGATGATAATTTTTCAAACGCAAGGATAATTGAAATTGAAACTGAAAAGATTTTGAAGGATTTGTCTTATGGAATTGTTCCTGTTATTGCGGGATTTCAAGGAGTTACAAGAGATGGAAGAATAACTACATTAGGAAGAGGAGGTTCCGACACAACGGCTGTTGCTGTTGCAGCCTCACTTAAAGCGAAAGTTTGCGAAATTTATACAGATGTTCCAGGAGTTTTTACTACGGACCCAAATATTGAACCAAAGGCAAAGAAAATTGATTTCGTATCTTATGAGGAAATGATGGAACTTGCATCTCTGGGAGCGAAGGTTTTGCAGATAAGAAGTGTTGAGATAGCAGCAAGATTTAAGATACCAATTCATGTCAGAAGTACATTTTCAGATGAGCAGGGAACAATAGTTGCGGAAAGCAGAAAATACCTCAAAGAGATTCTCAATTATTGATCATACTTTTTTTATTTATTTCCTTTTTTATTTTTTTATCTGCCTATGTTATTTTTTGTTATAAAGGTTATTTTATCTATTGAAGGTAGTTCATAGCCCATTTTCTGAGCTATTTTGAAGAAGTTCTTTGGATTTTCAAGTGAGTTCAGCTTTGCCGCAAGAAAATCTCTTTTGTCTTGTAGTTCTTCAACTTCCTTTACTATCTTTGCAATTTTGTAACCTTGACTTATTATTTGCGATTTAATATATACTGTTGCAAAAAGAGGAAGAAAGGTTAGTATTGTTCCCAAAAAGAAACCGAATATATCTTTTGAAGATACTGGTTTATTTTTTTCGTTTTTCCTTTTCATTCTCAAAATTTTGTCGCTTTCTACAAAATCTTTTATATCACCCATGGCATTTTTCAATTTTAAAAAATTTGCCCGCCAATTTCTAAAAATTGATTTTGTTGTATAATTGCTATACAATCTCATCTTGTTATATCTTTTATCGGTATGGTCTTGTGGTTTTCAAAGTATGAAGCCTTGGGAAATGATTTTATTATTATAGACCTTCGTGTTCCGCAAGGGGGAGAAAACTTTTCTCCTCACGAATTTGCAAAAAAGTACTGCGATAGAAACTTCGGAATAGGAGCAGATGGTGTTATTCCTTTATATAATCCTTCAAGTCAAGATTCTGATTTCAAAATAAAGATAATAAATAGCGATGGTTCTGAGGCTGAAATGAGCGGAAACGGAATAAGATGCGTTGCAAAGTATGTGTATGATATGAACCTTTCTGATAAAGAAAAAATCGTTTTTGAAACCGGAGCCGGGAGGAGAGAGGTGAAAAGAACGCAAAGAGGATTTGAAGTGAATATGGGAAAGCCACAAATTATAGGAAAAATCAATTATCATAATATTGAACTTTTCAGAGTTAGTGTCGGAAATCCTCATCTTGTTTTTTTAGGTGATTTTGATTATGAACTTTTTTTCAATTTAGCTCCGAAAATATCAAAAGGTGAAAATGCCAATGTTGAGTTTGCAAAGGTTAAAGATAAAAATTTAATTGAGGTTATGGTTTTTGAAAGGGGAGTGGGCGAAACTCTTGCTTGTGGAACGGGAGCTGTTGCTGTTTTCTCAGTAGCCAAGGAAAGAAATCTTGTTGATGACGAGGCTAAAATAATGTTCAAGGGTGGAAGTATTTTCGTCTCTAAAAAAGGAGAATATTTCTTCCTTGAGGGATCTGCAAATTTGGTTTTTTCAGGTTTCGTAAGATTAAGTTGATGATATAAATAAAATTCAAATCAGAGATGAATATCAAATCAGAAAAAAGAAGGCGGGGAGTTGATTGATTAATTGATTGATTGATTATAGAAAGGGGAAAACTCATTCTTTTAGAAAGTTTTGTTGTATTTTCGTATAATATGTAAGCCTGCGTAAATTTCTTATTTGTAGGATATGTTTTTTACTTCTTCACCAGCATATACCATATTTATCAGGCTTAAATTTAGAAATCTGCCGGGGATGTTAGGTAATATAACAGCTGTAATAATGAAAATGGGAGGGGAGGTGAGAGGTATAAATCTTGTTGAAACAAGTAAGACATGGGTCGTAAGAGATATTCATGTTAATGTCAGAGATGGGGCGCATGCAAAAGAGATAATAAAGGAGATATCAAATATTGATGGGGTCTCGGTAGAATTTGTTTCCGATAGGACATTCCTTGCTCACCTCTATGGTAAATTGGAGGTGGTGTCAAAACGAAAGATAAGCACAACAGAAGATCTCGCAAGGCTTTACACTCCTGGTGTCGGAAGGGTTGTAAAAGCCATAGAGAAAATACCAGATATTGCATTTACATATACAATAAAATCAAACACAGTTGCTATTGTGACAGATGGTAGTGCAGTTTTGGGTTTTGGAAATGTTGGATCGTATGCGGCTATTCCAGTGATGGAAGGGAAGGCAGCCATATTGAAGGAATTTGCAGGTGTTAATGGTTTTCCCATATGTCTTGCTACACAAGATGTTGATCAAATAGTTAATATTGTAAAGGCTATTTCTCCCGTTTTTGGAGCTATAAATCTTGAAGACATATCAGCTCCGAGATGTTTTGAAGTAGAAAAAAGATTGCAGGAAGAACTTGATATTCCTGTGATGCATGATGATCAGCATGCAACAGCAATTATTGTTCTCGCTGCTCTTTTGAATTCTTTGAAAATTGTTGGGAAAAGTTTTTCTGATATAAAGATAGTTATAAATGGTGCTGGTGCTGCCGGGCTTGCTACGACAAAACTCCTTCTCAAATTAGGAATAAAAAACATAATCTTATGTGATAAAAAAGGAGCAATAGGAAGAGACGGAGAGAACGCTTTGAACGATTATCAAGTAGAGGTAGCACAATATACTAATCCAGATAATTACAAAGGAGACCTCAAAGGTGCCCTCAAAGGTGCCGATGTATTTATAGGGCTTTCTGTTGGAAACATACTCAAAGGTGAAGACTTGAAGTTTATGGAAAAGGATGCGATAGTTTTTGCCCTTGCAAATCCAATTCCAGAAGTGGATCCAGTAGATGCTGAAAGATATGTAAGAATAGTAGCTACTGGGAGGTCTGATTTTCCAAATCAGATAAATAATGCTCTCGTCTACCCTGGTTTCTTCAAGGGGGTGCTAAATGTAAGGGCAAAAAAGATAGTAGACGATATGAAAATTGCGGCTGCATATGCAATAGCTAATTTAATAGATGATTCAGAGCTATACGAAGAGTATATTATACCATCTATTTTTGATCAAAGGGTCGTAAACGCGGTAGCAGACGCTGTTGCTACTATTGCAATTCGCGAAGGCTTGGTAAGAAGTTTAGAGCAACTCAAAGATATAAGTGAGTTCTAAAAGATCTAAAGATCTAAAATATATAAGTAAGTTCAAAGATTTTCTACTCTACATTATAAAGTTGCTCCCTTATTCTTTCTACCTCCAATTTTCCCTCTATTACTTTCTCTATTATTTTTAGGTCAAGAGATTTGCTTCCTATGGTGTTAAACTCCCTCAAAAGTTCCTGAGATATGAATGTGAGTTTTTTCCCATCTCCATCGCCGTTTAATTCGTCTTCAAAGTTAGTTAGGTGAGATTTTATTCTCGTTATTTCTTCTGATATATCCGCTTTTCTTACGATATGTACGACTCCCGTTGAATCTATTATGTTATCTGGAATGTCTTTCAATCCCAATTCATCTTTTATTTGGTTGATCCTCTCTTTTAGTGTGTTTTTGACCAAAATGGGAAAATTTTTGTGAAGTATCTCTATATCTGAAATTATTTCTTTTAGTCTATCAATTCTTTGCTGAATATCTTCCCTTATTGATTCTCCTTCATTTTCCCTTGATTGTATAAGTTTTGTCAGAGCTGACATGAATAATGAAAAAATCTCATCCTTGAATTTCTCCTCGTCTCTTGGTTTGAAAAACAAACCCAATATTGATTTTGTCTTTGATTGCCTTTTTATTATCACTTCTATTTTACCTCTATTTATTCTTTTTCTTATTTCTTTCCTCATTTTAGGTTCAATAGATACAATCTCATTTGGAATATCAAAGAAGGTGTCAAGAAATTTGCTGTTGAGAGATTTTATCATACACATGAACTTTTCCCCCATAATATCTGCATATTCTATTCCGTATCCTGTCATGCTCTGCATAAACAATTTTTTAATCACAAAGTTTTTTTTCTTGCAAAAGAAGAATTTTTTAGAGATTGAGATAAAAAATCTGGTAAATTCATAAAAACTGGAAAAAAAAAGAAAATTAAATTACTTTTTTCTTATTATGAAACAGGAGGGAGTGACTATGGGTAGAAATGCAAAGGGATTAGAAAAAGGTATTAAGGTGGCTATTTTATTCTGTGGATTTTTCTTTTTAGGCTGCAACATTCAAAAGCTTGCAATAGTTATGACAGCAGAGGCAACAGGAAACGCAGCAAAAGAAGTACAAAAATATGACTTACCTTTTATAGTTGGAGCTGGTATTCCTTCAAACTTGCTTATACTTGAAACCGGAAGAATCCTTGACCCAAATAATGTGGTTATTCTTTCTAATCTTGCAGAAACATACTGTTCTTATGGTTCAGGTTTTGTGGAGGATTACGATCCTGAAAAAGCGAATATTCTGTACTACAAGGGGTATAAATATGCTGAACAAGCTCTATCTATAATGAATAAGAACTTCAAGACAACACTTGAAAAAATGAGTAAAGGAGAAGCTACGGCGGAAGATCTTGCAAAAACTATAGAAAAGAAAAATGTGAGGGAGGCTTTCTGGTACACAGCATGTCTTGGTTATTGGATATCAACTGCGAAAGGTTCTCCTGAATCTGTTATTGAAATTTCAAAGATGCTTGCTATGGTAGATAGACTTATAGAGCTTGATGAAGATTACTTTTATTCTTCTCCTCTTTTGCTCCGAGCTACATTTTATACAACTGCACCGAGCATATTGGGTGGAAGCCCGATAAAAGCGAAAATATTTTTTGATAGAGTTTTCAAAAAGACAGGTGGCAAATTCCTACTCGCAAAGGCTGTTTACGCTCAATTTTATGCGACTTTACTCAAAGACAGAACTGAAAAGGAGGTCTATCAGGAAGAAATAGAAAGATTGAAGGAGAAAATAAAAAGCTATGAGGAAATAATATCGCAAACTGAGGATAAAGAAATAAAAGATAAATTAAATAATCAGCTTGAGAACTTCAAGAAAGAATTGAAGGAAATTGAGAATGAGAATGTCGCAAAGCTCTTCTCAGAAAAAACGGGAGAACAAATTTTTGATGAAACAATAGAAGAAATACTTGCAACTCCTGTTGATATTTTACCTGATGTAACTTTGGTAAATGCGGTAGCAAAGGAAAAAGCAAAAATACTCAAACAGAGAAGGTCTCAATATTTTTAATAGCACATTTTACCATGTTTTTTCCGATATTAGCATTCTGATTTTGAAAGATTGTATTTGCAAATTTTTGATTGCATTTGTACAAAAGTAGTCGATCAATAATAAATAATTACATTTCTACACCGAATATTTTTGGTTTTTTGTAGTCGTAGAAACCTTTACCTGTTTTTCTTCCTAAATTACCTGCGTTTACGAGTTCTCTTAGTGTAGCGGGAGCGGCAAACCTCTTATCTTTTGTCCTATCATAAACATTATCTGCTATGGCTAGTACTATATCAAGTCCCATAAAATCTGCCAGCTCAAATGGTCCCATAGGGTATCCAAGTCCAAGTTTGCATGCTTTGTCTATATCTTCATATGAAGCAAGACCACTTTCATACATTCTTATTGATTCAAGAATGAACGGTACAAGTAAAGCATTTCCTATAAATGCTGGAGTATCTTTTGTAATTACAGGCTCTTTACCTAAGAACCTTGCAAATTCTGTTGCAAAATTTATATATCTTTCATCTGTTTTTTTAGATGGTATCACTTCTATAAGTTTCATAACAGGTGGAGGATTAAAGAAATGGAAACCAATTAATCTTTCTGGCTTCCTTAGACTTGCTGCTATTTCTATTACAGGTATAGACGATGTATTTGTAAAAATTGGTTTATCATCATCGATGATATCTTCTACTTTTCTTAAAACTTCCTGTTTTAATTTGAGTTCTTCATTTACAACTTCTATTGTCAAAGAATCTGGTGGGATTTCAGCTAAATTTATAGTTCCTTTTAGTCTTTTGAGATTTTCATTTACTTCATCTTCCTTTATTTTTCCTCTTTTTATGCCAGCTTCATAGAATTTTTTTATGTGGGTTATTCCTCTTTCGAGTGAGCTTTCATCTTTTTCTACTACGGTTACATTGAAACCTTTATTTAGTAGAACGACAGCTATTCCAAAACCCATAACACCGCAACCTATTACAGCGCAATTTTTTATATCTACTCCTGCGATTTCGCTCATTTATTTTTACCCCCACTTTACATTTTATTTTTTATATCTAAAATTTGCTTAATTCAAAATTTGTTTCGTCGTTTTTGCTTTCTTCTTTTTTTTCTACTGCCTCCCAAAGTAATGAATATCTTGCGATTCTATCTATTAGAGCACTGTAAGAAATTATCAAACCTCTTGTTCCATCCTTGAATCCGCCTTTTAGAATGTAATTTTTGAAGAATGCCCAGAATGGAGATATAATAAGCATAGTTTTAATAGTTAATCTCATCCATTTTCTATTGGGTTTTCTGTAATAAGATGAATACGAGATTTTTGCATATTCTCTTCCAAATTTTATTGTTTTTTCAAGGTGTTCTAAAATACTATTATATGTAAAGTGTATTATCTCTCCTTTAAGCTTACCTACTTTACCATCTACTTTTACCTTTTCGTGAATTTTACCAACCCAAGTACCTTTTGATTTTTTGAAAAGTCTCAATTTCCAATCTGGATACCAAACTTTTACTGGTGTTCCAAGATAGATATTTTTTCTTTTTATAAGGAAGCCGGAGAATTCAGTATTTTTTAGGTCTAATTTTTTTATTTCATCTTTTAATTCATCTGATACTATTTCATCTGCATCTAATGAGAGTATCCAGTCGTATTTACAGTTTGAAACTGCGAAATTCTTTTGCGAGGAAAAATCGTCAAATGCTCTTTTTACTAATTTTGCTCCTAATTTCTCAGCTATTTCACATGTGCGATCAGAAGAGAAAGAATCTACTACAACTATGTCATCTGAAATATCTTTTACACTTTCTATGCACTTTTTTATATTCTTTTCTTCATTTAGAGTTATTATGGCAACAGATAGCATAATAGAAAGGTAAAGTTTTTATCAAACTCAAAAATTTTAGACAAGATAACTAACTTAAATTCAAATGAGAGGGCTTATAAGACTTGTCAGAATATTGTTTTTTTTATTTATTGCTGTACTTGCAATAAAAGGATTTTTTTCTTTTTTTGGAAGGGAGAAAATCAAAGAGGCTATATATATACTCAAACTTGAAGATACAATTTTATCTTCTGAGAAAATAGTAAATGATTTAAGAAATTTAGAAAAAAATGATTTTGTAAAAGCAATTATTTTGAGGATAAACTCTCCGGGTGGCACAATAGGAGCTTCTCAGGAAATATACCTTGAGCTCAAAAGATTTAAAGAAAAAACAGGTAAGAAGCTCGTATGTTCAATAGAAAATGTTGGAGCTTCCGGTGCTTATTATGTTTCTCTTGCTTGCGATAAAGTTATAGCTCTCCCAGGTTCCATCGTTGGCTCAATTGGAGTTATATCTTTGTTCTTCACGGTAGAAGATTTATTGAAATATTTGAAGGTAAAACCTTACATAGTAAAGTCTGGGAAGTTCAAAGATACAGGTTCTCCTTTCAGACAGCCTAATGAGCAGGATATGAAATATCTTGAAGATATCGTTGTGAAGCTTTTTCAGCAATTCAAAAAAGATGTAGTTGAAGTGAGACCTGCTCTAAAAGACAAAATAGATGAAATAGCTGATGGAAGAGTATTTACAGGGAAGGAAGCATTAGAACTCGGGCTTATAGACTATGTAGGAACATTCTCAGATGCTGTAACAGTAGCAAAGGAGCTCGCCGGAATAAAGGAAGAGCCAAAATTAATTTTTCCAGAAAAAAGAAAAATACCTTTTTTAGATGATATTCTCAAATCCGCAAAAGAAGAAATAATTTCTAAATTTCTCTTCCCACAAGTAATGTGATTTTGG